>Ga0307488_10000427_pt1 | contig 34363 bp, 30 predicted proteins | sample SB02metaG_FD_202248 | JGI IMG/M metagenome (GOLD analysis project Ga0307488, IMG submission 202248) | Sea-ice brine microbial communities from Beaufort Sea near Barrow, Alaska, United States - SB 0.2 | ecosystem: Environmental > Aquatic > Marine > Coastal | place: USA: Alaska | collected...
ATTTCTGTTGGATTCAAGAGTATTTCCCACTTCCAAAACAATTTTTAATGCAATATCTTTTTCTATATATTTTTTATATCCAATATTTCCTGGATCATGACCTCCATGACCTGCATCTAATACAACAGTAAAGATTTTATCTTGACCAAAACCTGTTAAAGTTATCTGAATAAAAATAAAGAATAATACGAAAACTCGTATTGCTTTCGTTTTGGTATTAAATTTGTGAAACATGTGTAAGTTCATCAACTTATTTTAATTATTTTTGTCTACTTATATAGACTATTACAAATAGTAAGCCATTTTTATAAAATAATAGAAATAATAGTATAAATTTCTACCTGCGAAATTAAGAAATTTCCATATTTAAAACGTTAAAGTATAAAAAGCATTGCAAATAAATAAAACTAAAATATATTTCTCTCTGATTTTTTTCAGTTTTACACTACCTTATGTAACTGCACAGGATATAAATACCAATAAAGATATTTCTATTTCTCCTAGATTACAATCCAAGGATTCTTTAAAAATTAATTCAGAAGAATTAATTCTACAACCTAAAGACACGATAAAAACTGATAGTATAAAAAAACCTAGTAATGCTATCGAAGCCATTATAGTTCATAAGGCCGAAGATTATATTCGTCAGAATTTTATTAAAAATCTAGTCATATTGCATAATAATGCTGAAATTGATTACCAAGATTTAAATATAAAGGCAGGACATATCATCATTAATAATGAAAATAATATAGTCACTGCAGTAGGAATAAAAGACAGTCTTGGCTATAGTCAGAAACCTATTGTCATTCAAGATGGACAAGAATCTACACATGATTCTATTAAAATCAACCTTAAGACAGAACGAGCGCTGGCCTGGGGAACAAGGTCTGTAGTAACTGAATTGAACACCAGAACTGGTGTTATGAAAAAAGTTAATGACTCCACTATTTTCATTCGTGATGTCATTTTAACTACTTCCAATAAAGAAATTCCTGATTACCATATAAAAATTAATCAAGGAAAAATGGTTCCAGACAAGAAAATAGTTGCTGGAAGATCTCAACTCTTTATTGCAGAAGTTCCTACACCAATTATTTTACCGTTTGCATATTTTCCATTGACCAAAGGACGAAGTTCTGGTTTTATCATGCCATCTTATGGGAGTACAAACAATCAAGGGTTTTTTCTTCAAAATGGAGGTTACTATTTAGCAATAAGTGATTATTTTGATTTAGCAATACTTGGAGATATTTACACCAACGGTAGTTATGGCTTGAACATGCAAAGCAACTATATTGTGCGATATAAATATTCTGGGAACTTTAATGTACGCTATGAAAACTTGTTCAATAGTATTCGTGGGTTTGATGATTTTGGCCAGAGTTCCAATTATAATATTCGATGGAGTCATTCACAAGATCCAAAAGCCAATCCCAATTCTCGCTTTACAGCATCCGTAAACATGGGAAGTAGTACTTATTATAGACAATCTTTGAATGAATACAACAATAATTCATTTTTAAATAATACTTTAAGTTCTTCTATTTCTTTTCAAAAAAAGTTTGTAGGAACACCCTTTAACCTTACTTCTTCAATTACGCACTCACAGAATACGAATACTGAGAGTATTATCATGTCGTTGCCGTCAGCACAATTAAGTATGGATAGGATATATCCATTTGCACCAAAAGATGGCGCAAAGAAAAATATGTTACAAAATACTGGTCTAACCTATAATTTCAAAGGTGATTATAGAATCGATACTTCAGACGAATTTTTCTTTAAAAAAGAAATGTTTGATACCGCTAAATCTGGGATTCAACATGATGTAAATTTAAGCACCAATACCAAAATAATGAAACATTTCACTTTATCTCCATCTGCGAGATATAAAGAAGTATGGTATTTTAACAAAATAAATCGTATTTATAACAATATAAATGATGAAGTAGTTACTGATACCATTAAAGGTTTTAATGCCTTCAGAGAATATAGTGTTGGAGCATCACTTTCTACAACAATCTATGGTGATATAGCATTTAAAAAAGGAAGGGTTCAAGCCATTCGCCACACAATGAGACCCTCTATTTCTTATGGTTACACGCCAGATTTTAGCACTTATTATGACGAAATACAACAAAGTTCAGATCCACAAGACATTTTAGAATACACTCAATTCGAAGGAGGAATTTATGGAACTCCAGGAAGAAATCTTTCCAATAGTATCGGTATTTCTATCGCCAACACCCTTGAGGCTAAAGTAATGTCTAAAGATTCTACAATTACGGAACCAAAAAAAGTAAGTTTATTAAACAACCTTAATATTTCCACTAGTTATAATATTGCTGCTGATTCATTAAAATGGAGTCCACTGGGTTTGAGTGCTGGAACAAGTTTTTTTAATAAAAAATTAGGATTGAATATTCGAGCGACACTAGATCCCTATGCAATTGATGTAAACGGACGAAAAATTAATACTTTTAATATTGATAACAACGGTAGTTTATTCCGATTGACCAACGCTGGAATCACTATGAATTATTCGCTATCTAGTACTTCATTAGAAGATAAAGAGGATAAAAGTAATGATAGAAATAAATCTTTCGGCGCAAAAGACGGAACCAATTCTGATGGGATATTTGGAGAAGACTTAGGAGTTTCCAATAACCAACAGCTAAATACGAAAAATGAGGAAAGTGAAACTAAAAAAATGAAATTATACAATTCGGCAATCCCGTGGAATATAAAATTGGCCTATTCAATGAATTATTCCAATCCTTCAAGACAAGATGAAATTTCATCACATTCATTAATGTTTTCTGGAGATATTGAATTAACTCCAAAATGGAAGGTTGGATTTAGTTCAGGTTATGATATTAAAAATAAAGGTTTTACCTATACTCAATTACGTTTTAACAGGGATTTAGATAGTTGGAGGTTAAGTTTTAACTGGGTTCCATTCGGAACTAGAACAACTTATAATTTTTACATTGGTGTGAAATCTGGTATTTTAAGTGATTTAAAATATGACAAGCAGAAAGCTCCTGATCGTAGATTATTCTAATTTTACCGAATATTAATTCAACTTTAAAAAAATGAAAAAAATTATTATTACACCTCATGCTCCAGCGCCAATTGGCCCCTACAGTCAAGCTGTCATGAACGGAAACATGCTATATACTTCAGGTCAGATTGCCATAAATCCTGAAACTGGAGAACTAGTTATGGACTCTATCAGTATTGAGACTAAACAAGTGATGGAAAATCTAAAAGCTGTTTTATCTGCTGCTGAAATGACTTTTGAAAACGTGATTAAAACTTCCATTTTTATTTCTGACATGAATGAATTTAGTACAATCAACCAAGTTTATGCCACTTATTTTAATCCTGAAACTGCTCCAGCAAGAGAAACTGTCGAAGTTGCGAACCTTCCAAAATATGTAAACGTTGAGATTTCAGTGATTGCCGCAAAATAATTTTGCGTAAAAGAATTGAATCTCTGTTTTATCAAAAGTAAGCTCCATAACATTAGATATAAAATTCTATCCTTTTTTACAGTCATAATAAGAACTTATAGTTTACTATTTACTAAAGGATATTTTATTTACGGAAAGACTTTTCTTGCTTTAGGAATTAGTTCCTAACTATACTATTATTTTGATAAAAATATGGAATAAGAATTAGTCTTTTTCTGAACCAAATTGGACTAACTTTTTAGGAGGAATAGAATTTTTTTCAATTTTAAGTGAATCCTTTTCTTCTTTCTTTTTCTTAATCCCCAATTTTTCAAGTAATTCTCCTCCATTATCAAAATCAAATTGATAGGTCAGTCCAAGTCCTTGAGTATACCCTTCTTCTTCCTCGGTATATTGAATTTCGTTTTGTCTATTGAAAGCGGTAGATCTCAAAGTTCCTTCTTCATTCAATAAAAACTCAACATTTACTTCTCCTCTTATTCCTGACTGCTCTTTAGAACCTACTGGAACACCTAGTTTTCCATCAATTAATATTCTATCATTCAGTCGAGTTGCAACAGTGAATCCTATCTGATCATCAGTATTTAAATTATCGACCGTTGACCTATTATCTCCTGCTCTATAGTCAACACCCAATTTAAAATTTTCGTTATTCCCCCCTATAATACTAGAAAGAACATTTGACAATAACTGAGATCCTGTTCCAGTAAGAAATGCAGTACTATTTGCTCCAATATCATTTTCATTGAAAAAACTTCCAGAAACCAATAATGAACTGAATTGAATCAATTGGTTATTTGAATCATTATTATTTAGTTTAAAATCCAATTCCGATTTAATATTAGAATCTACATCTGGAATTAAAATATCATATTCTTTTTGTGAATTGTATAACTCTCCTGAAAATCGAGTTACTAAATCAATTGGGATATTTCTACTCGTTGGTAGATTCTCCAAAATAGATTTTGGATTAGCATAAACTCTATACACTGTTTCAATATCAAGTTCCGCAGTATATGGACTACCCTCCCATGAAATTGTTCCGCCTCGTGTTGCAACAAACTGCTTATTCACAAACCCTCCATATTTAAAATCATAGGTTCCATTGTTGATTACAAAATCACCAAACATATTAAACTTTCCCTTTGTATCTATTTCTATTCTTAAATCACCTGTTCCACTACCCTTCAGCGTACTTCCTGTTGCTTTATCAATAACCATTTCTACAATTGCATCTTTGGTTACTTCCAAGTTAAAGTTTAAAGCCAATCCTTTAAATTTTTTCAACAAAACTTCATTTGGAAGTTGAAATTCTTGCGTTTCATTTTCTTCAGAAACAAATGTAACTAACTTCGTATTGTTTATCGTTTTTACATCACTCAGCGGAATTACGAAATAGGTATCCTTATTCGTTTTACCAAAAACATCAATACTAAGGTTATCCGTAAATCCAGCAATAGTCGCATTACCTTCTATCAAACCTTTACCATAGTATAATGCATCTTCAGTCTCTTGAGTATTCAATACCAATAAGTTTTTAGTAGATAATGAAAGATCTAATTTCCAATCACTAAATCCAGTATGTGATATAGAACCCAACAATTCACCTCTCGTTTTATCCTCTATATCATGTAATGTTAATTCTACAATTTTAAATGTCTGATTGCTCAATTCCAACACAGTGGTTCCTTCAAAATCATAGTCTACATTTAAATAAGGAAAGGCAACTCCAGCGGAATCCAAGAACAACTCACCACTCATAGTTGGATTTGCCAATAATCCTGAAAGTTGTGTTGAACCATAAACAAACCCACGAATATTCGTAAAGTTTTCATCTCCTATCGGTTTCAAAAAATCCAATTTAAATTCTTCAAAGTCAATATTCAAGGCTAATGTAGGCTTCTTCGTACTTAAATCTACATTACCAATCACAACTAAATTTTTATAATTATTAATTGCTGTAGATATTTCTAGATCAAATTTCTCTATTGAATTCACCCCTTTCATAACAATTGTCAGATCTCCTAAAAAAGTCTCATTCACAAAGAAATCTTCAACTTTCACATTGGCAATTGGTAAAATACCTTCTCGATTCTGATTGTACTCTACTTTTCCATTGATCAATCCTGCAAAATTCCAATCGTCAATTTCTGGAGTAATTCCTGTTAAGTTAACATTTTCAAATGTAAAATTTAAATCCTTATAAAACTCTCCTTTCTTCGATCCATGAAAACCAATTTTTTGATTTTCAGAAACTAAATCAAACTGGTAAAAATCAAACTGAGATAGACCTGTATCAAAAACCACTTTATTCTCACTATTCTCATTTGGGTTAATCAACCATGTAGTATTTCTAAATATAAAATCTGATCTATTTACACCAACAACTGATCTGTTATTAGCATCAATCGTATGATAAAATCCTAAGTTATATTTCTCAGTTTTATTTACACCTCCTACAAATTCTGTTCGGAAAAATAATGTGTCATTTAAAGTAACATTTACAAGGTCTAACTCAGAAACATCATAATAATCAGTATGGATATTATCTACAGATAATTGCGTATTAAATAGCGGATTTTTATTATCAATTTGCAGTTTAATATTATCAATAGTATTTTGATATATATCAATTTTGGGGGAGTTCAATGAAAGTTTAAACGTATCATCATCTGAATTAATTTTCCCTTTAATTGAGGTGTTCGTTCCAAGCGAAACTTCAGGAAAGAATACTTCAACAATCTTATTGTAAATTTTAAAATTAAAATCTAAATACTGTCCTGAAGTAACTGGGAATGGCTTATAGTTTGCATAAATACTTCCAATAGAATTTCTAGTTAAATTAACTAACTCATTAAACTTAAAAATCCCTTCCACTTCTCCATTAACAATATCAGCAGAGTTAAATGTCAACGTCCTTACACTATCTTTAAAAGAAGAAGTTATATTAAAATCTTTAAATAAATACTCATCATTCTGATTGGTATACGATGCATACTTGAATGAAACTTCTCCTGCAAGGTCATCAATGGAATTTCCTTCAAGTTTCATATCAATATCTCCTTTCAATATGGATATTGAATCCCTTTTAAAAAGATTTAACTTATTAAAATCTGAAAAGACTACTTGAGATTTAAAATCAAATTTATAAATATCGGTTGATAAATCAGCAAGGCCATTAAAATTCAATACTAGGTTTTCATCTTTAGAAGTTAATTTTCCAATAAATTTTTTATTCTGAAACTGACCATTTATTTCAATATTCTTATAGCTATAGCCCTTATATTGATGTTTAAATATTTTCCCTTTTATTGAAGTGTTTATTCCTTCTAATGTAAATCCTTTCCCTTTAATATTAGCTTCCAGTGATAATTTTCCTATCAGAGAATCTTTAGCAAATTTTCCTAATTCAAAATCTATAATTTTAACATAACCTTCATAGGAAGCATTATCAATATCATCAATATTGGTCATTCTTAAATCAGATATTGTAGTCCCTAAATCAGAATTCATTTGCAGTTTAGTATCTATCAATTCAGGTGTGATAAATGATGTCCCTGAGATTTTAAATCGTCCTAGTTCTTTAAATATTGATGGTAATGAGTTTTCTAAAATATTAGGAAGTAAGTTTTTTAAGTGGTTGTAATCTGAAGTTAGATTAGAAATAGCAGCATTTATGGAAAAACCTTTTTCTGTATTAAAAGCATTTTTAACATGAAAATCTCCATTGATAATTGAATTTAAATTTGAATTCATTCGAAGATCATTTGCTGTAAAATCGTTTAAAGTTCCAGATAAATTTGTTTTAAAATGTAGCACATCTGATTGACCTAGTTCTCCATAGAATTTATTTAAATCATATAATGAGAGACTTGAATCCCATATTTCTGCGTCAAATTTTACATTGTTATTAAAATCCGAAAACGAGCCATTTCTATGAAATACTAAATTCAATAAGAGTGAAGAAGTTTCTGTTTTTAATGATGAATTCATCAACTTCATCTCTTGTTTTGAATATGTGAAACCTGACGTTAAACTTGTGACAGCAATCCCATGGTTCTCAATAAACTGAAGTCCATCAACTTGACCTAAAATAGTAGGTCCTTGAATTTTAAAACTATAAATATTTCCTTTCAAACCTTGAAAAGTTACAGCTTTCGAGGCCACTATATTTTCGTCTAAAATTTTTATGTTTCCATTTGATATATATATATTCGTCGAAGTCAATAAAAAATCTGAAGGGCTATCATCCTCATTCTCATCTTCGAACTTGTCTGTAAAAATTGAAAAGGAATCATTATTTTCTCCTTTATAAGTTCGAATAATAAAATTAACTCCATCAAGATCTATATCTCCAAATTCTAATTTATTATCTATTATATTTCTATAATTAAAAATCGAAGCTGATAAACTTTTTATATTAATCAGTGAATCTTGATGATGATCAAGAATCTCTATATTTTTAAAATCAATATTTCCTAAATAAGTTAAACCAACCTTTTCGACTACAATATTGGTTTTATAAGTGTCATTTAAATAATTGGTTGCAATTTTACCAAGACGCGTCTGGACAACAGAGAGTGACAATAAAATTATTGCTAAAAGAAAAAACAGCACAAGTGCAAGTAAAAATCTAAGTACTATTTTTTTAAATCGTTTGATAAGCTTTAACTTTGCATTATTATTGGCAATTATCATGCCTTAATTGTTATATAATGAGTGATCAATCAATCTTTATTCTTGCTATTGAATCATCCTGTGATGATACTAGTGCTGCTGTATTATGCAACGGAAAAGTATTGTCAAATGTTGTTGCTAATCAAGAAATTCACGCTTTATATGGAGGCGTTGTTCCTGAATTAGCTTCAAGGGCACACCAACAAAACATTATTCCTGTTGTTCAACAAGCAATCCAAAAAGCAAATATCGACAAAAAACAGTTAAATGCCATAGCTTTTACTCGTGGACCAGGATTAATGGGATCTTTATTGGTTGGGACATCATTTGCCAAGTCATTTGCATTGGGTTTGGACATTCCCTTGATTGCTGTAAATCATATGCAAGCACACATATTGGCTCATTTTATTGAAGATGAAGGACAGACAAAACCTCCTTTTCCATTTTTATGCTTGACAATAAGTGGTGGACATACTCAGATTGTTAAAATCACAGATTATTTCCAAATGGAAATACTAGGAGAAACCCTTGATGATGCCGCTGGTGAAGCGTATGATAAATCTGCAAAAACATTAGGATTACCTTATCCTGGAGGACCATTGATTGATAAATATGCGCAATTAGGAAATCCCAAAGCCTACGTTTTTACGAAGCCCAAAGTTGGTCCAATGGATTTTAGTTTCAGTGGATTAAAAACGGGTATTTTACGATTTGTAGAAAAAAATGTTGCCACGAATCCGGATTTTATAAAAGAAAATTTGAATGATATCTGCGCGTCCATTCAACATACTATCACTCAGATTTTAATGGACAAACTTAAAAATGCCGTTAAACATTCAGGAATAAAACAAATTGCTATTGCTGGTGGTGTTAGTGCCAATTCTGAAATACGGAAAGTGCTAAAAGAAGCAGAGAAAAAATATGGGTGGAGTACTTATATCCCAAAACATGAATATACAACTGACAACGCTGCTATGATAGGAATCAGTGGATACTTGAGTTATTTAAAAGGTATTTATTCTGATATCTCAACACAATCAACAGCTCGACTTAAAGTAAGTGAATAAAAAAACTCGAGTAGCTTATAATTCACTCGAGCCTTTATCTATTTTATTAAAAATTTAATCAACCGTATTCAGATCATCTGGCGCTGAAAAAGACCCATATCTCACATCCAATTTCACCTTAGCATTTTTAGGAATTTTTATTAGCAAACGTTTTTTAATTTTAGTTACTCCCTTAGCATTTTTATGTTTCATTTCTATTAGGGCACTATATTTTTCCTCCATTTTCTTCTCCATTTTTTCCATCTTTTCTTCAAAAGCTTTAACCTTTGTAGCATTCTCTTTTTCCCATGTAGCCATCTTTTTTTCAAAAGCTTTAATCTTTGGAATATTCTCTTTTTCCCATGTAGCCACCTCCACTTCTATCTGCTTCATTCTTGGACCATTCTCTTTTTCCCACAATTTTATTTTTTTCTCATACTCTTTCATTTGTGGTTCAATTTTTTCTTCCATCTCCTTTTCCCACTTCTCTTGCTCCTTTTTAAAACGCTGCATATACCCTTCCTTATCTTTTTCATAAGCCTTATGGTCAAATTCTATTTTCGACAAATGAGAAATTACTATTTCAGGCATCTCAGGAATATCCGGCATCTCAGGAACTTCTGGAATTTCTGGAATTTCAAAATGAAAATCATGAATAAATACATCTCCAATATTTACTATTGAATAATCGAAGTTGAAATTAAAATCTATCTCTTCAAATTCTCTTTCAAATAAAGAAAAATTATTATTTGATTTAGCCCTAATGATAACTTTTTCTTTATTCCCTGAAGCTTCGAAATCTACATTTTCAAAAAGCTTATTAGAATCTTCCTTGTTCAGACCTTCAACTTCCCATGAACCTTCAATCGAAACCACATTTTTACTCCAAGTTTCTATAGTCACATCAGCATACCTAGTTGTAATATCAACAAAAACATCATTGTTTACCTTGAATGATTCCGAAACTTTTTTATCGTGTTTTTGAGCAAATAACACTGTTGTGAACAGTAAAATAAATGCTAAAAAATCATGCTTGTATGTTTTCATTTTGTTTTAAATTTAAGTTTTCAATTGTATTTAATTTCTTTTTTAACTGCTTTAATAACAACAATCGCATTTGAAGGTTTTCAATCAATTTATCAATTGTATCTTCATTGACACTATTATTAATATCAAGTTTGGTATTTAATTCATCGTATTCTTTCTGTAACTCTCCCAATTGTGAGAAATACACTTCTAATAAATCATTATTCTCGTCAGTTATCTTAATCTTTGAAATCTGATAATTAATATTAGCCAAATAATAATCTTCAACTTTCTTTAAATCTGGCGAGATATCCGAAATTGAATTGATTTTATTTTTTTCCGTCTTGACTATGTCTTGTGAAGTCGCATTATTCATATACTGATAACCTAATAAACTTACACTAACCAATACCAAGAAAGAAGCCGCAATTCTTAAAAAAGAAAACTGATTCTTTTTAGCCGGGAATTCTTCATTCAACCGATTTTTAAATCTACTTTCATGTCCATCAGACAACTTGTGCATCTTTAATTCTGACTCACCTTCAAGCATTTTTTTAATATCCTGTCCCATTACCTACTAGTTTTAGTGATTCTTTCAATTTTTGTTTTCCTCTTAATAATTGTGTTCTTGAATTCACCTCTGTGATCCTTAAAATTTGTGATATTTCTTTATGATCATAACCTTCGATTAAAAATAACGAGAGTACCAATTCGTATTTTTCAGGTAATTGAGAAATCGCTAATTTCACTTCTTCTATTGAAATTCCATCTTCAATTTCCCAATCATCATCATCTATTACTACTTTCAAATAATTTTCATGTACTTCTGAAAATTTTAATTTCACCGATTTTAATGTATCGATACTTTCATTAATCACAATTCTTTTTAACCATGCTCCGAAAGTAACTTCACCTTTAAAAGATTCAATTTTTCGAAACGCCTTGATAAATGCTTCTTGCATTACATCTTCAGCATCATGAGAATTTTTCATAAATCGAAATGCAATAGTATACATTGCACCGCAATATTGATTGTATAGTTTCAATTGTGCTCTTCGATTATTATTTTTACACTGTTGTATAATTTCAGTGTGATATATCTTCACGTCTGGCATAGTTAAGATTAGTGTTCAGTTTAAAGACTAAACTTTTTTACTGTTGTTGCAAATTATCTCATTTTCTTTAAAATAATTTTATCATATTTTTAAAACATAAATAAGCCTGTATATTTAAAAGTTTTTATTCTTTAAATTTTAGTTTAGAAAGTTTATATATACTTTTATCCTATGGTAGATGACACTAAAATACAACTTCTTAATCCTGTATGGACTTCACTATGTGAAACACATGAAAATTTTGTTATTGAATATAACAATGTGAAATTTTACCATCCTGACATTTGTACTTTTGGAGCATTTACAAATGAAGAAGACACTTATAATGCATTAAATGAGTATGCAAAACTCACAGACAAGTTTTTCTTAGTTTCAGAAAACAAAACACCAACTTTTGACAAAAAAAATATTGTTCTTACTAAAAAAATTGAAGGATGCCAAATGATTTTAAATCAACTACTGGATATAGATATAGTTGAAAAAATAATCCCTTTGTCTAGTAAACATATAGATGAAATATATGATTTAGTATGGCTTGTAATGCCTGGATATTACCAAAGACGTTCATTTGAGATGGGAGATTATTTTGGGATTTTTAAAAACAACAAGTTGGTGGCGGTTACTGGTCAGCGTATGCAATCCAACCATTGGACAGAAATAAGTGCTGTTGTTACACATCCAGATTTTACACGTCAAGGACTAGCCAAGCAATTAATAGTTCATACTACCAAAGAAATTTTAAAACAAAATAAAGTCCCTATTTTACATACAGACATAGGAAATCCAGCGATTAAACTATATGAAAATTTAGGCTTTGAAATATCCCGAGATATGAATTGGTGGTATTTTAGTAAAAAATAAAAAACCTCCAAATTTGGAGGTTTTAAAATTATATTTTAGAGTTTGCCTTGCGATTAAAATTCTTGATTTACATCCCAAGCCTCTAATGTTTCTTTCAGGCTCTTAATAAACATTCCTCCAAGTGCTCCATTTACAACTCTATGATCATAAGAATGAGACACGAACATTTTCTGACGAATACCTATAAAGTCTCCTTCTGAAGTTTCAATAACAGCAGGAACTTTACGTATTGCTCCTAAAGCCAATATTGCAACTTGTGGTTGATTGATAATAGGAGTTCCCATCACACTTCCAAAACTTCCTACATTGGTAACTGTATAAGTTCCTCCTTGGATATCGTCTGGTTTCAATTGGCTTGTTCTTGCTCGATTTGCCAAGTCATTTACTGACTTCGTCATTCCTACCAAGTTCAATTGGTCAGCATTTTTAATTACTGGAACAATTAAGTTCCCATCAGCCAATGCTGCTGCCATTCCTAGGTTAATATTTTTTCTTTTAATGATTGTATCACCATCAACAGCAATATTTATCATTGGGAATTTTTTAATTGTAGATGCAACAGCATGCATTAAAATTGGAGTAAAAGTTAGTTTTTCACCTTCCCTTTTCAAGAATGCATCTTTTACTTTATCTCTCCATTTAGCAATATTCGTAACATCTATTTCAATAAACGATTGTACATGAGCAGATTTCTGAACTGAATCAACCATATGCTTGGCAACCAATTTACCCATTCTAGTCATTTCAATGACTTCATCTCCTCCGTTTACTGAAACCGGAACAACTGGCTGAGATTTTTGAATAGGAGTTGTTTCCTTTCTAACTATAGGGGTAGGCGCTTCTACTATAACTTTTTCAGGAGTTGAAGTTTTATTTTCTAAGTAAGATAAAATGTCATTTTTAGTAACTCTCCCATCATTTCCTGTACCAGCAATCACTTCTAATTCTTGCATGGATACTCCTTCCGCTTGCGCAATATTACGTACTAGAGGTGAGTAAAATTTTCCAGTAGCAGATTTCTTTTCAATGGGCACTGAAGTACTATCTTTAGCAACTTCAAGGGTCTTTTCAACTTCTGTAACTGAAGGTTCAACAACAACTTGAGGCGAAGAAACTTCAGATTCAGAATCTTCTCCTGATGTTTCTATAACAGCAATAGTCTCACCAACCTTTACGATATCGTCCTGATTAAATAAAACCTCGATAAGAACTCCTTCAACTTCACTTGGCACTTCTGAATCTACCTTATCAGTAGCAATTTCTACTACTGCATCGTCTAATTCAATTGTATCACCAACTTCTTTTAACCACGAAGTAATAGTTGCTTCTGCAACACTCTCCCCCATTTTGGGCAGTTTCAATTCAAATCTAGCCATTTATCTATGCTGTTATATATGTGTGCGAATTTACTAAAAAAGAAGAATATTTTCACCTTTGAAACGATAATTCTTTTAATTCTCTCAAATCATGTGATTGCGAATTTGTTAAAAAAAAGAAGTAAACAGTATAATTAATAAATATTCGTCAATATAAAAGGTTTAAAATTATAAAATTCTTAATAAATTTTAACTAAACCCATTCTTTTGGGTGCATTAAAACATCCAATAATCTTTCTTCTTCACTGCCTTTTTCCGGCTGATGATTGTAATGCCATTGCACATGTGGAGGCATACTCATCAAAATACTTTCGATCCGTCCATTAGTTTTTAACCCGAATAAAGTCCCTTTATCATGTATCAAATTGAATTCTACATAACGACCTCTACGTACTTCTTGCCAATCTCTTTGCTCTTTTGAATATGATACATCTTTTCTTTTTTCAACAATAGGAACATAACTTTGTAAAAAACTATTCCCAACTTCAGTTACGAAATCATACCACTTTTGCATTGGCATTTCTTCAGTTTTTTTACAATAATCAAAGAATAATCCACCAACTCCTCGCGCTTCATTTCTATGAGTATTCCAAAAATATTCATCGCAACGTTTTTTATATTTTGTGTAAAATCCATCATGATGAAGGTCACAAGCATCTTTACATACTTTATGAAAGTGTGAAGCATCTTTATCAAATAAATAATAAGGTGTTAAATCTTGTCCGCCGCCAAACCACGAATCGATAATCTTTCCATCTTTATCATACATTTCGAAATAACGCCAATTTGCATGAACAGTTGGAACCATTGGGTTTTTAGGGTGTAAGACGAGACTTAGTCCACATGCAAAAAAATCACAATCAGAAACATTGAAATAATTCTGCATTGATTCCGGTAATTTGCCATGCACACCAGAAATATTAACACCTCCTTTTTCAAACACATTACCGCCAGAAATAACGCGTGTTCTACCTCCACCACCTTCAGGTCGCTTCCAGACATCTTCTTGAAACTTTGCCAACCCATCAACTTCTTCAAGTTTAGACGTAATTGAATCCTGTAATTCATGGATATATTTAAAAAAAATGTCCTTCATAATCTTTTATATCATTGTTCTATTACAATATGTATCCTTTTCAAAATCTCTAATGTTTATCGAAATAATAGGAACGTCAGGAAACATAAATTTTAATTTTGTGATAATCAGTTTAGAAAGGTTGTTTTTCTGCTCAGTGGTTCGCCCTTCCATAATATTGGCAAATACATGAATAAAATCTGCATCTGAACCTTGCACCAAAGAATGTTTAAAAGGGTTCATACGAACTTTAATATCATATCTTCCAAAAAGCCCTGTTGAAAAAGCAGATTCAAAAACTTCTTCCAAAACTTTTTTTGGCTCCTGTAGTTCCAAAATATTTTCTGAGCAGTCTAAAATAAAATGTGGCATGTTCTTAATTTAATTTTTATTAATTCTAAGAATAGTATAACCTAACAAAGCGGCTATTAATGAACCTATTAAAATTCCTATTTTTGAAGAATCTATAAACACTTGATCTCCTACAAATGCTAAACTTGCAATAAAAATAGCCATTGTAAATCCAATACCTGCTAAAAATGAAACACCTATAATATGCTGTAAATTAATATCTCTTGGGATTTCAATAAATTTCAATTTTTTGGCAATCAAAATAATCGATGTAATTCCAATACTATTTCCAATCACAAGGCAAATAATAATATTTCTAACCAATGGAATATCAAGATTCATGTCGCTATTTAAAACGACTCCAGCATTAGCCAAAGCAAAAATTGGAATGATAAAATAAGCAACCCAATCATGTAGATTATGCTCTAAGTGCTGTAAAGGCGATTGGTATTTAGTTGTCCAATCTTCTAAATTATCTATTTGTTTTATTTGTTCTTTTGATAAGATAGTTTCATCCGTTTCTGAAGTGTTTTTAATATTATCTGTAATTTTTACTAAATTATCAATAAACTCTCTAGTCTGTATTTTCTGTCTTATTGGTACAGAAAAAGCAAGTAAAATTCCTGCTAAAGTAGGGTGTATTCCTGACTTTAAAAATAGTGTCCAAATAACTACTCCAAAGACTACTAAAATGAACTTAGAGTAAAACCCTTTATAAGAAAAGAAATACAAAACACTTAATAACAAAAGTGCAATAATGAGTAAATTAATTTTGATTGCACCACTATAAAAAATCGCGATTACTAATACTGCTCCAATATCATCTACAATTGCAAAAGCAGTTAAAAATATTTTTAAACTCAATGGGACTCTATTACCCAAAACTTTAATTATGGCCAATGAAAAAGCAATATCTGTTGCCATTGGTATTCCCCAACCTTTAAAGGTTATAGGGTTTTGATTTAAAAACATAAAGAGTAAAACAGGAACTAAAATACCGCCAATTGCACCAAACAATGGGAATGCCATTTTTTTAACCGAATTTAATTCTCCTATTAAAAACTCTCTCTTTATTTCTAAGCCGATCAAGAAAAAGAAAATCGCCATAAAACCATCATTAATCCATAATATCAATGGTTTATTTAACTCGAAACTTGGCGTAGAAAAACCAATCTTATAATTCCATAGGGATGCATAAGATTCAGAAAAAGATGAATTAGCCCAAACAAGTGCAATAATTGTTGCTACCAAAAGCAGAATACCACTAAAACTTTCAATTTTTACAAATTTTTGAAAAGGAGATAAAATCTTTTTTTGAATCATATGACAATTTTATTATTATTCTATTGATAACTCATACAACTCCATATTAAGCGAAGATTGTCCTTCTGGAGTAAATTCATCAATCAAAGTTTTTGACCAAGTATAGTTATTATTCAATGCTACTTTAGCACTTCCAGCATTAGTTTTATGAGCAATAATTTGAAATCTTGATAAAGCTAATTCTTTATTTGCAAATTGTATAACTTTAGATACCGCTATTGAAGTCAATCTTTTTCCAGCAAACTGCTCACTAATACAATATGCAAATTCTGCTTGTAAGATATCTTTATGAATATTCTTAAGGATTATAAGTCCAGCAATAGAGTTTGTCAATTTCTCTTTGATTGCAAATGTAAACTGGCTTTTAGTCTTATGCTCATCATTCTTTTTTAAAATATAAACTCTAGAATCTTCTAAAGTCATATTTTGAGCAAGTGTTTTTGGTAAAAAAAGTTGAAACCTTTCAACATTAGAAACCATTAAACTATAAAGACTTGAAGCGTCTTTAACAACTAGCGGTTCTAAATTGAAATCTTCAGTAAGTTTCATCAATTATATTCTTTTACTGCGTCTATGAATGCCTTCGCATTGTCCAATGGAATATCAGGTAAAATTCCATGTCCTAAATTCACAATATATTTATCTTTTCCAAATGCGTCAATCATTTCTTTCACCATCTTTTTAATTTCCGAAGGTGGAGAATATAATCTTGTAGGATCAAAATTCCCTTGCAGCGTAATATTGTTATTCGTTAATTTACGAGCAACTTCTGGAGTAACTGTCCAATCAACTCCAAGTGCTGAGGCATTAGAATTTGACATTTCTTCAAGCGCATACCAACAACCTTTTCCAAATGCAATTACCGGAGCATCATCTTTCAACGCTTCAATAATTTGGTTGATATATTTCCAAGAAAACTCTTGATAATCTACTGGAGATAACATTCCCCCCCAAGAGTCAAAAATTTGAACTACATCAACTCCTGCTTCTACTTTGGCTTTTAAATAAGCAATTGTTGTGTCTGTAATTTTCTGTAATAATTGATGTGCTGCAACAGGATTGGTAAAGCAGAATTTTTTCGCTTTGTCAAAGTTTTTACTTCCTTGACCTTGCACACAATAACATAAAATTGTCCAAGGCGAACCAGCAAATCCAATTAATGGAATATCACTGTTTAGTAATTCTTTGGTTGCTTTTATAGCTTTATATACGTAGTCTAGTTCAACATGAACATCAGGAACGATTACATTGTCAACATCTTTTTGAGTTCTTACGGGATGTGGTAAATAAGGACCAAAGTTAGGTTTCATCTGAACTTCAATATTCATCGCTTGTGGAATCACTAAAATATCACAAAACAAAATTGCAGTATCCATTCCAAAACGTCTGATAGGCTGTACCGTTATTTCACTTGCTAATTCTGGAGTTCTACATCTAGTGAAAAAATCATATTTCTCACGAATAGCCATAAACTCTGGCAAAAATCTCCCTGCTTGTCTCATCATCCATACAGGAGGACGTTCAACTACTTCACCTTTTAAGGCTCTTAAAAATAAATCGTTTTTTATCATACCTATTTGTCATTCCGCACTTGATGCGGAATGTTTTTAATTTATTTTGGATTCCCACTTTCGTAGGAATGACAGTTTGTTTTACATTTTTGACACCTTCTTCATTGCAGCATCAATTGCATTTTCAATTATTTCTAAATCTTCATCACTCAACACAGAACATAAAAACCATGCTTCAAATTGAGATGGAGGTAAAAAGATTCCTTTTTTAATCATCTCCCAGAAGAACACACCGAATTTTTCAGTGTCACATTTCTGAGCCTTTTTAAAATCAGTAACATTTTCATTAGTAAAGAAAGGATTTATCATAGATCCAAATCTATTTACAGTTACATCTACCTTATATTTTTTCGCCGAATTCAACAAAAACCCTTCAATCTGCTCACCTAATTTATCAAATTTCCCATAAGGATCTTGACTTTTCAATTTTTTCAAGGTTGCAATTCCAGAAGCCATCGCAATTGGATTTCCAGATAAAGTCCCTGCCTGATACATTGCTCCTAGAGGTGAAACCATTTCCATAATTTCATTTCTTGCACCATAAGCACCAACAGGAAAACCTCCTCCTATTACTTTTCCTAAACAAGTAATATCTGCTTCAACATCAAACAGCTCTTGAGCACCACCAAATTTTGAACGAAATCCTGTCATTACCTCATCAGCAATTAAAAGGATTCCATTTTCTTTTGCTAAAATGCTTAACTCCTTTAAAAAATCACCTTGAGGAGTTACAACTCCCATATTCCCACCTACTGGCTCAATAATTATCGCCGCTATATCTTTATGTTCTTCAATTTGTTTTTTTACACTTTCAAGATTATTATAATCAGCAATCAATGTGTTTTTTACAGCGTCATTCGGAACTCCTTTTGATCCAGGAATACTCAATGTCGCTAATCCTGAACCTGCAGCAACCAACAATGCATCTGTATGCCCATGATAACAACCAGCAAACTTGATAATCTTATCTTTTCCTGTGTATGCTCTAGCCAATCGAAGTGCGCTTAAAACGGCTTCAGTCCCTGAACTTACAAACCGTACTTTATCCATTCCTGGAAAAGCATCACATACAATCTTTGCTAATTTAATTTCGTTTTTAGTAGAAGCGCCAAAAGTATATCCATTTTTTAGTGCTTTTTTAACTGCCTTCTGTACATTTTTATCTTGATGACCAAGAATCATTGGCCCATAAGAAAGGACTAAATCTATATACCTATTACTATCTACATCAACTATCTGACTTCCTTCTGCTTTCCTAATAAACAATGGATTTCCACCTACAGAAGCAAATGCTCTTACTGGAGAATTTACAGCTCCTACAAGATGAACCAATCCTTCTTTATATAGTTTTTCTGAATTTTTGAATTTCATGTATTTAACTTTTGACAATTAGCTTTTTGCCATTAGCGATTTGCTAACAACTAAGAACTAAATGCTATTTATTTAAAACCTTCGCTACTTCTTTTGCGAAATATGTGATAATTATATCTGCGCCTGCACGCTTCATTGACAATAGACTTTCCATCATCACTTTTTCTCCATCAATCCATCCTTTTTCTGCAGCTGCTTTTATCATGGCATATTCTCCACTCACGTTATAACATGCTATCGGTCGGTCAAAATTATTTTTTAAATCTCTAATAATATCCAAATAAGATAATGCTGGTTTTACCATCAGTATATCTGCTCCTTCTTGATCGTCAAACGCTGCTTCACGCATCGCTTCATCACGATTGGCAGGATCCATTTGATAGGTTCTTCTGTCTCCAAAACTTGGTGCAGAATCTACCGCTTCTCTAAACGGCCCATAAAATGCTGAAGTATATTTTACAGAATAACCCATAATCGGAAGGTTTACAAAACCTGTATTATCTAAAGATTCTCTCATCATTGCAATTGTTCCATCCATCATACCTGAAGGCGCAACCATATCAGCTCCTGCTTTGGCATGTGAAATAGTTTGCTTTGCAATATTGATAAGCGTAGCGTCATTATCTACATCGTTGTCATGAATAACCCCACAATGTCCGTGTGAAGTATATTCACAAAAACACACATCTGTAATTACATATAGACTTGGATAGTTCTTTTTGATAAAACGAATTGCTTGTTGCATAATTCCATTATCATTCCATGTTTCTGTTCCTTCATCATCTTTATGTGATGGAATTCCAAACAACAAAATAGCAGGAATTTTTAGGCTTACAACCTCATCCAGTTCTGAAGAGATTTTATCTAAAGAAAAGCGTTTGATTCCAGGCATTGAAGCAATTTCTGTTTCAATATTTTCACCTTCCTCAATAAATAATGGATAGATTAAATCATCCACTGACAATTTATTTTCTCTCACCAATCTTCTAATGTTCTCAGACTTACGAAGTCTTCTTGTTCTGTTCATCATAATATTGATTTACGGATTTTAACACACTTTCAATAGTTGGAAGTTTAGCAACCTCAACTTTAGAAAAGTGTTTTTTCGCTTCATTTGCTGTTGTATTACCTATACAGAAAGCTACAGCATTATTCGGTTTATTATCGGCAATAAAACTTTCAACTCCGGTAGGACTATAAAATAATACTCCGCCAAATGTATCTTCAAATTTTCGCTCGTTTAACAAAGTTCTATATGCTTCAACTTCGTTAACTTCAATTTCATTTTCTGTCAATATCGCCTGAAGTTCATCTCTTCTTACTTCACTACAGAAATATGTAATAGTTTTAATATTCCGCATTCGTACTATAAACTCAGCCAACTCTTTGGCTGAATTTTCAAAATGAGTTATTTTCCCTATTCTCTTTTCGATCAACCTTTTCGTCCTACGACCTACGCAATAAATATTAGTAAACTGTAATTCTATAGGCGAAAAATTATGTAGCAATGCTTCAACACCATTTTGGCTAGTGATTACAACATTTTCAATAGGGTTTTTAACCGTACTTGGTTTCATGCGATTATAGCGTATTGAAATAAAATCACTCATTTTAAATCCAATAGTACTGACTAATAAATCAGTCTGAGAAGCTGATAATTGTTTTGTTGACAATACATGTACCTTTTTATCGTCTATTCCAGAAATTTCTAACAATAATTTCTGTCCTCCACGTTGAAAAACATCTCTAGCGCATGCTTTACCTATATATTGATAGTCTTCAACCTTAGCCATAGTATCAACATCTATTCGCTGTTTTCCGTCAAGGCTAAATAAGGCTGCTTTAAAGACAATTTGTTCTTCTTTGATATATGCAAGTGCTCCAATAGGTGCAGAACATCCTCCTTCTAGTACATTTAAAAATTGACGTTCAATATGAGAGCATATTTGTGTCTCTTTGTGATTTAGTTGCTCACATATATTTAAAATCTCTTCATCTCCTTCCAATGCTGTTAACATAATAACTCCTTGTGCAGGAGCAGGAATCATCCAATTTAATTTAATATGGTTTTTTGGTAATAATCTCACGCGATGCAATCCTGCCTGAGCAAAAACCGCTCCATTCCATTCGCTGTTTTTTAATTTGGTCATACGTGTATTTATATTCCCACGTAATCCAACGATTTTATGTTCAGGATATTTATGTAGCCATTGTGCTTTTCTACGCAAACTTCCTGTAGCAATTACCGCATCTTTTTGCCATAAAAATTCCTCGTTGTCTTCATCTTTACATATCAACACATCCAGTGATCCTGCACGTTTTAAAACGGCTGCTTGTACGATTTTTTCAGGCAAGACAGTTGGCACATCCTTCATAGAATGTACCGCAATATCAATTTCTCCACGCAACATTGCAGCATCTAAATTCTTCGTGAAAATACCTGTAATTCCAAGTTCATGTAAAGGTTTCCCTAAATCGATATCACCTTGAGATTCTATTTTTACAATTTCTATTTTCAAGTCAAGACCTTCAATATCTTCAAGTTGTCTCGCAACAGCATTGGCTTGCCAAAGTGCTAATTCACTGGAACGTGTACCAATTTTTATCGTTCTATTCATTAATCGTATTTTCGATGTTAAACACTTTTTGCAATACGTCAATAGTCTGATTGGCAGATGAATTATCGTGCTTCAAGTGTTTCGCGAATTGGGTTGTAATTTTTTGTATCAAATGTGTAGATATTATCTCTGCCTGTTCAGTATCAAAACCATTGATTTTCTTTTTATGATAATCAATTCCTTCATTCTGAATAGATTGCAATGATTTTTTTAATGCATTAATCGCGGGAATATGTTTTCTATGGCTTAACCAATCAGCAAATTCATTTTTATGTTTTTCTAGAATCGCTTCAACTTTCCCTACTTCTTTATTTCTTAATTCCAATGTTTTATCTGTCTCCTTAGATAAAATATCAACATTAACCAATGAAACATGTGGTAATGACAACACATCACAATCTACATTTTTAGGAATAGATAAGTCTAGAATTAGAATTTCTTTATTTCCTGTCAAATGCTCTTTATTTACAATAGGGGTCTCTGCACTTGTAGAAACAATCAATACATCAGTTTTAGAAACTTCTTCTTCCATCTTATCAAAAGGTAAGATCTGAACTCTTGCATTATCTCTAAATTTATCAGTTCTATCAATCGTTCTATTAATAACCTTAATATTATTGTTGCTAGTATATTCAAGTAAGTTCTTACATGTATGCTTACCTATATCTCCTAACCCAAGAACTAGTACATTTTTTTTATTGAAATCCGCGACATGATTCTGAGCATATTGAGTTGCAACATATGATACAGAGGTTACTCCTGAACTAAACTTAGTAGCATTCTTAACTTCCTTACTTGCTTGTAAAACTAAATTGGTAAGGCGTTCCATATACGCATTCATTGAATTGCTTTTCTTAGCTTGCTTAAATGCCTTTTTAAGTTGAGCAACTATCTCATAATCTCCCAATATCTGACTTTCTAATCCTGTAGCAGTGCGAAATAAATGATCTATCGCTTCTTCTCCTTTAAAAATATTGGCAACATTTACAAAATCCTTAACACTCTGTCCAGAATACTTACATAATAGATTTATCAATTCAGAAGGGTGATTTACTAATCCCATTACTTCTGTCCGATTACAGGTAGATAGAACAAAAACACCTTTGATCCCAATCTCCTTAGCTTCTTTCAAGAGCAGCACTTGATTCTCCTTTGAAATACTGAAGCAACTTCGCGTATTAACATCAGCCTTTTTATAGCTTAATCCTACGTTATATAGTTTGTGTGATGAATTTTTCAAATTCAGAAATGATTTTCAAATAATATTGTCAAAAGTACTACGCATTGAATCATAAAAACATCGCCACAAGGACTAATAACATCGTTAAGAGTTTTAGCCTTTAATTTATAATGGTTTTAAATAACAAGCTAACTGACTAATTTTCAATCAAATTCATAAACAAATAAGTATTTAACATACTTAAAACATGACAATTGTCATATAAATAAAACATAGCCTTCATGATATATTCATTTATAAAAATAGTATTTTTGCTTAAGAATATATAAATATATCGACATGCAATTTCATCTTATTGAACGAAAAAACAACGACAAAAGTCCTGAAATTTTTCATGACGAAAATAACAAGTTCAAAGTGTTGAATATAAAAAATGAAACACTAGAAGATGAACGCTATTTCCTACAACTACAACACAATTATATTCAACTATATTTTTGCCAAAATGGAGAATGCTCAGCATCTTTCAATATGGAACATTGCAAAATTAATTTAATAGGTAACGAATCAAGTTTTATTTACTTTAAAGACGTTCCTTCAAATCTGCTTTTCGAATTAAAACCAAACTCTGAATTGGCTGTAATATTAATCCCATTACAGCATTTTCATTCCTTATTCTCTCCTGAAGAAAATTATTTTTTCAATTTTGAAAATATTAAAATGGGCAAACCCATTATTGAAAAAAAACCTACAAATCAATCTGTAAAAATAATACTACATCAACTATTTCAACAAAAAATTAATCAGTCATTAAAATCATTATATGTTAAAGGAAAAGTATATGAATTATTGAGTTTATACTTCAATATTTCTGATGAAAATAATACGGAAAAATGCCCTTTCATGGCAAATGAAGAAGTAGTCTCGCAAATAAAACAGGCTAAAGATATTATCATTGAACAAATGGCTTCTCCTCCGACTCTTGAAGAACTTTCGAAAATTGTAGGCCTGAATATTAAAAAATTAAAAATGGGATTCAAAGAATTGTACGGAATGCCTGTATTTACTTTTTTATTCCATTATAAGATGGAGCATGCTAAAAAATTATTGGCCATAAATGGAAATAATGTCAATGAAGTAGCCACTCAAATTGGATATAGTACTTCAAGCCATTTTATTGTGGCATTTAAAAAGAAATTTGGAATTACTCCAAAACAATTTACCAAACAGGAAATCAATAATTAATATGAAACGAGTATGCTAAAAGCTTTATCACTCAAGAGAATGATTAATAGCGAACAGCATAAGACAGTTAAAAATAATAAAATTAAACATATGAAAGGAGTTTTACTTAACAATCTAGGATCACCTGATTCTACAGAAACGAAAGATGTAAAAAAATATTTAGGAGAATTTTTAATGGATGAGCGGGTAATTGACATCCCTTATTGGAAACGCTGGATACTTATTAAAGGGATTATTTTACAAATAAGACCAAAAAAATCTGGAGATGCATATAAAAAAATATGGTGGAAAGAAGGTTCTCCATTAGTTGTTATTTCAGAAAGATTTACCAAAAAAATAATGGCCAGACTTAACATTCCTATTGTATTGGCAATGCGTTATGGCTCTATGAGTATGGAAAAAGGTATTCAAGAACTTATAGATAAAGATGTTACAAATATCTTTTTAGCACCATTGTATCCGCATTATGCGATGTCTTCTTACGAAAGTGTGGTGGTAAAAGCAGAACAAATTTTGGCTGAAAAACACAAAGATGTAAAACTAGATGTACTACCTCCATTCTACAACAGACCTGATTATATTAAAGCGATGGGCGATAATATTGCCAATAATTTAAAGGAGTTTGACTACGACCATATTTTGTTTTCTTATCACGGAATTCCGGAACGTCATATTAGAAAATCTGACCCAACAAATAACCACTGTAAACTAGACGGCTCTTGTTGCGAACGTAATTCTGTAGCGCATCATACATGCTACAGACATCAATGTTTTGAAACCACCAAAAAAATTGCTATCTATCTAAATTTAAAAGAAGGTACTTATAGTGATTCGTTTCAATCTCGCTTGTTAAAAGATCCTTGGCTAAAGCCGTATACCGATTTTGAATTTGAAAGATTGGCTAAAACAGGAACTAAAAATTTAGCAGTAATTACTCCTGCTTTTGTTTCTGATTGTTTAGAAACGCTTGAAGAAATTGCTATGGAAGGTCAAGAACAGTTTGAAGAAGCAGGAGGAGAAAAATATATGCATGTTCCATGTATGAACGATAATGATGATTGGGTGGATGTAATGGTCTCCTGGATTAAAAAGTGGCAAGCAAATGGGATTTAGTGAAAATTAAAAAAAATACATCTAGAAACAAATTTTTTATATTCATTTCTGCTACGCTCCTTGAACTAAGAATAACTTGAAGTCACAGACGTAAATAAATTTTTAATCAATAATATTATGGATTTTTTATACATAAAAGCATTGCATATCATATTTGTAATTACTTGGTTTTCAGGATTGTTTTATATCGTACGCCTTTTTATTTACCATGCAGAAGCAGAAAAGAAAACGTCTCCTGAAAAAGAGATATTGCAAAAACAATACAAATTAATGAGTAAACGGTTGTGGTATATTATCACATGGCCGTCAGCGATACTGGCAAGTGTTTTTGCTTTTTGGCTGTTGTATGAAAATCCTGCTTATTTAAAAATGCCTTGGATGCATGTGAAATTAACTTTTGTATTGGCATTGTATATCTATCAAGGAATTTGTCATAAAATATTTATCCAACTTCAGAATGACATCGTAAAATATAGTTCTTTCAAATTGAGAATATGGAATGAAGTCGCAACTATTATTCTGTTTTCAATTGTGTTTTTGGTCGTATTGAAGAGTGCTATTAATTGGATTTGGGGAGTTGTGGGAATTGTATTGTTTTCTTTCATACTAATGTTCGGAATACGCTTGTATAAACGCATTAGAAATAAAAATAATTAATCTAACTCTGTAACGAGTTTTCAAATGGAATTCGATTGATGATGCTTCTCCCTAGTGTTATCTCATCAGCGTACTCTAATTCATCTCCGACAGAAATTCCTCGAGCAATGGTAGAAGTTGTTACTTTGAATTTTTCTATTTGCTTAAAAATATAAAAGTTGGTCGTGTCACCTTCCATTGTCGAACTCAGTGCAAAAATCACTTCTTTCACTGTTCCTAATTTTACTTTTTCTACCAAACTGTCAATCGTTAAATTCTGCGGACCAATTCCTTCAATTGGAGAAATTTTCCCTCCAAGTACATGATACAATCCTTTAAATTGCGTTGTGCTTTCTATCGCCATTACATCTCTCACATCTTCAACAACACATACAATTTCTTGATTTCGATTGTGACTTGAGCAAATCTCACATATATCAAAATCCGAAATATTATGGCATTGCTTGCACAATTTAATGTCTTCAACCATCGTATTTAAAGCAGTTGTTAAATGCTGCGTTTGGCTTTTAGGACGTTTCAATAAATGCAATACAAGTCTAAGCGCAGTACGCTTTCCGATTCCTGGAAGTTGAGAAACTTCATTTACGGCATTTTCCAAAAGTTTAGAAGAAAAATTCATTGCCGCAAAATTAGAAATTAATACTTATGAATTATACATTTTTACCAAAACTTTCAAAAAATTAAATCCTATATTCGTAATTCACAATTCGCTATTACATATGCAACCCTTAAACATCTTATTATTAATTGCAGGATATTTTGGAATCTTGTTATTAATCTCTTTTTTTACAGGGAGAAATGATTCTAACGACACTTTTTTCAAGGCCAATAAACAATCTCCTTGGTACATCGTAGCCTTTGGAATGATTGGTGCTTCGCTCTCTGGAGTGACATTTATCTCTGTTCCAGGATTGATCGGCGGACAACAGTTTGCCTATATGCAAGGTGTCTTTGGATTTTTCGTAGGCTATATGATAATCCTATTCGTTTTACTACCTATTTATTACCGTCTCAATGTTACGTCTATTTATCAATATCTCGAACAACGATTTGGGAAAGTAAGTTATAAAACTGGCGCTTTTTTCTTTTTACTTTCTAGAGTTACAGGTGCCTCGTTTCGGTTATTTTTAGTCGCAATTGCAATGCAATACATTGTTTTTGAGCAAATAGGCATTCCGTTTTGGGCAACAGTAGTGATTTCAATTTTGTTGATTTGGGTATATACTTTCAGAGGTGGAATTAAAACCATTGTATGGACGGATACTTTACAGACATTGGCGATGCTTACTGCTGTAGGAGTTGCAATTTATTTAATCAATCAAAAACTGGATTGGTCGTATATGGAGTTTTTAAATTCAAATGAGTTTGCCGAAAAAGGGCAGATTTTCTTTTTTGACGATCCGAATTCTAAAACTTATTTCTGGAAATATTTTATTGGTGGAATTTTTATTGCTATTGCAATGACAGGATTGGATCAAGATATGATGCAGAAAAACTTGACCTGTAAAAACCAAAACGACGCACAGAAAAATATGTTTACAATGGCAACATTATTAGTAATTGTAAATTTTGTGTTTTTATCTCTTGGAGCTTTATTATTTATCTATTCAGAAAAACTCGGAATCCAGATTCCTGAAGTTGACGGAAGAACAAGAACCGATTTATTATTTCCTGAAATCGCAATGAATCAAGGACTTGGGACAGGACTCGCAATCACATTTATCATTGGCTTAATTGCAGCAGCATATTCTAGTGCAGATTCTGCTTTGACATCCTTAACAACTTCATTTTCTGTAGATTTTCTCGATATTGAAAAAAGACCAAAAGAAGCACAAAAACCATTGCGTAAAAAAGTTCATATTGCAGTATCTGTTTTATTAATATTTGTGGTGATACTGTTCAATTCTCTTGACGGAAATGTGGTAAGCAACTTATTTAAGTTTGCAACATTTACCTATGGCCCATTATTAGGGTTGTTTGCTTTTGGAATTTTAACCAACTATAAAATCAAGGACAAATACGCATGGATTGTAGGGCTACTTTCAATCTCACTGACCTATGTAATCACCATTTTACCTGAAAGTGCGATAGGCGCTTATAAATTTCATTGGGAAATATTACCATTGAATGGTTTGATTACTTTTATAGGATTGTGGTTGATACGCAAGAAAAAATAATTGTCACTATTGAATTATGAGCAATTATATTTTGACATAACTAAAATTTTTGCTTGAAAAATGAGAAAACATTTTCAAGAGTTGCATACATACAAAGAGTCGAAATTCTCTTTATCTATTGAATGCTATGATTTACTTTGGAAAGATTCCAGAGAATATCAAAAAAAGTATAATTCAAAAACAAGACATGGTCTTGAAAAAGACATAAAAAACTATGAAGTAATAAGGTCAAAGAAGAGTTGAATTTATATAAAGACTTAAATAATCAACATCATTTACAAAGGCTTAATAGTTCTTTATAATCGCTCATGAACTTCTTCATCGACTTGAGTCAATTCAGGAGTCTTGGCAACAAACTCTTCTAGTACTTTAAAGAAATTCAAAATATCGTGTTTCTCATTATTAGCATTAATGGTAACCAATCTAATAAAGGTCTCGTCATTAAAAGACCCAAATCCTACAACCGTAATTTGATCCTCATATAAGGCTGTACAGAGCGCAATAGGATCAACATTTTTATAATTAAAACAGATTGAGATTGAGTCATCGAAACTGTACAATGTATAATCAGGATTGCTTCGAATGTAATCAAGAGCAACATCTGCTAAATCAAATTGCTGGTCTACAATTTTTTCTAAACCAATTTTTCCAACAGATTTCCAAAGTGTCCAGAATTTCAATGCATCATTTCTTCTTCCGCATTGGAACGAAGTTTTTCCTAGATTGAAATCGTCACCATCTGTTTGATATAAATAATCAGCATCATTACTAAACGAATCATGCAATTGTTTTTTATCATTCACTAAAATTATAGAACAGGTCAATGGTGTTCCAAGCATTTTGTGTGCGTTGTAACTGAAAGAATTAGATCTTTCAACTCCTTTTACAAGATGTTTATATTTCTCGCTAAAAATAACACTTCCACAATATGCTCCATCTACATGAAGCCAAATCTTATATTTTTCGGTGATGTTAGCTATTTTATCAATCGGGTCAAAAGCACCTAAAACTGTTGTTCCTGCGGTTGCATTCACATAGGTTGGAATTCCACCATTTTGTATGTCTTCTAAGATCTGTTCTTCTAATTGTTCAGGAATCATTCGTCCTTTGGAATCTGCTTTTATGTAACGGATATTATTTCTTCCGACACCTGCAAAACTTGCATTCTTTGAATTCGAATAATGAGATTCTTTAGAGGTATAAATGATCATTGATTTTGACATTCCATTTAGCCTACAAGTAGGGTCTTTAGCGTCACGCCCCATCACCAAAGCCATATAATTACTCATAGAACCACCTGTTGGAAACGTACCATTACTTTTAGCACCATAGCCAATTAAATCACAAGATTGCCTAATAATCTCTTGCTCAATTCCGACTTGTGGTCCTGCAACTTTATATGTATACATGCTATTATTCAACATAACAGCCAATAAGTCTCCTAAAATCGCTTTGCTTTGTCTTCCTCCAAAAAGTTGATTGAAGAATAAGTTGGTTGCAGTTTTTGGTGTGGAAACCAGCACATCACGAAGTAAGGATTTAAACTCATCATCAATCATTGCAGCATTATTTAGCGAAAGATCAATCGACTCATACAATTTACTCGAATCTATTCTTTCTGCTACAGGATTATCCGCTTCTTCAGCAATTAAAACTTCAACGAGTTCATTGAATAAAGCTAAATCATTATTTATAGTAGACATACTTTTTTTCTTTTAATTTAATTATAAATTATGCGGTCGTATTATAACACAAATCCTTACTCTCAAAAGTTTTTAAAGTTTCATTAAAAACGTTGCATTTACGGATTGGTTTCGCATATAAGTGAAGTGACAAACTTCTTTTATTAGAGAGGTTTTCTAATCTATGAAACCCCATAAAATCTTTCATATAGGTAACTTCATCAGGTTTAGAAATAGAAGTTTTAACGATAGCAAGACCGTCTGTTTCATTTTTTTTATAAATCGTTTCTTTGAATTCGCCTTCGATTACTTTCACCCAACATTCTTCTCCACCATGATCGTGAATTGATGTTCTATGTCCTTCACACCAACAGATTAATATTAATTCAAATTTTTCGTTGTCAATAATACAATTTCGAGTGTAACATTCGTCAGACCATGAAGAATACTTTTCAAAAGCATTTTCGTGAAATCTTATTGAACGTATTATGTGATTGTAAGTCGCCCTCTCTCCTTCAGAAAGAGCTGTAATTAATTCGTTTACCGTTTGAAGTGTTTCAGTGGTATCGTCTTGAGAATTCAAAATAATGATTTCCTTTTTTTGTTCATTCAATGTACAAATCCAAGGTCAATCCCTAAATCCAACTAAATAATTGAGTTGATTTATTAAATCATTTCAACATTTCAAATATAGTCAATTTTAAGGGTTTTTAATGTGTTTTAAGCAATTTTTAAAACGATTTAACCCAAAAATCATAATATATCCTATTTTATTACAAAATTTTCAAAATCTTAAAAATTATCTTTTTATATAATTTTTTTTTGATTCACAATCCTTTTAAAAAATAACAACATAGATCAAATCACTATGGAAGACCCAAATTTTATAATCAAAATAGCCCATATTAAAAAAAACGTTTTACAACATAATATATAATTTATTGCTAGTTCTAGCCTATTTTCGAAAATCCTCGCGGATTTTCTATTCGGTTTTTATTTGTTAAATTAGTTGCTTAACCACGCAACTAATCATATACAACAACGATAAGCGCAACCCAAAAACTCCACTTCTCCAACCTAAATTCCAAAACAAACTAACTCATAATAATTTGTAACAAACTTTAATTTAAGACTACTAATTAATTACAATCACTAAATCAAAAAAATGAAGACAAAAATAGTAATGACCTCAAGTGCAATCTTCTTAGGAGTTCTTGGATTCCTTCTTTCTTTTTTACCAAGTGAAATAATGGCCTATCTAAGTGTTGAACCTACTATTATTACAACTCTCTTTTTAAAAATATTGAGTGCTTTATACTTAGGATTTGGAATTTTAAATTGGATGGCAAAAGGAAGTATTATTGGAGGGATTTATAATAGACCTATTGTGATTGGAAATCTGATGCATTTCGGAGTTGGAGCAATTGCATTGATTAAAATTGTATCTCATATAGAAACACATTCAGAAATTATTATTTCTCTCACATTACTCTATGTGATTTTTACAATACTATTTACCTATATTTTTAAGAATAATCCAGCTACAGTAAAAAAGCAGCCATAAATAACTATTGACAATATTCTTAATGTTTTATAGATTGTGAATTTCCTTTCGAAAAACGCTCTTCTCTAATCTAAATTCCAAAACAAACCGTATTTTTGTTTTATCATATGAATACATGGAAAAAGATTTAAGCAATTACCGTAAATCCTATCAAAAAAGTGAACTGTTGGAATCTATGATTCCTGAGAATCCTATGGAGTTGTTTCAACAATGGTTTCATGAAATTGAAGAGAGCAATTCCAATGAAGAATCTAATGCAATGACCATTGCTACTAATGGTAATGATGGGTTCCCAAAAAGCCGTGTTGTACTGATGAAGAAATTTACTTGGGAAGGCTTTATTTTCTATACCAACTATAATTCTGAAAAAGGAAAAGCAATTGCTGAGGACCCGAATATTTGCTTGTCATTCTTCTGGCATACACTTGAACGTCAAATAATTATAAAAGGAATCGTAGAAAAAATATCAGAGAATATATCGGACGGATATTTCGAGTCTCGTCCAGACGGCTCTAAACTTGGTGCTTGGGCTTCTGACCAGAGTGAAGTTGTCGATTCTCGAGAAACTCTTGACAAACGTTTAAAAACATTTGAAGAAAAATACAATAAAAAAGAAATTCCACGTCCTGAACATTGGGGAGGATATCTTGTAAAGCCTGTTTCTATAGAATTCTGGCAAGGAAGACCTAACAGGATGCATGATAGAATACGGTATACATTGGAAGAAAAAATTGATTGGAAAATTGAAAGATTAGCTCCATAATTTTATATATTTGACTTCATCTATTGAAACAAATGAAAACACTTTATATAGTAAGACATGCTAAATCTTCATGGGAATATGATGGAATAGAAGATATTGATCGTCCTTTAAAGAAAAGAGGGATTAACGATGCTTATCTAATGTCTAAAGTCTTGAACGAAGAAATCAACCGTCCGGATGTATTTCTTTCCAGTAGCGCCAATAGAGCTTTACATACAAGTGTGATCTTCTGTAATCGCTTTAAATATCCTTTATCCAATTTAAAAATAAATAAATCTCTATATAGTTTTAGTGATGGGTATTTGGTAAAAATCATAAAAGCATTGGACGATGGATTCGATTCAGCTATTATTTTCAGCCATAATCATGGGATTAATGATTTTGTAAATGGTTATGGAAATAAGTTCATCCAAAACGTTCCTACTTGTGGAATTGTAGGAATACAATTCGACATAGAACATTGGAAAGGAATAAAAAAAGGGAAAACTATTTTAACTAAGTTCCCTAGCCAATTTAAAGCAAAATACAAAATATAGCATACATTGAATATACGTAAATTTGGCGCAATTGATATTGGTTCTAATGCAATCAGACTCTTAATAACCAATATTATCAGCAAAAAAGGAGAAGAAACTCAATTTAAAAAATCTGCCCTTGTTCGAGTGCCAATTCGTCTAGGTGCAGATACTTTTATTAATGGAAAAATTTCAGACATTAATAAAGAAAGGATGATAGATGCTATGAATGCATTTAAATTACTGATGAAAGTTCACAAAGTAGAAAAATATCGTGCTTGTGCGACATCAGCAATGAGAGAAGCTTCTAACGGAAAAGAAATTGTAAACGAAATCTTAGAAAAAACTGCTGTAAAAATTGATTTGATTAATGGAAAAATAGAAGCAGAAATCATTTTTTCTACTGATTTAACAGACCTAATAGATGACAATCAATCTTATTTATATGTAGATGTAGGTGGAGGAAGTACGGAATGTAGTGTGTTTTCAAATGGTGAAATCATCAATTCTAAATCTTTCAAACTAGGAACCGTAAGACTTCTTAACAAATCTACTGACAACAAAGAAAAGTGGAAATCCATGGAGAAATGGATTAAAAAGAATACAGAAGATTTAAAGCGACTATCACTTATAGGATCTGGAGGGAATATCAATAAAATATACAAGATGTCCGGAAAAATGCCTGGAAAAGCGCTCTCTTTAATTTATTTAAATGCGCAGTACAAGTTTTTAAAGCAAATGACTTATGAAGAGCGAGTATCTGAACTTGGCTTAAATCCAGATCGAGCGGATGTAATTATTCCTGCGACTAAAATTTATTTAAATGCAATGAAATGGAGTGATTCGAATAAGATTTATGTTCCAAAAATTGGCCTTTCAGACGGAATTATTAAAACCTTGTATCAAAATCTATAGTTTTTTTACTATTTTTTATATCCAATAATTTTTCAACCAAAAACAATATCAGATTGTAACACTAATAAGTTGAAATAAACTGTTTAATCAATTTAGCAACAATCTTCTCCGCTTTTTTTGCAGCTTGCTGTACAGCCTCATGAGATACTTCTTCCACAATACCCTCAACACCTAAATCAGTAATAACAGAAAGTCCTAAACATTCCATATTCATATGCTTAGCTACAATAATTTCTGGCACTGTAGACATCCCAACTGCATCAGCGCCCATCAATTTAACCATTCTATACTCCGCAGGAGTTTCAAAAGTAGGTCCTTGCAAGGATAAATAAATCCCTTTGCGAATAAAAATTTTATTTTCAGAGGCTATTTTTTCCATTTTTCGAATCATATCAAGACTATATGATTCGTGCATATCTACAAATCGCTGCCCAAATCTTTCATCATTTTTGCCTCTCAATGGATGCTCCGGAATCATATTGATATGGTCACTGATAAGCATGATATCACCTACTTTAAAAGTAGCGTTTACACCTCCAGAAGCATTCGAAACCAGTAATTTTTCCGTTCCTAAAAATTTCATCACACGAATAGGAAAAGTCACTTCATCCATTGAATAACCTTCGTAATAATGAAAGCGCCCATGCATGGCAATTACTTTTT
>Ga0307488_10000428_pt1 | contig 34360 bp, 27 predicted proteins | sample SB02metaG_FD_202248 | JGI IMG/M metagenome (GOLD analysis project Ga0307488, IMG submission 202248) | Sea-ice brine microbial communities from Beaufort Sea near Barrow, Alaska, United States - SB 0.2 | ecosystem: Environmental > Aquatic > Marine > Coastal | place: USA: Alaska | collected...
AAATCGAATTTATTAAAACATGCAGTAATCTATGTAAAGTTTACATTTATTTTCCTGTTTTTGCATTGCATACTTTTTGACCATCAGAACAAGGTGATTGGGCTGACGTGTGTGATTTAGAAGTAACTAAAAGGTCGCGTATAAAGCGTGTCTGATAATAATGAATGGACCTGTTGGAGGTTATCTAAAATGAATAAAACTAAACTACTTCAAAGTATGTTGTTGGCCAGCGCAGTAGCTGCCACAAGCTTTGCTCCTCAACTATTAGCTGCTGATGTGCCCGCAGGCACAAAGCTAGCAGACGTACAAGAATTTGTTCGTGACAACGGTGCCGAGCCTGGCTCCCTTGACCCACAGAAAATCGAAGGAGTTCCAGGTGCTAACCTTGCACGTGACTTGTTTGAAGGTTTGCTAAACCAAGGCCGTAATGGCGATGAACTACCTGGCGTAGCAACAGATTACTCTACCAATGATGACAACACGGTTTATACCTTTAACTTACGCAAGAATGCTAAGTGGTCTAACGGTGACACAGTTACTGCTCACGACTTCGTATTTGCTTGGCAGCGGGCAGTAAACCCAGCGACGGGATCACCTTATTCATGGTTCATTGAAATTCCGGGTATCACCAATGCAAGTGCAATCATTGCTGGCGAAAAAGAGCCAAGTGAATTGGGTGTTCGAGCTGTAGATGACTTCACTTTTGAAGTAACACTTGATGCTCCAGTTGCGTTCTTCGCGAAGATGGTTGCCCACACCACGATGTTCCCAGTACATAAAGCTACTGTTGAGGCTCATGGTGACAGCTGGACTAAGCCAGAAAATATCGTCACTAACGGTGCATATAGTCTTAGCGAATGGCGTGTAAACGAGCGTATGGTCATGACCCGTAACACTAACTACTGGAATGATGCTGAAACGATCATTAACAAGGTAACGCACGTGCCTATTGAAGCTGCTAGCGCCTCTCTTGCACGTTATCGTTCTGGTGAACTGGATGTAGGTTCATTCCCAACAGAACAAATTAAGCCACTACGTGCAGAAATGGGCGATGAGATCTACATCACACCTAAGCTTTGTACTTACTACTACATTATGAACGTGCAAAAGGCACCGTTTAACGACGTACGTGTTCGTAAAGCGCTTTCTTATGCCATTGATCGTGACATTATCACTGAGCACATCACTGCAACAGGTCAGCTTCCTGCTTACGCTTTAACACCAGAAATTATTAATAATTTCTCTCCTAAAGCGCCAGCTTATGCAGGCATGACTCAAGCAGAGCGTAACGAAGCTGCTGCAGCCTTATTGGCAGAAGCGGGTTACTCCGATGCTAATCCATTGAAAATGAACTTGTTGTACAACACTTCTGAAGGCCATAAGAAGATCGCTATCGCTATCTCACAAATGTGGAAGCAAGCGATGCCTGTTGAAACAACGTTAGAAAACCAAGAGTGGAAGACTTACCTAAGTACACGTAACGAAGGTAACTTCAGTATTGCTCGTGCTGGTTGGTGTGGTGACTACAACGAAGCGTCTACCTTCCTTGACCTATTAGGCAGTGGTGACAATGATGGTAATTACGTTAACCAAGAATACATTGACTTGATGAAAGCAGCTAAGACGATGTCTGACCCATCTGCTAACTACAACCGTGCTGAAGAGATCTTGGCTGAAGATATGCCAATCATCCCTATCTATCAGTATACAGGTGTTAACTTAATCAAGCCCCGTGTTGGTGGCTTTGCGTACGATAACCCTGAAGGAAACTTCTATACTCGAGACGTATTTATTAAAGCAGACTAAGCTTTAATTGGTTAAATAGCTGCCCAATAACTGGTTTTCTGGGCAGCTATGATTTCAATCCCATATCTTTTGTTAGCAGAAGGTATTGGTTTGAGATTGATGTAGTTCTTATTTTCATCCTCAGGTTTGGACACAATTGATGCTTAACTTTATATTCCGCCGTTTTTTACAGGCCATACCCACTTTGCTTGTGTTGACCATGCTGACCTTCGCTTTGATGTACATGGCTCCTGGCAGTCCATTTTTGACTGAAAAGGGCATGCCGGATCAAGTATTGGCCAATATCAATGCGAAATATCATCTGGACCTTCCAGTATGGGAACAGTATTTGATTTACCTTGGAAACCTAGTTCAGGGTGACCTAGGTCCGTCTTTTCGTTATTTAGATTTTAGTGTGAATGATTTAGTTTGGCCAAGTTTGGGCGTTTCAGCCACCATTGGTGCATGGGCATTACTGATTGCGGTGACCCTAGGCATTACTATGGGAATGATGGCTGCACTCAACCATAATAAGTGGCTAGACTACACCTTAATGACCACGGCAATGGCGGGTATTGTATTGCCCACCTTTGTTATGGCTCCGCTATTAGTGTTGCTGTTTTCTTATAAAGTGAAATGGTTGCCGGCAGGGGGTTGGCACAATGGTGATTGGCAGTATTTAGTATTGCCAGTCTTTGCTATGGCCACACACCTGGTCGCTCAAATCGCCAGAATAACCCGTGGCAGCTTGATAGAAGTATTGAGCAGTAACTTTATTCGTACAGCTCAGGCTAAAGGCCTACCTTACCGCACCATTATACTACGCCATGCGTTTAAACCCATGATGCTCCCAGTGGTGTCCTATCTTGGGCCTTTGTTTGTTGGTGTGTTAACTGGATCTGTGATCATCGATGTATTTTTTGGTACGGGTGGTATCGGTCAGCACTTTGTTAACGGCGCTATCAACAGAGACTACTCCATGGTGATGGGTGTTACGGTGTTAGTAGGTGTGCTTTATATCGCATTTAACGCTCTAACCGATATCCTTTATGCGTACATTGATCCAAAGATTCGTTACTAAGGGCTTCTAATAATAATGTTATTCAAACACAAAAAAGTGGTTCAAGAGTTAGCGCAACAGCTGGGTTCGTCTGTTGGTACTATTGAAGGCCGTAGTTTATGGCAGGATGCCAAACGTCGTTTTTTACGTAACAAGGCAGCGGTCGCCAGCTTATTTATTATTGGTCTAATTGTATTGTTCTCTATTTTTGGTAGCCAGTTTGCCCAATACAGTTATGAAGAAATTGATTGGTTCGCATTATCTGATCCTGTCGAATTAGGTAGGCCGTCTATCGAAACGGGGCATTACTTTGGCACCGATAAGTTGGGCAGAGATTTATATGCGCGAACAGTCCAGGGCAGCCAAATTTCCCTAATGGTAGGTATTTTAAGTAGTGTTGTGGCTATCGTTATTGGCACCTTATATGGCGCTTTATCTGGGTTTATCGGTGGGCGAGTAGATATGGTAATGATGCGTATTGTAGAAATACTGTCAGCCCTGCCGTTTATGTTTATGGTGATTATGCTAATGGTGATGTTTGGACGTCAGATTATCCTCATTTTTATTGCAATAGGCGCAGTTTCTTGGCTGGATATGGCGCGTATCGTGCGGGGTCAAACTTTAAGCATTAAGAACAAAGAGTATATTGAAGCTGCTCATGCATGTGGGGTTAGTCAATGGCGTATTGTAGTGCGTCATATCGTGCCTAATGTCATGGGGATTGTGTTGGTTTATGCCTCGTTGATGATTCCTGGCATGATCATGTTTGAATCCTTTATCAGCTTTTTAGGATTAGGAGTGCAAGAGCCTCAAACCAGCTGGGGAGCCTTGATTTCTGAAGGTGTAGTCACTATGGAGTTTGCTCTTTGGCAACTCGCATTTCCTTTGTCATTCCTAGTGGTTACGTTATTTTGTTTCAATTTTGTGGGCGACGGTTTACGTGACGCCCTAGACCCCAAAGAACATTAACTGGACGCCGAAATTATGAGTTTGTTACGAGTCGACGGACTAAATGTTAGTTTTGATACCCCAGACGGGCAAGTGACTGCGGTTAAGAACTTAAGCTTTGCTTTAAAGCCCAAAGAAACCTTAGGCATTGTAGGGGAGTCTGGTTCTGGTAAATCTCAAACTGCCTTTGCTCTTATGGGGTTGCTTGCGCGCAATGGGCGCTCCAGTGGTAGTGCTAAATTTAATGGGCTAGAACTTATTGGTATGCCGGAGGCCGAGCTGAATAAAGTTCGTGCAGAGCAAGTGGCGATGATCTTCCAAGACCCTATGACCTCACTTAATCCTTACCTCAAAATTAGCCAACAACTGAATGAAGTGCTTATGCACCATAAAGGCTTGGATAAGAAGAGTGCTACGGCTCAATCGATTCGTATGCTTGATGCGGTGAAGATGCCAGAAGCGGCTAAACGGATGAATATGTACCCCCATGAGTTTTCTGGCGGTATGCGACAAAGGGTAATGATTGCGATGGCTTTGTTGTGTGATCCAAAGCTACTAATCGCCGATGAACCGACAACTGCACTAGACGTTACTGTACAAGCCCAGATTATGACCTTGTTACATGAGCTAAAACAAGATTTCGATACAGCTATTATTTTGATCACTCACGACTTAGGTGTAGTGGCGGGTGTCTGCGACAATGTCATGGTGATGTATGCCGGACAAACCATGGAATATGGTACTACAGAAGAAATATTTTATCAGCCCAGCCACCCCTATACTGGAGGGTTATTGGAGTCTGTGCCGCGTTTAGATACGGACAGCCCCGTGTTGGCTACTATTCCAGGCAATCCACCCAACCTGATGCAGTTACCGGTGGGTTGTCCGTTCCAAGATCGTTGTGGCCAAGCCTTGGCAGAGTGCTTTACCTCTATGCCAGATTTAGTATCATTTTCCAATACTCGCCAACGGGCCTGTCATGCGATTATTGCAAGTGTAGGTGCTCAATGAACAAGGTTACACACACTAAAGAAAAAATTCTAACGGTGCGGGATTTACGCGTTCAATTCGGTATTCGTGAAGAAGGTGCGTGGCCGTGGCAAAAACCGCAGGCGCTAAAAGCAGTAGATGGCATTGACCTAGATATTTATGAAGGTGAAACCTTGGGTGTAGTAGGTGAGTCTGGCTGTGGTAAGTCTACCTTAGCTCGAGCTCTCATAGGTATGTTACCCGCGCGTACTGGAAGCGTGGTATGGATGGGTAAAGACCTCACCAAGATGGGCAAAAAGGAATTACGCTCCAAGCGTCAAGAGTTACAGATGATCTTTCAAGACCCTTTGGCCTCTCTTAACCCACGCATGAACATTGGCGATATTATTGCAGAGCCTTTAACTACCTTTCATCCAAAACTGTCTGGTTTAGAAGTCAAAACACAGGTGCAGGCCATGATGAAACGGGTGGGTTTATTACCCAACTTAATTAACCGATACCCACACGAGTTCTCAGGTGGCCAATGCCAGCGCATTGGTATAGCCCGTGCTCTGATCCTTAAACCCAAGCTTGTGATCTGTGATGAGCCTGTATCGGCCTTAGATGTGTCAATTCAAGCGCAGGTCATTAACTTGCTTAAAGAGTTGCAACAAGAAATGGGATTGGCGTTAGTATTTATAGCCCATGACTTAAGTGTAGTGCGCCATATTAGCGACCGTGTATTGGTAATGTACTTAGGCAAGGCGGTAGAGCTGGCAGATGCCAAAGCGCTTTATACCAATCCCAAACACCCTTACACCAAGGCATTAATGTCTGCAGTACCTATCCCAGACCCTAAGATAGAGCGTAATAAAAAGATCCAATTATTGCATGGGGATTTACCATCACCAATCAATCCACCTAGTGGTTGCGTGTTCCGTACACGCTGTCCCGAGGTGCAAGCACAGTGTGCGGATAAATGCCCAACCCTAGAACCTGTTAATGGCGACCACCATGAGGTGTCATGCCTCCTGGTTTGACGGTGAGCATAATATTTAGGTTGCAGTGTTTGTAGTGTTGGGTTTCCCTTAATCCATCAAGGAGAATGACTTTAGCTATCCAAGTCATATTTCAATGTGTGATGAAAGCAAAGACTTGCTAATGCTGGACACATTTTTAGAATCAATAAAGAGGGCTTTGATATTCAGATATACCGGCATTGCAGACAATAAAAAACCAGAACATGTCTGGTTTTTTATTGTCTCATTGAAACTTTCAACAGGTTGTCATGAATAATAACAACATATTGTCATCGCTGACTTATAGCGCTTTATCCAATTCTGGAACGGCTTCAAACAAATCTGCTACTAGACCATAATCAGCCACCTGGAAGATGGGTGCTTCTGAATCTTTGTTGATGGCAACAATGGTTTTAGAGTCTTTCATACCCGCCAAGTGTTGAATAGCTCCAGAAATACCTACAGCGATGTATAGGTCTGGTGCAATCACCTTGCCAGTTTGGCCAACTTGGTATTCGTTAGGTACAAAGCCTGCGTCTACAGCAGCGCGGGATGCGCCTACAGCAGCACCTAGCTTGTCGGCAACACTTTCCAGCATGTGGAAGTTTTCGCCATTTTGCATACCACGGCCACCAGAGATGACGATAGATGCAGAGGTTAGTTCAACACGCTCAGAATCTGAGGAAGATAAACCAACAAAACGTGAAAGCCCAGAATCAGCAGCAACATCAACAGTTTCAACAGTGGCAGAACCACCTGTTTCGGCTGCGGCGTCAAACTTGGTAGTACGTACAGTGATTAACTTGATGCTGTCACTTGATTGTACTTTAGCCATGGCGTTACCAGCGTACACAGGGCGTACAAAGGTGTCGGCAGAGATTACTTCGCTGATTTCTGAAATCTGACTCATGTCCAGCAATGCTGCAGCGCGAGGCATGAAGTTTTTGCCAAAGGTAGTGGCCGCAGTGAGTACATGGCTGTAGTTACCAGCTAGTGAAACCACTAGGTTAGCAACGTTTTCTGCCAATTGGCCTTCTAGGCTAGCATCGTCTGCAAGCAATACACGGTTTACACCAGCTACTTGTGCTGCCGCTTGTGCAGCTGCGCCGCAACCGTTGCCGGTAATAAGTAGATCAATGTCGCCACCAATTTGTTGGGCAGCGGTCACTGTATTTAAGGTAGCGCCAACTAAATTGGCGTTATCATGTTCTGCAATAACTAAAATGCTCATAGTGGCTCCTTAAATAACCTTGGCTTCGTTACGTAGCTTATCAACTAATTCGGCAACACTTGCAACGATCACACCGGATGCACGGGCAGGTGGCTCCATCACTTCAAGGGTAGTCATGCGGTTAGCTGTATTTAAACCTAAGTCGGCAAGGTTTATTTTTTCAAGTGGCTTACGTTTTGCTTTCATTACGTTAGGTAAAGAGGCATAGCGAGGCTCGTTCAAACGTAGATCTACAGAAATTACTGCAGGCATGTTGACGTTGATAGTTTCTAAACCTGAGTCTACTTCACGAGTCACTTGAGCGGTGCCATCAGTAAGTTCTATCTTCGAAGCGAAGGTGGCTTGTGGCCAATCTAATAGGGCAGATAACATCTGTCCAGTTTGATTGCAATCATCATCAATGGCTTGCTTGCCCACTAAAATCAAGTATGGGCTTTCTTTTTCTACGATCGCTTTAAATATTTTAGCAATGGCTAAAGGCTCTAAAACGTCTTCAGTGAGAACTAAAATAGCACGGTCGGCACCTAATGCTAAGGCGTTACGTAGGGTTTCTTCCGACTTGGCTGCGCCAATAGATAGAGCTACAACTTCTTCAACAGTACCAGCTTCACGTAGTCGAATAGCTTCTTCTACAGCGTTTTCGTCAAACGGGTTCATCGTCATCTTGGCATTGGTTAGGTCGATACCTGATTTGTCTGCCTTAACACGGGCCTTGACCTGAGGGTCTAGTACGCGTTTTACGCCAACTAAAACTTTCATGGACATGATCTCACTTAAATAAAAAAAAGGTAGCGCTAGCTTTTGCTAACGCTAATAAAAACAGGCAGTTTAAACCTGCATACAGAGAAGTCAACGCTGCTCTGAATAAAAACTTGACCAAAGTCAAATAAATGCCTTTGGCCATAACTGCTATGTATTATTGCGGGAACTGATTAAGCGCGCAATTTGACATTTGTCGGGTCGAAAGGTGACTCTTCAACCACGGTTGCTTTGTACATTTCACCCAAAATTTCAATTTCAAGTTCGGTGCCAATAACTTCTAGACCAGTCTTCACCATAGCAAGGGCAAGGGACTTACCTACACGCCAGCCGTAGCCACCAGAGGTTGTGCGGCCAACTAGTTCGCCATCTTTGTAGATCGCTTCAGAACCACGTGCGTCTGCATCTGCTACACCGTGTACTTCGATTGTTGCGAAGGCATTTTCAGCGCCACGCTCTTCCCAAGCGGTGAGTGCTTCTTTACCGATGAAGTCGCCTTCTTTGTCTAAGCGTACAAAACGTCCTAGGGCAGATTCCATAGCAGAGTATTCAATAGACATTTCACGCGGGATTAAGCGGTAAGATTTCTCTAAACGCATGCTATCCATTGCACGAATACCAAATGGTTTGATATCGAATTCGGCACCAGCCTTCATGACTTCATCAAAGACGTAGTTTTGCATCTCGATTGGGTGATGTAACTCCCAACCTAGTTCGCCTACAAAGTTTACGCGTAAAGCTTCTGCTGTAGCGTAACCTACGTTGATCTTCTTACCTGTTAGCCATTTGAAGCTTTCGTTAGACAAGTCTGCATCAGTGATTTTTTGCAACACGTCACGTGAGCGTGGTCCAGCTAATACCAGTACGCCAGTGTTAGTGGTAACACGTTGAACGTCTACGCTGCCATCGCGTGGCTTAAGCTTAAATAGATAGTCGTGGTCGTGGGTTTCAAAGGCGCCGGCAGATACCAGGTAGTAGCTTTGTGGGCCAGTCTTATAAACAGTGTATTCAGAGCGTACGCCACCGGCTTTAGTGAGCATGTGTACCAAAGAGATACGACCAATGGTTTTAGGCATCTTGTTAGCAAAGATGTACTCTAACCATGCTTCTGCACCCGGGCCTTTAACAATGGCTTTAGCGAAAGCAGACATATCTAGCAAGCCTACTTTTTCAGTAACATGCTTACATTCGTTGCCTACAAACTCATGGTAATTAGAACGACGGAATGAGTTCTTTTCTACAATTGGGCCGCCATCAAGTGGCTCAGAGAAGTTTTGGTTCCACAGCACTTTATCAACGTCGTCGGTAGCCAATTCTTCTGCGGTTAATGAGTAGTCTTTAGTTGGCATAAACCAGTTAGGACGTTCCCAGCCATAAACACTACCAAATACTGCGCCAAGAGCTTTCATGCGATCGTAGCAAGGTGTGGTCTTTAATGGGCGAGCAGCTTCACGCTCTTCGTCTGGGTAGTGAGTGGTGAATACGTTGGCATAAGCTTCTTCGTTTTTCTCTTTCAAGTAACCACGAGTTGCATATGGACCAAAGCGACGTGGGTCTACACCCATCATGTCTACGGTAGGCTCGCCGTCGATCATCCATTCAGCTAACTGCCAGCCAGCGCCGCCAGCAGCGGTAATGCCGAAGGAGTGGCCTTCGTTTAGCCAGAAGTTCTTAAGGCCAGGAGCAGGGCCTACAATGGGGTTGCCGTCTGGTGTGTATGCAATAGCACCGTTGTAAACTTCCTTAACGCCAACTTCGGCAAAGGCAGGTACGCGGTTCATGCAGAATTCGATGTGAGGCATTAAACGATCCAACTCTTCGTTGAATAGTTCGTATTCACAGTCGTCTGCTGGGCCGTCAACATAAACGCAAGGTGCGTGTTTCTCGTATGGGCCTAACAACAAGCCGCCTTGTTCTTCACGTAGGTAGTAACCGCCGTCTGATTCGCGCAATACGCCCATCTCAGGTAAACCTTGCTTCTTACGCTCTACAATCGCTGGATGCGGCTCAGTTACAATGAACTGATGCTCTACAGGAATTACAGGGATGTCTAGGCCAACCATTTCGCCAGTTTTACGGGCAAAGCTTCCGGTACAAGACACTACGTGCTCACAAGCGATATCACCTTTGTCGGTCTTGACGATCCAAGTGTTGTCAACTTGCTGCTCAATAGCAGTTACCGAAGTATAGCGGTAAATCTCAGCACCCATGTCGCGGGCACCCTTACATAAGGCTTGAGTTAGGTCTGCTGGTTGAATATAACCATCATCCGGATGTTGAATCGCGCCAAGTAAGCCTTCTGTGTTGCAAAGAGGCCAAACTTCTTTTACTTGTTCAGGAGTAAGGAAATTAGTCTTTACGCCCACGGTTTTAGCGACACCAGCGTAATACTTGTATTCGTCCATGCGGTTTTCGCAGTTGGCCAAGCGAATGTTGGATACAACAGAAAAGCCTACGCTCATGCCAGTTTCTTTTTCTAGCTCATGGTAAAAGTCAACAGAGTACTGGTGTAGCTTGCCTACGGAGTAACTCATGTTGAAAAGCGGTAGCAAACCTGCTGCATGCCACGTAGAGCCGGATGTAAGTTCTTTACGCTCAACCAACACTACGTCGGTCCAGCCTTTTTTGGCCAAGTGGTACAAAGTACCTGCGCCGACAACACCACCGCCGATAACGACGACTTTAGCAGAAGATTTCATGTGTGTTTGCTCCCGAAGAAAGGGTAAGTAGCCCAATGAGCACGATTGCCATTGAGCGAAAAATAACGAGCAAATTTTACCCATGGGTACTATGGCTAACTTGTCAAAAAGCGACTCACACTAACGAAACAAGAGACCTCTAAGGGTAATGGGTTAAGCTAGCTATATAGAACAGCTTGTTTTACTGCGTTTTAGTAAGTATTGCTGATGGTAATTTTCGGCTACGTGGTAACTGTGTGCAGCTTCAATAATGGTGATGACCGGAGCGTTAAACCACCCGCCGTCGTTTAGCTTTTGGCGCATTTCAACCGCGAGTTCCTGTTGGCTTTGATTATGGTAAAACACGACTGAGCGATATTGAGTGCCAAAATCGGGCCCTTGTTGATTTGGAGTGGTTGGATTATGGTTTTGCCAAAACATCTGTAATAGCTGTGAGTAGGTTATAACGCTGTCATCAAAGCTGATTTGCACCACCTCAGCGTGACCCGTATCGCCCTGGCATATCGTATTATATGTGACATCTGTGGTGTGTCCTCCCATATAACCTACAGTGGTGGATGTAACGCCTTGTTGTGCAGCAAATAGGGCTTCTACACCCCAAAAGCAGCCTGCGCCGAATGTGGCTAATTGTTCCATGGAGTGGCCTTGGTAAATAGGTTGAGTGACGGTACCTTAACGGTGTGATGAGGCTGAAGCAAGGTAATTTAAAGGGTGCAGCGTTAGGCCGATATAATTTTATTGTCAATAGTTGCATCAAGATCACCCTCAGACCAAGTTTTGTATCAAGCTTTAGTGATAATTTAGTAAAAAAAGGGTGTAGCCAAGCGCAAAAAAACTAACTTGCCATATCCATTGTTTGGGGCTAACGCAGGCGTAATGGGCCGTGTATAATGGCCCTTTCATTTGTAATAGTAGACTCATTAAATGCAAGCCAAACAACGTATGCTTACAGGCATTACCACGTCCGGAACACCTCATCTTGGTAACTACCTAGGGGCACTTAAGCCTGCAGTGGCTGCCAGTCAACAAGTGGACACCGATAGCTTTTATTTCCTTGCTGATTACCATGCGCTTATAAAATGCCAAGATCCTCAAACAGTTCATCGTTCTGGTCGAGAGATTGCGGCAATATGGCTGGCTTTGGGGTTGGATACTGATAAAGCCACGTTCTATCGTCAATCTGATATCCCTGAAATACCTCAGCTTGCGTGGTTTTTAACCTGTGTGACAGCTAAAGGCATGATGAACAGAGCCCATGCATACAAGGCTTCTGTAGATGAGAATCAACGTCAATCCAGTGTCGACTTGGATCAGGGTATTAGTATGGGTTTGTATAGCTACCCCATACTTATGGCCGCAGATATACTTATGTTCAATGCTCACCAAATCCCTGTTGGCAAAGACCAAATTCAACATATTGAGATGTGCCGTGACATTGCCATGCGCTTCAACCATACCTATGGAGAACACTTTGTGTTGCCAGAAGCTCTGGTGGATGAAGGTGATGCAAAAGTTTTATCGGGTCTTGATGGCCGTAAAATGAGTAAAAGTTATGGCAATATCATTCCTTTATTTGCCCCAGCTGATGAACTAAAGAAACTGATCTTCCAGATCACAACTAATAGCTTGCAGCCAGGCGAAGTTAAGGACCCAGATACCTGCACTTTGTTTGAGATTTATAGTGCCTTTGCCAGCCACGAAGAAACCTTGGCTATACGAAAAGCCTATGCCAACGGCATAGGTTGGGGAGACATGAAGGGGCAATTGTTTGAGTATCTAAACGATTACCTAACGCCTGCTCGCAAGCGTTATGACGAAATCATTACAGACCCTGCCTACATCGAATCTGAATTACAAAAAGGTGCAGCTAAGGCGCGGGCTCATAGTGAACCCTTTATGCAGCGCTTACGCTCGGCAGTTGGTATTATGTCTTTGGTCGGAGATCTAGGCGCTAAGCAAAGTGGCGCTAAAGCGAAAAAAGAACTCACAAAAGAAGAGCAGGCTAAAGTAGACGCTGGCAAAGCTAAAGGAATAGCAATTGCTAAACAAAGGGCCGAGCAAGAATCCCAGCAGTTGGCCTTTGAAGTAGACGACTTGATCAATACTATCAACACCAGCAGCGATCCTAAGGCTGCAGGTGAAGAAATACTTGCAGGTCTGCGAACGCAAATTGATGGTGCAAAAAAGAAAGCTAAAAAGACACTGCAACAAACACTTGAATTACTTGAGCAACGGTTAACGAGTTAGCCAAGTTAAGGAGCCGCCTTTGGCCAAGCATATTGTAATTGTAGAAGATGACCGGGACCAGCGAGATAACTACCAGTTTGCGCTAGAGCAGCGTGGTTATCATGTGACGGCCTACGCCGGCAAAGAAGAGGCAGAAGCGGGCTTAAAGCTGACGCGTCCAGATTTAGTAATACTTGATATCATTATGGATGACAACATTGATGCTGGGTTTCAATTGTGTGCAGCCTTATTAAAAATGCATCCAGATCTTCCGGTGTTGTTCCTGACGGAGCGGGTGGGCGAAATTGATCGCATTCTAGGCCTGAGAATGGGCGCGTGGGACTATCAACCAAAACCAGTGTCGTTGGACTTTTTAGCAGAAAAAGTAGCGACACTCATACGCTTAAGCGATATTAGAGTGGTGACGGCAGAAATAGATGATCAAAATATACGTGATATTGGCCATCTACAGCTGCTTGAAGAAAGCCGTCTAGCTAAATGGCGTGACCAAGAAATAGAAGGTCTTACGCTAACAGAGTTCCGTATGATTGAGGCACTGACTCGCAGACCTGGTCATATCCTAACTTATGACACCTTGGCTCAAGCCACTCATCAACACTATGTGTCTAATAACACCATAAGCACCCACATTCGTAATATAAAACGCAAGATCAAAAATATAGATACTCAATTTGATGCCATAAAATCAGAGTATGGTATGGGTTATCGTTGGTCTGACCGTTAATGCCTTCTTCTAACAGGCTCCCACGGTTTAGATTTAATACCCAAGTGTTAGTTTTTGCTTTGGTATTGATCAGTATTCCGTGGTTATCTTACCGTTTTGTAGCAGAATCTCGTGTGTTCATGATCGAAGGTCAAACCCAAGCTCAAGAGCAATTGGCCCGTGGTATTGTCACTCTATTCCAGGGACGGGATGATCTATTAGCTGAATTGCCTTATTTGGATAGTCAGCAGGTGGTGTTTAGTCACCCCTTAGTAGGCCAAGCGAAGGTCGATGGCTATACCAGCGAATGGTTAGATTTCCAACTATTTGCTAATCATTTTGGGTCGGGTGAGGACAGCGAAGACGGCTATAGTTTATTGCTAGGTGAAAAAGATGATCGTATCTTTGGCCTTGTGCGCATTCAAGACAATAAAACGGTTTTAAGAGTTAAAGGGACACCCAAATTAGATTTGAGCGATCATTTACGTTTAACCTTGCCTGACCGAAATGGCAATGAAAGGCGACTAGTGATGGTGGCTACCAATTCTGGTGCCATGGAAGTGTGGTATGTTAAAGGAGACTGGGCCACTCCTCAATATCGCAGTCCGTCTTCATCCTTCATCATTCAAGCTGTTATGCGTCCACTGGTTGATGGTTATTTGGTCGAATTTGCTTTGCCAAAATATTTTTTGAATCAACGCCAAGAATTTGGTTTAGCTGTGGCCGACGTAGATGCTGAAGATGGCACCATGCGCCATCTGAAAACCTTAGTAGGCACAGATACGACGATAGAGAGCCACTTTAACTTATTGGCTATGAGAGCTCCTGAAGCTAACAAAATTCTGTCTAGCTTAAGCCGTTCTGACTCTCAAATAGTGATTTACGATAATCATTTACAAGTGCGCGCTAGTGTAGGCCAAGTCAGCCCCCCTCAGTCCGAAAAGATCAAGCCTCAGGACGCTCTTGAGCGTATTCAAAGTTGGCTTAACCGAGGATTAGATTGGTTTATCGCTATACCGGCTTATTTAAATCCAGTTCAGGCAGCTAGCCAAGAGCGAGATTTACTTAACCGAGCCTTAGATAAAAAGTTTGCCAGTGGGCGCTGGCATAAAGGCCCAACAGAACAAATTTTTGCTGTTGCTGCACCGATTGTAGACCAAGAAGGTGAGCTGTTGGGTGTGGTGCTGATTAAACAGTCCACTGCACAGATACTGGGTTTGCAGAGGCAGGCCATGGAAAACATTGCCTTGCTTAGTTTATCTACCATGTTGGTTATTTTGTTGGTGCTGTTGTTATTTTCCTGGCGCCAAGCGATGCGCATTAGACGTTTGGGCAGGGAGGCGCAGCAGATTGTCGATCCCGATGGCAGATTAAGGACAGACCGGTTATATAACGAGATACGTGCAGCCGATGAAATAGGTGATTTAGCACGAAGTTTTTCTGGCGTTGTCGCTAGGCTTCATGAGCACCAAGATTTTATGAGTACCATGCCACGCACATTGCGCCACGAGGTTAATAACCCTCTTAATGCAACCATGACGTCGTTAGAAAATTTACAAATGCATGGAGTGGAAGAGGGGCAGCAGCGTTATATCGATAGTGCCCAAAGAGGATTGGTTAAAATTAGCGCAATTGTTGAAAAGTTAGCAGATGCAGCTAACTTAGAAGCAGCCTTGCATGAAGATGAGTTGGAACAGTTGAACTTGTTACATTTGGTCCAAACCTACGTTCATCATCAAAATCCAGGCATCATAGGTGGGGCGGAGGACGTGGTGTTCGAAGCAGATCAGCAATTGATTTATGTTGCTGGTGTGGATTACCGCATTGAGCAACTGCTGGATAAGTTGCTCGACAATGCGAGAGACTTTCGTACTGAGGGTAGTTTAATTACTGTGCGTTTGTATCAACAAGACTATGACTGCTATCTAGAAGTTGAGAATAATGGTCCAAACATCCCGCTAGAACTTATCGCTGGAATGTTTAACTCTATGGTCTCTGCTCGCACTGCTGGTGCTAGCCACGCACATTTTGGCCTGGGGTTATATATTGTACGACTAATTAGCCAGTTTCATGGTGGAACTGTGTCGGCCCATAACTTTAGTCAACCTGAAGGTGTTATGTTCAGGGTTAGATTGCCTGTATTGTTGGTGTAGATTTATGTCTAAAAACACTCAGATTTCTATCTTCGCCAAGGGATTGATCGCTTTGGTTAAAGGTTACCAGTACGTATTGAGCCCCTTGCTGGGTAGTAATTGCCGCTACTACCCTACGTGTTCTAGCTACACTATAGAGGCTATTAAGCTGCATGGAGCGGGTAAGGGGTTTATCGTGGGAGCGTGGCGTATTGTGCGTTGTAACCCATTTTCCAAAGGTGGCTATGAACCCGTCCCTGGCAGTTGTGAACATGCTCAGCTGTCTGCCCAGGACGACAAGACTGGCGGACTTGATTAACTATCGGTCAGCTTGCTCCAAGGTAACTTGGACTAAGGTAGGGAAGTTAGATTAATCTAGCCCTGCAAAAGGGAATTCGTCATCTTCTGCTTGCCAACCACCCAGTTGTTTCCAGCGGTTAACAATAGTGCAAAATAATTCAGCGGTTTTTTCCGCGTCATAACGTGCGCTGTGTGCGGCTTCATTACTAAAGCGTATATCAGCGGCAGCACAGGCTTTAGCGAGTACGGTTTGGCCATAGGCCAGGCCTGCTAAGGTTGCCGTATCAAAACAAGAGAAAGGGTGGAAAGGATTGCGCTTTTGTTGGCAACGATGAACAGCTGCATTAATGAAATTTAAATCAAATGCGGCGTTGTGGCCTACCAAAATAGCACGTTTGCATTCGCTGGCTTTCAAGGCTTTACGAATTGGTTTAAACAACTGATCCAATGCCTCACGTTCGCTTATCGCTCCACGTGCTGGATCCGACGGATCTATCCCAGTGAATTCCAAAGCTGCAGCTTCTAAGTTTGCTCCTTCAAAAGGCTCAATATGACAATCTATGGTTTCTTTGGCATAGAGAATGCCATCTTCATCCATATCAATGATTACCGCAGCAGCTTCAAGAAGTGCGTCAGTATGACTATTAAAACCTGCTGTCTCTACGTCAATAATAATGGGCAAATAGCCCCGGAAACGATCTTTAATCACGCTATTATGCCTCTATTTTCCAGTTAAGTGTCTCGCCAGCACCAAGAGGGATGATTAGCTCATCTCCGAAACTTAGGCTAGAAGGGACCTGCCAGCTGCGTCGAGTTAAGGTTATAGTATCGGTATTACGAGCCAGGCCATAAAAATCAGGGCCATTTAAGCTAGAAAAAGCTTCCAGTTTATCCAATGCATCAAAAGACTCAAAGGCTTGGGCGTAGAGTTCAATGGCTGCTGGAGAAGAATAACAACCTGCACAACCACACGCGCTTTCTTTAGCGCCTTGAGCGTGGGGCGCTGAGTCTGTGCCTAAAAAAAACTTCGTGCTACCATTTGATACTGCAGCTTGCAAAGCCTGTTGGTGGGTGTTTCGTTTAAGCACTGGTAGGCAATATAAGTGAGGTTTTACACCGCCTACTAGTAAGTCGTTGCGGTTGTATAGCAAGTGCTGCGGTGTAATGGTTGCAGCAACAGCATCACTTGCATCAGCGACAAATTGAGCAGCGTCACTGGTGGTAATGTGTTCAAACACACATTTCAAATTAGGGAAGCGCTGTAATAACGGCTCTAATTGTTGGTCAATAAAGCCTTTTTCGCGATCGAAAATATCCACATGGGCATGGGTCACCTCGCCATGAACCAGCAACGGCATACCAAGTTCTTCAAGTTTTTCTATAACGGGATAGATGTTTTCAATGTTGGTAACGCCCGCTGAAGAATTGGTTGTGGCACCTGCAGGATAGAGTTTTACAGCTTTAACAATACCAGAATCAAAAGCCCGTTGAATCTCTTGCGGACTGGTGTGGTCGGTTAAATACAATGTCATTAATGAAGTTAATGAGCTATTTTGAGCATCCAAACGTGCCTTGTAAGCGATAGCCATCGCAGTGTCTACAATGGGTGGAGAAAGGTTTGGCATGATCATAGCGCGGCCAAACTGTAACGCTGTATCAGCCACAGTGCGGGTGAGTACAGCGCCGTCACGCAGGTGCAGGTGCCAGTCGTCAGGGCGGATCATAGTCAGTGATTGCATTGGAAGTTCTCGAGCCCAGTGGCTAGTCGGTTGGATCAAACAGTTGAACACATTTTATCAGGACTAGGGTCAATAAAATACTCACAATCGGGTAATTTTTGCCTGCAAATGCTGTGCTATCACAAGCATCCATGTATAATTTATTGGCATAATGACTCATTATTTTTGTTACAGGGATTTCACTGCTATGGCAGACATCAAAAAAGTAGTATTAGCCTATTCTGGTGGCTTAGACACATCAGTTATCGTCAAGTGGTTGCAAGAAACCTATCAATGTGAGGTAGTGACATTTACTGCCGACTTAGGGCAGGGTGAAGAAGTTGAACCTGCTCGAGCGAAAGCTGAGGCCCTAGGTGTTAAAGAAATATATATTGAAGACTTGCGAGAAGAGTTTGTGCGAGACTTTGTATTTCCTATGTTTCGAGCCAATGCAGTGTATGAAGGTGAGTACCTTTTAGGTACGTCTATTGCTCGTCCATTAATTGCTAAGCGGTTGATTGAAATTGCAAACCTAACGGGAGCTGATGCAATCTCCCACGGTGCTACTGGCAAGGGTAACGATCAAGTGCGTTTTGAGCTGGGAGCATATGCTCTTAAGCCGGGTGTAGAAGTGATTGCACCATGGCGCGAGTGGGATTTAACTTCTCGTGAAAGCTTAATGGATTACTGTGAAAAGCATGATATCCCGGTAGACTTCAAAAACAAGAAAAGCTCGCCTTACTCTATGGACGCGAACTTGTTACACATTTCCTATGAAAGTGGCATGTTAGAAGACCCTTGGCATCCATCTGAGGAAGACATGTGGCGTTGGACCGTTTCTCCAGAAGCGGCTCCTGATGAAGCTACTTATATTGAGTTGGATTACCTAAAGGGTGATATTGTTGCCATTAATGGCGAAACCATGAGTCCTGCTACCATATTAACAGAGCTTAATCGCGTAGCTGGAGTAAATGGTATCGGTCGTTTGGATATCGTTGAAAACCGATATGTAGGCATGAAAGCTCGTGGTTGTTATGAAACACCTGGTGGCACTATTATGCTTAAGGCTCACCGTGCAATTGAGTCAATTACCATGGATCGTGAAGCCGCGCACCTTAAAGATGAAATTATGCCGCGCTACGCTAAGTTAGTTTATAACGGTTACTGGTGGTCTGAAGAGCGCCAAATGCTACAAGCGTTAATTAACCGCTCCCAGGAGTACGTTAATGGTACGGTTAAACTCAAGCTCTACAAAGGTAATGTGGACGTAGTAGGCCGTAAGTCTGACGATAGTCTTTTTGATGCTGCAATGGCCACAATGGAAGATGATGCCGGGGCTTACGATCAACAAGACGCTGCTGGTTTTATCAAGTTGAATGCGTTGCGTATGCGTATTGAAGCTAGCAAAGGTCGTAACCTACTTAAGTGATTCTCTTAAGTAGCCACTTAGGTTGCTTTAAACAAAAAAAGCCAGGTAGTTGCCTGGCTTTTTGCTATTTATAAGTAACTAATCAAAAGATCCATTATTTCTCCATCATTGGTGCAATCTTTATCCATCATCAGAGTCCTTAATAGATAGTGATGATAACAAGGAGCTACCAATGCAGTGTTTCATTCCCTTTTCTGAGGAAGTCTTAGAGCAACACCCAGAGCTATTAGCTAGCGGGTTAGTGCCTTTCCGTGAAGAATATTTACACTACACTATGGAATTTCAAGTTGTGTCCCCAGATCAAGCAAAGAATTTGGCTACAACAGGCTTCTCATTAAAAGAAAACAGTAACCAAAAGGTTCAAGCCATATAAATTGTGAACTTTTAACTTAAGCGTTGGTCTTAGTTATACATCTAGTAAAAACCCGTGCCCTATACAGGTAATCGCTTCCCCTTCGGTCAGCTTGTATAGGGCATTTTTTTGAGCTTTTTTTGAGGTCCGTCTCAAAAGAACGAGCAGTGACTGACAGTAACTATCTAGCAGGGCGCTTGGCTGGGCCTCTGCCTCGGCCAGCGTTGTTTTTGTCCCAAGGGCTGTTAGAAGATGGTTTGTTAGCCGAATTGTTATCGGTCTTTGCTGTCGGCTTGGGCGCTCTTCTTTGATTGCCATTAGCTAGCGGCGACTTAACCTTTGGTTTACGATGATTAGGTGCATTTTGAGTGACGTCTTCATTGCGTAACTTTGGCTTCTTTGGCTTTTTATTGCTAGGTGGGCGAATGTCACGGGACTCAGGTACAGCATGGCTTGGTTCATAGCCTGCAATGTACTCGCGCTCAATATGCTTCTGAATCAAGTATTCAATGGCTTCTAAATATTCAATTTCATCGGCGCTAACAAGAGAAATAGCCTCGCCTGTTTGGCTGGCGCGGCCAGTTCTGCCAATACGGTGAACATAGTCTTCAGAAACGTTGGGTAAATCGTAGTTAACTACCTGAGGTAGTTGCTCAATATCTAAGCCTCGTGCTGCAATATCTGTAGCAACCAATACCTTTACTTCACCGGCTTTAAACTGGGCTAGAGCGCGGGTACGAGCGCCCTGACTTTTATTGCCATGGATAGCATCGGCACTAATACCACCACCTACAAGCCATTTAGCGAGCTTGTTGCAGCCGTGTTTGGTGCGGCAGAATACCAACACTTGGGTCCAGTTGTTAGACACAATAAGCTCTTGAAGAAGTGCAGGCTTTTGCTTTTTGTCTACTGGGCACATCCATTGTTTTACGCTAGTGGCAGTAGTGTTGGCTGGGCTTACACTGATTTCTTCAGGGTTGTTCATAAGGCCTTTAGCAAGGCTGCGAATATCATCTGCAAAGGTGGCCGAGAACATTAGATTTTGGCGTTTTTTTGGCAAAAAAGACATAATCTTCTTTAAGTCATTAATAAAGCCCATATCTAACATGCGGTCAGCTTCGTCAAGGATAAGTACTTCTAAGTCATCAAACCTAACTGCTTTTTGGTTGTATAGATCTAGTAAGCGGCCAGGAGTCGCAACAAGTACGTCTGCACCACGGCGCAAGCGCATCATTTGTGGGTTAATTTTAACGCCACCAAACACCACGGCAGAAGTTAACGGCAGGTCTGTACCATAGGTAGACACGCTTTCCGCCACTTGAGCGGCTAATTCACGTGTCGGTGTTAGTACCAATGCACGTACCTGGTTTGCTCCGGCGCGTTTGCCAGGTGCAAGGTTTTGTAATAACGGCAAAGTGAAAGCTGCAGTTTTACCCGTACCGGTTTGAGCGGCCGCCATCACGTCTTTGCCAGCCAAAATGGCAGGGATAGCCTTCTCTTGGATCGGGCTTGGAACGGTATAGCCTTTGCTCTCTATAGCGGTTAATAGGCGTGGCTCAAGACCAAGTTTGGCAAATGACATGGGGTATCTCTGTAATAGGGGTAATATGGCGCAGGAGCATACAGTAAAAGGGTTAAAAACGCCATTTAAAGAGTTCGATTTGGCCTTCTTGTACAATTTGATAATGGGCAAGTTAAGCGAGTTGGGTTACACTGGAAACACCCCCATTAACTTAATTTGATGTCTCCGAAAAAATGCCAAAAGACCAGTTTTTGATTGAATCTGAACAACAGTTTTTACACTTTCTTAATGCCCTTGAGCAAAGCGGATTTGTAGGAGAAATTTCCCCACTTCAAGCTGACCGGATAATAGCTTCCACCGACAACAGTGTGTATCAGCTGTTACCCCAGGGAGTGCTTTACCCAAAAGATGAAACCGATCTAAAAACTATTTTCACCTTGGCGGCCCAAGCAAAATTCACCGATATATATTTTGCCCCCCGTGGTGGTGGTACTGGAACTAATGGGCAGTCGTTAACGGACGGATTGGTTATAGACTGTTCCCGACATTTAACCCATATACTTGAGATTGATTTAGATGCAGGCTGGGTGAAAGTTCAGGCCGGTGTTGTTCGAGACCAGCTGAATGATTACCTGCGTCCGTTTGCTGTGTTTTTTGCCCCCACACTGTCTACCAGCAATAGAGCAACCCTTGGGGGTATGGCTAATACTGACGCCTGTGGCCAAGGTTCTCGTATTTATGGTCGAGCTAGTAACCATGTTCTAGGGTTAAACCTTGTGTTGGCAAATGGCCAACAGGTCACTAGCCAAGCGATGTCCACTGAGTCCTTACGCTTAAAGATTGAAGCAGGTGGAGAGATAGCTAAACTGTACCAACACGTCAGCGACTTGGTGATACAAAAGCAGGCAGTTATTAATGCTCGCTTTCCGAAATTGAATCGCTTTATGACGGGCTATAATTTGGCGCATATACTCGGCGATGATGGGTTTGATTTAAGTAAACTTATTTGTGGCTCTGAGGGTACCTTGGCGTTGGTATCAGAATTGACTCTTAAACTAACACCCATTCCCCGTGCCAAAGAGTTATTAGTGCTACGTTACCAGTCCTTTGACGCTGCATTGCGCGATGCCAATTTGCTGGTGCAACATAACCCTGACGCTATAGAAACCATCGACGACACCATTTTAAACTTAGCCAAACAAGATGTTATTTGGCCTTTGGTGTCCAATTATTTAGACAAGGGTAATGCTGATAATTTAGCGGCGATCAATTTAGTTGAATTTGGCGGCATGGATGGCCCTCAACTTGCTGCTAAAGTAGATTCTATCTGCGATGAGTTAACGGCTACGCAAACCAGTTTTGAGAGGATTTCAGACCCACAAGGCATGGTGAACCTTTGGGAATTGCGTAAAAAAGGTGTTGGACTATTGGGTAACCTTGCAGGTTCAAGGCGTCCTATCGCTTTTGTGGAAGATACTGCAGTACCACCAGAAAACTTGGCAGATTATATCGTTGAGTTTAGACATTTATTGGATGAAATGGGAGTGTCCTATGGTATGTATGGGCATGTAGATGCAGGTTGCCTCCATGTGAGGCCAGCGCTCAATATGCGTGACCCTGAGGATGCACTTAAACTAAAGGTAATTTCTGATGCAGTGCAAGGGCTAGTCCAAAAATACCAAGGCGTAATGTGGGGCGAGCATGGTAAAGGGTTTAGAAGTGAATACACCGAAGAAACTATAGGTGCAGAACTCTACTACGACATGCGTCGCATAAAAACATGGTTCGATCCTCATGACCAACTTAACCCTGGAAAAATTTGCAGGCCATTAGGGTCTGACAAGCCATTGGTTAAGGTGGATGACCCCCGAACCCGAGGGTCCCAAGATCGTCAGATGGGCGAGCATGTTGTTGAGCAGTGGCAACCCGTTATCGCTTGCAATGGCAATGGTGCTTGTTTTAACTATCAGCCAGAATCAGCCATGTGTCCCTCTTATAAAGCGACTAAGGACCGTGTTCAATCCCCTAAGGGCAGAGCAAGCTTATTAAGGGAGTGGTTGCGACAAGAGTCTCAAGGTGGTGCTGACCCAGAGCTGGAGTACCAGGTTTATCAATCTATGCAAAGCTGTTTAGCCTGCAAGGCCTGCACCACTGCGTGTCCCATTAAAGTGGATATACCAACGTATCGAAGCCGTTTCTTGCAACATTATTATAGTCGTCATAGAAGGCCTATAGGCGATTACGCCGTTGCTCTGGTAGAAAACTTTGGATTGTATGCGAGTAAAGCGGCATGGCTGAGCAATGCTTTAACTCAGGCACGACCGAGTCAATGGGTCATTAAGAAGGTGTTTGGCATGGTAAATATGCCTCAAATCCATGCTTATCGTATGAACCAATTGGCCCGTATTGATGGTGTTGATATTTGGCATAAACAGAAGTTTGAAGGCCTATCTAAGCTAGAAAAGCAGCGCCACCCTGTCATAGTGCAGGACGTATTTAGTAGTTGTTACGATTTGCCGCAAATGAAAGAGATATTATCTTGTCTGGTAAACATGGGATTTAATCCACTCATTATGCCGTTGATTCCCTCGGGTAAGCCCCTTTATGTAAAAGGGTTCTTAAAGGCATTCGATCGTCAAGCGAGTAGGGTACTCAAACAGTTATCCATTGTCATGGAACAAGGTTTTGAATTAGTTGCAGTTGACCCCAGTGTGGGCCTAATCTACCGTGACGAATATCGCCAAAGGTTTGGCGCCGGAAAAGTTCCTGAGGTACTGTTACTTCAGGAGTGGTTAACCAAGCACTTGCGGGAGGTGAAGCTGCCCAAGGCACAAGGTAACACCAACCAGGTGGTCTCTTTGTTGGGCCATTGTTCAGAAAATGCGTTAGTCGCTATGAGCTTAGACTCTTGGCGCAATATTTTTGCTAAATTTTCGGTAGACCTATCTACACCTACAGTAGGCTGTTGTGGTATGGCGGGTACTTTTGGGCATGAGGCAAAACATCAAGTGATATCCGCTAAACTCTACCGGATGAGTTGGCAGAAGCCCGCAGAAGAAGCCATAAAAAACACTGGCACAGTATTGGCAACGGGTTATTCATGTCGCAGTCAAATACGTCAAAAAACGGGTACGAGCCCTCAGCATCCGCTGACCTATCTTAATCGTCTATTTAATCAAGTTGAGGATTAAGAGTTAGGCTAAAGTCGACTTTACTACCTTGTTCAAATTGCTTGTTAGAGCCAACAAAACGGGTTAATAATTGAAATTCATCATCTTCATTACGAGTCAATTTTGCTGAGATATTTTGGAATTCGAACTCGCTAAGGATTTCTTGTAAATAGGCAGCCTTATCTGACGGGTCCGTATTGTCATTGTTGATATATTGAATGGTGCCTACTTTACTACTTGAGAGGTTTGCATCTGCAACGCCCCAAGTTCGACTAACACCTGGCGATAAGTCTAAAGTTATATTTACCATACCGGAAACTTCCCCTGTGGCACTGAGTGTAGGGTTCTTAGCCAGTTTCACAAGGCGGCTGAGCTGGATGCCTTGTAAAGCAATTGGTAAGGTGTTCAAACGTTCTGTTTGTATGGAAACAGCTGTTCCAACAGCGCGACCTCCTAGCCAACCAGCATTGATGTTTTCTATTTGATACTGCATGTCTGACCAGCCATTAGTGCGTAACACTAATTCCGGCTTGAGCAGTTTCTTGTCTGCATCGGTGGCCCAGCTTACTTGATCTGCTGTAACTTGGTGTTGACCTGTGATTTCCCCATTAGCAATGTTATTTTGCTCATCATTGGTCCGGTTGTGATTATAATTAAACTGACTTTTCCCGGTTAAACCGGTGATGTTTAGATGGGTGCTGTGGGCATCAACATTGGTATAATCAATTTTTTGCATGCCTATTACTTCACGAGAATTCCAACGCCAATCTCCTTCGTAATCTGCCAATCCAGAGGTAATATTCACTAATAATGGCGCTGGCAGCCCTAGGGCGTTTTCAAGTTGATTAAGTTGAGGCATTAAAGGGGGTAAATCTACCTTTTTTGCTTGCACCAATAATTGGTGATCAGCGTTATCTGCTTGCCAGATATATTGTCCATTTAAAGTGGTGATATAAGGCGGAAGCTGGGATGTAAAGCTGACACTGAGTTGCCCATCAAGCCAGCTCAAATGGCCTTTAGATCGTGCCTGAAAGGGTGGCCAGTTAGGCAGGTTGATCGATGTAGGACGAAGTTCAAAAGAGCCCTCGAAAGGTCGGTTGGTCAATATGGTTGATCCCTCTCCAAGGTTTATTTCAAGACCTTGGCTAGGAATTGATTCTGGCCTTAATTGAAGGGACGTGTTTGACCAGGTCCAATAGTCTTGATCTGGAAGGTACGAGAGTTTGATATCTTGGTCATTAGTTAGGTTAAGTTTGTCACTGGCAAACAACTGAACGGTGCCTGCCTGACGGCGGCTTACCACCTGTGTTGCGGAGATTTTACTATTCGGCTGAACTTTGAACTGCCATTGTTTCGGATCAAAATCAAATTCTACGTTGCTCAAAAACTGGAGTTGACGTAAATCGATGGGAAGTTGGGTCATCCATGGGTTAGCATCAGTTTGTGCGAGGTAGTAACCACTTAAATTAGCAACGCCTTGCCAATGGTTAAGGGCGTGCACTTGAAGTTGTGATAACTGGCCAAATACTTGATATACCGAGTGGGTGTTTTCTAACGTAGCATTGATATCGCCATGTAAGCGTAGACCTGTTTTCGAACCCATTAGATCTGTTTTTTTCAGACTTTCAATGATAATAGGACTGCCTGCACTGAACGTCAGTTGTGCTTGCTGTAGAAGTAAGGACTGGTAAAGATTAGGGTCTATTTTTGTATTATCCCAAGCAGGTGTAACACGTACCATGCTACCTTCGTTAAGACGCCATTCTGGTGCAGTGTTTGGGGTTAGTGTTTGGGTTAGGCTAGCGTCTAAATAAAGCTCCTTTACATTAGGATTGCTGGCCGCCATTTGTACTTGGCTTTGCAGTTCACCTTGGGCCTGGTTTAACCAGGTGTCAAAACTGACATAATTATCCTCACCAGTGCCAGTAGGTAGGGTGATTTTCCAGTGGCTGTTAAGCTTGCCTTGGGTGATGGTGGTTTGTGCCAAATCAAGGGGCAACAGGTCAGACAACAATTTTTGGCCATAGGCTAGGTTAACCGCACCTTGGCCTTGCCAAACGTAACCTGTACTTTGTCGCTTCATAGCGGAAGTAAGCTTTGCCACGGGAGCACTATTTTGCGTCGCAAATAATTTAGCTTCTACTTCATCATCTCTGCCTAAGGTTGCGTCTAGGTATAGCTGTTGTTGGATAGGTGTTGAAATTTTACTTAATATACTTAAGCCTTCGCTTTGGTTTTTTAATTGTCCAGAAAATTCAAATTTTTCTCCTTGGATAGCTAAGTCTAGGTTAAATCTGTCAACAGTGAATTCAGGCCACTGAGTTAACCATTGGCTAGGCAATAACACTATGCTGGGTATTAGTGGCAGATTGTTTGGGTCTGTTGCAATAACGCTTTTGGCCACGCCAATACGTAAGTGAGGCCACTGGCGTGCTTTTACTGATTGCCATGTATAGCTTAACAATACATCAGAGAGGGATGTAGTAAAGGTGCCTGCCGTACTCTTTTGACGCCAACTCAACTTTTTTATGTCCCACTTCTCGTGAGTTGGGTAACCTATACTCAATTCAACGTCTTGCCACTCATAGGGCTTGAGTAATGCAGTTGCAAGGCTAGGAGCCCATAGTGGAATAGCTGCGTAGCACAGAAGTAGAATTGCGATAACAGGTAGTAGTATGTAACGGTACAAAAGCCTGAGCATAGGGCGCGGTCTTTGAGTGGGTTAATTCATAAATTGACGACGAGTATGGTTCAGTTTTGTGTAAATGCCAAGCCGTCGCTATAAAAAGCTAATCTGAGGTTTTTTCTTTAAACTCGCAAAGGTCTTCTATGGTGCATGCACCGCAGCGTGGTTTTCTGGCAACACAAACGTAACGTCCGTGGAGTATCATCCAATGGTGAGCATCTAACAAGTATTCCTTAGGCACAAATTTAAGGAGCTTTTTTTCCACTTCCACTACATCCTTGCCAGGCGCCACACGGGTTCGGTTAGACCAACGAAAAATATGTGTATCTACCGCCATAGCAATTTGCCTAAATGCAGTATTAAGTACTACGTTGGCTGTTTTTCTACCGACTCCAGGTAAGGATTCTAGAGCTTCTCTAGAGTCTGGTACCACGCCATCATGTTGTGACACCAGCAAATTAGCGGCTTGGATGACATGATTGGCTTTGCTATTGTAAAGACCAATGGTTTTAATGTGTTGTTTTAACCCTTCTAAACCAAGATCGAGCATGGCTTGAGGGGTATTGGCCACTTTAAATAAATGTTTGGTGGCTTTATTGACGCTCACATCAGTGGCTTGGGCAGAAAGTGCCACGGCTACCAAGAGTTCGTAATGATTGCTAAAGTTTAATTCAGTCTCAGGGTGAGGGTTGTCTGACTTGAGTCTGGCAAAGATTTCTTCTCGTTTAGCTTTATTCATTACTACACCCGCTGTTTACGCTTTAAGCGATGGTTCCCGTTACCCGTACACGCTTACTTCCTGCTTCAGCAAGAGGCTGAGCTTTAAGTTTTTTCATTTTTTGGTACTGATCAAAGGTGTTTTTAGCAGCAATGATTAATCCCATACCAACAAAGGCGCCTGGGGGAAGAACTGCAAATAGGAAGCCACGGTAGTCACTGATAATCACTATCGTCCAATTTTGTGCCATTGGCCCAAGTAATAAATGCATGTCTGCAAACAGAGTCCCCTGTCCCAATAACTCACGCATAGCGCCAAGAAGTACCAGTACTGCAGCAAACCCCAAGCCCATACTTAACCCATCCAACACTGCTAAGTGAGGAGGGTTTTTTCGAGCATAGGCATCTGCTCGGCCTAAGATTGCACAGTTAGTGACGATCAATGGAATAAAAATACCTAATATCTGATACAGCTCATAGGTTAAGGCCTGCATGGTGAGTTCTGCAATGGTTACTAAAGCTGCAATAATCATCACGAACACGGGTAGACGGATGTCATCCGCTACATGATTACGAATTAACGACACCAACAAGTTGGAGCCAACTAATACCAATAGCGTGGCAAAACCTAAACCTAGTGCGTTTACAACGCTGCCAGTCACTGCCAACAATGGACACAGGCCTAATAACTGCACTAGGGCAGGGTTGTTATCCCAAAGTCCGTTCATCATTAGTTTTGTTTGCTCTGTAGACATATTATTGCTCCTGTGCAACAGAATAAAGGGCGCTATGGTGGCGCTGATGGTACAGCAGGCCTTGATGTACAGCGTTGATTACTGCTCTAGGGGTAATGGTTGCACCGGTAAACCCGTCAAACACACCGCCATCTTTAGTGACAGCCCAATCATCGGTGGGTGTATTGGCGAGAGATCTGCCATTAAAACTATCAACCCATGGCGATTTTTTACGCTCTACTTTATCCCCTAATCCAGGTGTTTCCCTGTGTTCAATAACACGTACACCTTGGATTGAACCGTGTTGATCTATACCCACTAATAGGGAAATGTCGCCACTGTAGCCATCCTTAGCTATCACTGGTAGTACTATGGCCTGGGTGATGCCAGATTTAACGGCTGCATAGCCGATTGCCGGTAGTGAAAGGCTTAGCTGGACGTAATCTACTAGTTTTAAAGGAGCAGATAATAAACTTTGATCATAAAGGTGAGGTGGCATAACAGCTGACAATGCACGAGCCTTAGCTGCTGCTTTATTGGCGGCAATGCTTTCGCTACCGGCAATGTAGGTAAGACTAATAGCTGCTGCAGTAACCACTGCGAATAAGCCTAAGCTAATGGCGCCAGCACGAATGGAGGCCAGTAAATTGGTTGGGGCTTCCAAACTCATTGCTTGTCACCTTTCGAATGAGTTTTTTTAGACTGGTGTCCATAGGCCTTTGGCTTGGTGTATGTATCTATCAGAGGTGCAGATAAATTCATCAATAGTATGGCAAAAGCAAAGGCGTCAGGATAACTGCCATAACTGCGGATGATAAAGACTAAAATGCCAACCCCCGCACCGAACACCAATTTGCCTTTACGACTGGTAGCACCAGTGACAGGGTCAGTGACAATAAAGAAGGCTGATAACATAGTGGCGCCAGTTAACAACTGCTGAGACGCGCTTGGGTAAAGATCGGGTTCACCCATGTGGAACAGTCCTGCACAAAACCCTAAACTGGCTAACATCGCCACAGGTGCATGCCAGGTAAACACTCGGATAGATAGCAGACATAGACCACCTAAAAGATAAGCCAAATTTATCCACATGCTCGCTGCAAGACCTAAACCTAATTGTGGGTTACTGCTAGCAACTTCATTTAATGTGAGGCCTTTTGTATGGCGCATCAAATCTAGAGGAGTCGCTCTGGTCCAAGCATCGATGCCACCGTTTACTGACTCTAACCAAAACCAGTGCCACTGTTGGCCAAAGGTTAATGTGCTTTCTGTGCCAGCCCACTGGGTCATTGATACAGGAAATGCAATTAAGCACAAGGCATAACCCACCATGGCAGGATTAAATGGGTTGTTTCCCAAACCTCCATAAAGGTGTTTAGCGAAAACAATAGAAAACAAAACGGCTACTAAAGTAAGCCACCAAGGGCTAAATGGAGGTAGTGCCAAGGCCAACAGAAAAGCGGTTACTAAAGCACTGCCATCGGTTAGGTAAGGGGTAATAGGTCGTCGTCGCAAACCTAGTATTAACGCCTCAAAACTAAGGGCAAGAGCGCTGGCCCACAATAAGTTGATTAAAGTCCCATAACCATAAAAGTAACTCTGTGCAGCTAAACCTGGAAGAGTAGCCAGTAAAACCCACATCATTAAGCGCGAGGTTTTGCTTAAGTTGTGGTGATGGGGCGACGATAAATTAACTAAGGCCATGGTTATGACTCCTGCGCCGATGCTGGCTTTGCAGTGGGATTTGCCTGGTGGTCTGCTAAGGATTTGGTGGCTATTTGATGAGCGGCCTTGGCTTCAGTAATGTCCTTTTGAAGTGCTTGAGGGTCTTCTGACGTAGCTAAGGTTTTTTCCAACTTGCGTATAGCTGCATTGGTTTTGGCAACGGCGACCAGTAGTGTTTTTTCTTTCTCTGGATCAAGGCCAAGTTTAGCTTCATAGGCTTTTAGTTCAGCCAGCGCCGCTTCGGCTTTGACCGTGAGCTGATCTACAGTTTGTTGCAGGCTTGCTTCTAGTTCATGGTCCTTAGCTTTGGCATTAGCTAAGGCTGTACTTGTCTTTTTAAGTTTAGTTCGAGTAATGGCGGCGGCAGTTTTAAGTTCCTTATACGCTTCTTCAGGGCTCTTTGGAGCTGCGGCAGTTTGTTGTTCTTGCTTTTGTTTATTGACCCGTGCCAATGCAGCGGCAATAGGGTCTTCTTCCGTAGGGTTTGCAGCGCGTTTAGCAGCTTGGGCAGCAGCAGCAGCTACGGCTCTAATTTTACGTTTTTCTTCTTTAGCTGATTTTTCATCAACTAAACGTTGTTCACGGGTTTCAAAGCGCTGGCGAGCGAGTTCTGCTAGGCGGGCTTCACTATTAATACTTTTAACCCGGCCCTTAGCATATCGATAATACTGAACTAAGGGGATCTGGCTTGGGCAAACCCATGCACAAGCACCACACTCGATACAATCAGACAGGTTATGATCCTGAGCTTTTTCAAACTCTTCGGCTTTGGCAAACCAAAATAGTTGTTGAGGTAATAGATCTGCTGGGCAGGCTACTTCACACTGACCACAACGGATGCACGCGTGGTGGTCAGCTACGGGAGCTAGCTCTAAATCAGCAGCTGCTAAAATACAATTGGTCCCCTTTACCAGCGGTGTTTGGGTGTCTTGTATAGTGAACCCCATCATTGGCCCGCCCATTACTAAGCGGGATGTGCGAGTAAGGTCTACTTTGGCAAAGGCTAAAAGGTCTTCAACCTGCGTCCCTATGAGCACCTCGTAATTGCCTGCATTGGCTGCGGCTTTACCGGTTACTGTAGTAATCCTCTTTATTAACGGTTGACCCTTAATGATAGCGTCGAAGATGGCTTTAGCGGTGCCCACGTTTTGGCACACAATGCCAATATTGGCAGGTATGCCTCCATGGGGAACCTGATGACCTGTAAGGATTTCAACGAGCTGTTTTTCACCACCAGAGGGGTATTTTGTTGGAATAACACAGACTTCAATATTTGTGTGTTGGTCCATTTTGTGGCTAAGGGAAAGGCGAAGTGCTGCAATAGCTTCAGGTTTGTTGTCTTCGATGCCAATTAAGCACTGGGGCTGGCCAAGTAACTGCTGTAATAACTGGATGCCAGCAACGATTTGATCTGCGTATTCACGCATCAAACGGTCATCGGCAGTAATATATGGTTCGCACTCTGCGGCATTGATGATGAGGGTGTGAATGTCACTCTTAAGTTGTAACTTAACAGCACTAGGGAAGCTAGCACCTCCCATGCCGGTAATGCCTGCGGCGTGGACAAGGTTCAGCAACTCTTGCTTAGAAAGGGATTCTGGATTAGTGGCAGGGTTTAGCTCTACCCATTGGTCTTTGCCGTCAGTATCGATGACAATGCACGGGCCAGACAGGGCAGACTGATGAGGCAGCGTTCGTTCTACTAGCGCACTAACATAGCCAGAACTTGGGGCATGGATATTGGCGCTTACAAAACCCTGGGCACTGGCAATAAGCTGGCCTTTTAAAACGTAATCGCCACGTTCAACGATAGCTTTGGCTGCTTTACCTATGTGCTGACTTAGAGGTAATACTAACTGTTTAGGTGCAGGCATAACCACAATGGGCAGTTGATTAGACTGGGTTTTGTTTTCGTTAGGGTGCACTCCACCGTGGAAGTTCCAAATCTTATGCATGGTCAGGTCCTCCATGGCTGTGGGGCAAACTACTGGTGGCAATGAGCTGTTCTGGCTGTTGCCAATGCCAGCTTACAGGCGTTACGTCGATAGGGATCATGTCAATACAATCCACTGGGCAAGGCTCTACACATAAATCGCAACCGGTACATTCATCAATGATGACAGTATGCATTTGTTTGGCGGCGCCGAGTATAGCGTCAACTGGGCAGGCCTGAATGCACTTAGTACAGCCGATACACTCGTCTTCACGGATGTACGCGATGGTGCGTATGGCTTCAGTGCCATGTTCTGCATCAAGCGGAATGACTTCTACATCTAATAGGTCTGCCAGGGCTTTAATGGTAGTTTCACCGCCTGGAGGGCAGTGATTAATGGCCTCACCGTTGGCAATAGCTTCGGCATAAGGCCTGCAGCCAGGGTGACCACATTGGCCGCATTGTGTTTGTGGTAACAGGTTGTCTATTTGGTCGACGATAGGGTCGCCATCAACCTTAAAACGGATTGCAGCAAAACCTAAAATGGCACCAAAAATGATGGCGAGCAAAGCCAGTATGACGATGGCAAGGTAAAGTGTTTGCATTTATATAGCCACCAAACCGGTAAAGCCCATAAAGGCCAAAGACATAATGCCAGCACTCATCATCGCAATAGCTGCTCCCTTAAAAGGAGCAGGTACGTCGGCAACGGTAATGCGTTCTCTCATAGCAGCAAATAAAATGAGTACCAGAGAGAAACCAACAGCAGCACCGAAGCCATATAAAATAGATTCTATAAAACCATTGGCCTTTTTGATATTAAGTAAAGCGACACCTAGCACTGCGCAGTTTGTGGTAATTAAAGGTAGAAAAATGCCTAGCACTTTGTGCAACAATGGGCTAGTTTTATGCACTACCATTTCAGTAAATTGAACTACAAACGCAATTACTAAAATAAAGCTGATGGTTTGCAAAAACTCTAATCCAAAAGGTTCGAGTAAATAGGTGTATGTAAGGTAGCTACATAAAGAGGCTAGTGTGAGTACAAATGTAGTGGCTAAAGACATACCCATAGCCGTTTCTAAGCGAGAAGAAACACCCATAAAAGGGCACAGCCCAAGGAACTGAACTAACACAAAGTTATTCACCAGCACGGTGCTAACTAGGATGAGTAAATAGTCTACCATTTTGTCTGTAAATCCTTATTACCTAAATGCACCAACAACAGGTTGGTGGGGGTAAAGTCTGACCAAATTAGTCGGATATAATTGTAACTCAAAAATCAGCCTAAAACGCTACTTGAGAGCATTCATTTCGCAAGATTGTATATTCCATTAAGGTATAAGTAAATCAGTTTTTAGTATTTTGTGTTATAAGTATATTGCGTTATTATGACTAAATAACGCCGTCTAGCCTGCTTGGGACCTATACATGTACGCCTATAACCAATTCGATCAAACACTCGTCGACCAACGAGTGGACCAGTATCGTGATCAAACCCGTCGCTATTTAGCTGGAGAAATTCCAGAAGACGAATTTCGAGTTCTACGTCTCATGAACGGGCTGTATATTCAACGGTTAGCACCTATGCTTCGTGTAGCGATTCCTTATGGCCTAATGAAAAGCGAACAGTTACGTGTATTAGCTCAGATTTCACGAACTTATGATAAAGGCTATGGCCATTTTACTACACGTCAGAATATGCAGTTTAATTGGCCTACATTGGAGTCTGTACCCGATATTTTAGCGGATCTGGCAAAAGTGCAGATGCATGCTATTCAAACGAGTGGCGCCTGTATTCGTAATACCACAACCGATCCATTCGCAGGTGTTAGTGCAGACGAAATAGAAGACACACGCCCTTGGTGTGAGCTTATTCGACAATGGAGTACTTTGCATCCTGAGTTTGCTTACTTGCCTCGCAAATTTAAAATTGCTGTGTCTGGTTCGTCTAGCGATCGTGCCGCGTCTCAGGTGCATGACATTGGCTTACATTTGTATCGCAATGAATCGGGTGAGATGGGTTTTGAAGTGTTTGTAGGGGGAGGCTTAGGTCGCACGCCAGTAATAGGAAAAACCGTGCGCCAATTTTTAGAGCCGCAAGAGTTGTTGTCATATTTAGACGCAGTGCTAAGGGTCTATAACCTTAATGGCCGCCGTGACAATAAGTACAAAGCGCGTATCAAAATTCTGGTTAATGCCGTAGGTATTGACGCCTTTGCGGAAATGGTTGAAGCCGAATGGCAACTAATAAAGGGTAAAGAATTACGGTTGCCAGAGGCAGAAATTGATCGAGTAAAAGGTTTTTTTAAAGCCCCAGATTACTTATCTTCCGAGTATGCAGCGCTTACAGAAAGTAACTTGGCGGATGCAGTTGCAGAATATCCTCAGTTTGCTACCTGGTATCGACAAAATACGCGAGACCACAAACAGCCTGGGTACCGTATTGTTGTTGTCGGCCTTAAGAATCAGTTGCAAGCGCCAGGTGATGTAAGCCATCAACAGATGGATGGTATCGCGGC
>Ga0307488_10000429_pt1 | contig 34247 bp, 27 predicted proteins | sample SB02metaG_FD_202248 | JGI IMG/M metagenome (GOLD analysis project Ga0307488, IMG submission 202248) | Sea-ice brine microbial communities from Beaufort Sea near Barrow, Alaska, United States - SB 0.2 | ecosystem: Environmental > Aquatic > Marine > Coastal | place: USA: Alaska | collected...
GCCTGATAAATAAATCCTTCTTCACCATATGGCCCATCAGCATGTAATACGGTTTGGCCATCTTCAATCACACTGATATTGGCACCTTCTCGGGAGAAAATGGGTTTTTTGACCAGTTTAGTTTCAGAAGCCTTGCTGAGTTCATCTTCGAAATAAGCGGGCAGTAGATTGGGATGATGGGGAAATAATTTCCACAACATCGGCATTAAGGCTTTATTTGATAAAACAGATTTCCAGATAGGCTCTAACCAATTCACCTGGGCGTTTTGGATCGACTGACCAAACGTTTCCCGTTGCATAAATTCCCATGGGTAAAGCTTAAACAGGGTTTGAATTTTATTGTCTTGTAAATCACTAAAACTGCCACATTCAGCGAGGCCAATGTCTTCAATAAATAAAAAGTCATTACTTAAACCTGACTCTTTGGCGCAGTCTTGTAAATACTGCACTGTGCCGCGGTCTTCATCCGTATCTTGGCAACAAGCAAAATGCATGTGACTGATATCATAATGTTTGGCGATGACGGCTAATCGATTGACCAGCTTCTCTTGTAATGAATTAAATTGATCCGCTTGTTTGGGGATTTTACCTACATTGACTTGTTCTTCGAGCCATAACCACTGCCAAAACCCTGATTCATATAAAGAGGTGGGTGTGTCGGCATTGTTTTCATATAGCTTGGCAGGACCTTTACCGTGATAAGCAAAGTCTAAGCGAGAATAGAGGCTGGGATCTTGTTTTGTCCAAGAGTCTTTAATCTGTTGCCAAAAGGGTTGTGGAATTTGAAATTTTTCTAACAACTCTTGGGAGTTGACGACCTTATCTACCACCGCCAAACACATTTGATGAATGTCTTCAGTGGGGGCTTCTAAGTCTTGTTCAATTTGTGCGAGAGAGAACTGATAATAAGCCGACTCATCCCAATACGCTTCACCGTTCATGGTATGAAATTTAAAGCCGAACTCTTCGGCTTTTCTTTTCCAATTAGCACGTTCAGGGATGGCGACCCTTAACATGGTCTTAGCATACTTGTTGTTAAGCTCACGGAGATATGAAACCTTTGCATCTTGGGTTAACCACCCCAGCCACCTCGTTTAGAGCTGCTACCCCAACTAGACTTAGCTCGCACACTACTACCAAATCCACCACGACTCATGGTTTTATTGACAGTCGGTTTTGGTTTGAGTGATTTTTCACTAACGCGCATTGTTCTGCGTCGATTATCGCCAAAATCAGAACCATCTGCACCAATCCACCTGTTTCTATACGATGAGTTCCTAGAAAAAGAGGTAAACATTGGCTGCGAGTAATAACCTCTAGGCGACATTAAATTACTTAACATATAGCCCGCCATCAATGGCATGAAAAATGAACCCGATTGATTTCGAACCACATTACATTGGTTATTACCAAATTCAGACTCACAATCCCTTTGAGAATTATATTTGGGTCCTGTACGCTCAGCTTCTTTCAATGCGTCTGCATAGGCAGTTTTACATTTCTCAGCAAACTCAGGATTGGCATTCGTACAGTCATTAACGCTGGTAAATACCGCCGCGTCTTGTTTATCACCACAAGCTGAAAGAAAGATAGCCGCAACGCCTAATGCCAAGGGTTTAACACTAAAGCTTTTGCGCATACTGGCTAGATTGATTGACTTTGAACGTTTGGTTTTATTGGATTGCATAGGGCCCTCCTAGTAACTCATACAAGCAGCGTTAAGCAGCCCAACAGAAATAGAAACCGCTGCTAAAATAGTGCCTGCTGATATTTCATTTTTATCAATTCTGTCAGCAATTTTAGGCATAAAAGTAAAACGTAATAAAGCAAAGGCGAAGGATTGAGCAATGATGGCCACTATGCCCCACACGACAAAATCAATTAAAAACTCTGAGTTGGCTACCGCACCTGCTAAGGCGATACTAAACCCAATCATTGCACCACCAAAACCTATGGCTGCGGCTTGATTTTTATGTACCTTAACTAATTCCCACTCATTATGAGGCGTCACAAAGGCATACACCACTTTAAACACAAACAACAACAAGATTGATACTGCAAAATACAGCGCAAAATTGCCTAAGCCCGATATTGAATTTATTATTGCGTCCATCATTTATCCTTTGTTTACTGGGTGGTAATTAATTTAGTTTATCATAAGTGTTAATCGTTAATCGTTAATCGTTAATCGGGAAGCGTTAGCCGTTAATCGTAATATCTGCTTGGCCAATATTAAAGCCAGTACTGATGACTAAGCATCGATCAAAATTATTGTTCACTAATTTTTCTTCAGCGGTCACCAATAAGGTTTCCGTTTCGTCACCTTCAAGTTGACGTTCATACAACATTACAAATTGATCTGTCTCGCTGGTATCGCCATCTTGTTCATAGGTTTTTTCTGTCATAGCTACAGGTGGTGATTCTTCTCCTACTGCATCCCAGACTCGCTGGTATTCTTCGTCTTCAAGCTGATAAGTGGGTTTAGACACCCCTGAGGCAATCATTTGTTTCCACTGGGCCTCTGAGCCTATTGTTTTTGTTTCGTAAAAATACCATAGCTTGACATCTGTGATGTGATTTTCTGTGTCTCCACCATCTAAGATAACTTGCAAAAAGGCATCATCATCTGTGTAAAAGCGCAAAATTTTGCCACCGGTATCTAAATTTACCTCACCTACTGCTTGAATAAGGTGTTGGCTAGCCGCTTTTTCAATCATCAGTTCTGGCTCAATTAAGCGCAGTTTAAGGGGATCGAGTTCAAAGGAGCCTCCTAAGTACAACCCCATAATTTCAGGTGCTTTAGGTTTTATTACCGTTTCTTTTTTACCAAATAATTTGCTAAACATATGCGATCCTTTTACTTTTCTTCAAAGTCATTCCACTGAAATTTAATGATCCTCTCATCGGCTATATAGAAAATTTTGTCACCGGGTGAGAGCATCAAATCTAAGTCGGGATTCACTTGAATATTTAACTTTTCATCTGCTTTGGCCATGCCTATCAAAGTAGCGCGATACTTGCGTTTTAGCGTTTCAAAGATATTTGCAATTTTCAAAGGTGGGATATGAGCTGGAATACAAACTGAATATTGTGCCTGTCCATGATTAATATCTAACAGGTCGTGGTGTAACAAGCTTGAGCCTGGATCAAACGCCGACTTAGCCAACATCTCTACTGCGACACTAGGCGTACACTCCACGTTAGGGCAGTGTTTTTGCAATAAGCCAACTAAGCTCTCATCATTAAAATAAGCCACCATTTGTGCTTCAGGGTTACGTTGACTGCAATATAATGCTGTGGTCATAGTGAGGTCGTCTTCTGGATTATCCATTAACACTACACTTGCTTTGGCTACGCAAGCCCTGTCCATATCGGCGTCATTACTAAAGGTGGCGACTTTGACAAACTCAATTTGTCCGGGCAGGGGGTTAGTGATATCCGCTCTAACACAAAGCACTATGACGGGATCATCTTCTATGGAAGCGCGTTCACGGATTAATAACTCTAATAGACGTATGGTTCGGTGACCATTCCAACCCAGCACAAGAATATGATCTTTAACATCTAAACTTTTCAAACCCCTTGCTCCTTTTTGCCATTGATTTGATACCCAACTAGCAATGCGCCCTAAGACAAGGGCAAAAATACTCAGACCTAATGGAATAATGTAAAAGGAGACTAAATATTTGCCTGCAGTGGTGCTGGGTGATAAATCACCATAACCGACTGTTGAGCCAGTGACGACCAACCAATAAATAAAATCCACTGATTGGGTGAGTGTTTCTTCACCCGCCAGATACAATAATACCCAACTAGTCAACCCATAAAAAAGAAGCGCCAATACAATACTGTACCAGCGCATCTCGGCAAACACTCGACTCAACATCTTGCGTAATATCGGAAACATTGTTTGCCTTGTATTAACGTAAAATAGGAGTAATTATTATTTGCCTAAAATACGACTTAGTTCGTCATCTGCTGATGTATTGCCGCCAGCTATGCCCGCTGCTGCTAAACGTTTGCTCAAGTCATCACTAGACTCTTCGGTTGCTAGTTCTTCAGCTGCTTGTAATTCAGCATTACGCAAGTTCTGCTTGTCTTGAATGCGTGACAGTGATTCAGTCGCCGTTTTCATTTTACTGTTAGCGCCTAAATGCCGAGATGACACAGCAACCTGCGCTTTTTGTACTGACTCAGTCGCCTTTACCATATCAACCTGTTGCTCTAAACGTTTTAAGTTTGATTTAGCTTGCTTGATATTAACGGCTAATTGTTTTTCAGATTGCTTAAACTGATCAAGATACTTTTGTTCAACGTCTTGCTCAGCACGTAAATCACCGACTTTTTGTGCACAATCTAAGGCTAATTGACGGTCTGTATCTATTGCCTTGCGAGCATGTACTTCGTATTGCTCAACAGAGGCTTGCAAACTGTCAACTTTTTGTTGAGCCAATTTACATTTAGCTAATATTTGAGTTCTGGCATGATCTGACTTACGCAGCTCATCTTTGGCCTCGCGAATTTCTTGCTCAAGAATACGAATGGCCTGACTGTCTGCTACAGATTGTGCTGCTTCAGTTGCTCCACCTTTTACAGCAGTGACTAATTTTCTCCAAACTGACATATTCGTTCTCTCCTAGTATTTACAAAAAAACAAAATAAATGCTACTGCAAATGATCTTGATAAGCATCTAAAAAGGCTTCGACATTTTGAAACAGGGTGGTCAACTCAATCATCACGCTCTCAGCTTTTGATTGTGAACTTAATGACCCAAACGCGGTGTAATACTCATCACCAGCAACCTGAGATATACCTACTGTTGTGAGTGGGAATATCATATGCGTTTTTAAAATTTCTTCATTGAGTAGGGCACAGTCTTTGACTTCGGACTTGGAAAATAATAGTGACTCAACCAGTATTTGTTCACCACTAATGGCTAACCAAGCGTCTATTCCATCACTGTTTGCTATTAACAAACAGTTTTCTTCTTTAGTCACAACCAAATCTTGGTTGTCTGCTAAAAGGGTCTCAAGTTGGTTAAGATCCCAAGTCATGGCTACTCTCCTGTAAGGCTAATGACTAAAATGTAAACCAAAGATGTTAGCCATCATTGATATTACGTGACACAGTTTAGTCAGTTTAAAGTTATTATGTCAAATTATATTTTCAACATTTGATATTTATATGTTTTAAATGTAAATTATAATTCACGTTTGGTTATTCGGTAAAGCTTGATTTATGTCTAAAAATAATGATGAAACAACAAATGAGAATAAAGATAGTACAGTACCATCGCTTGCTGCCGATTGGCGACAACTGGTTCAGCGACTACTTAAGGCTGAAATGTCAAAGCGTGGCACTAAGTATCAAGATCTCAGCGACAGACTATCTAATATAGGGATACATCAAAGCGCAGACAACCTAAGAAATAAAATTAACAAGGGCATTATGGGTGCAGATTTGTTGTTACAAATCATGTATGTGTTGAATATGCGCAAGATTGAGCGGGATGATATCATCGACATTTTTACCGATTTAGGCAGTCCATTAGAATAAAATGAGGGGGCGTTGACTTTTCAATCATGACGCTAATCGCGTTTCTCGTTGAAGTGATAGCATTGACTGCATAAGGTGGTGTTTCAACAACTGAGCTAAACAGCACTTAATCCGAGGGATTGTATTGTCCACCAGTCATCGCATTCAATTGGCCGCGGCAGTACCAAAGTGATGATGACCACTGCCGGAAACCACTTCGAACCATGACCTGTTTATAGTGCCAGTCTGCAATCCTTTGTTCACACACACTTACCACATACAATTAACATAGCTTGCAATCAAAGGTGAAAAAAGTGGCTGATACATTAATCAGTATGGCTAAGCATAGATGGCTAAGCATCTTTGATTTTCAGGCAAAAAAAAGCCCGGATTCATTGAATCAATGAGCCGGGCAAACAACAGTTTTGGAAGAATACGTCAATAATCTAACTGTGGTGTAATCATAATTCAGTAGAATTTGTGTGCAATATAAATAGGGTATGCATGCTTGATTGCAGGTATTAAAAAATATACGTAAAATACAGAGCAAATAATGTTGAGACTACTATGAAACTATCTGATTTCCATTTCGATTTACCCGAAAGCCTTATCGCCCGATATCCTACTGAAAAACGCAGTAGTAGCCGTCTTATGCATCTATGCGGCAACAACGGTGACGTTGTTCATAAGCAATTTACGCATATTGTCGAGTTGATTGACCAAGGTGATTTGCTTATTTTTAATAATACCCGTGTGATCCCTGCAAGGCTATTAGGTCAAAAAGAGTCGGGAGGCAAAGTTGAAGTGCTGATTGAACGGGTGTTAGACGAACACCGAGTATTGGCTCATGTCAGAGCCAGTAAATCACCTAAAGTGGGAAGCAAACTGATACTCGAAGGCACAGTGCAAGCTGAAATGATCGCCAGACACGATGCCTTGTTTGAGTTAAGGTTTTTAAACGATGAACCTGTTTTAAGTTTACTTGAGCAATTTGGGCATATGCCGTTGCCACCTTATATCGACCGCCCCGACGAAGACTCAGACAAAGAACGTTATCAAACTGTGTATAACAAAGTGCCAGGTGCGGTTGCTGCACCTACTGCTGGTTTGCATTTTGATGAAGATATTCTTCAGATGCTTAAAGATAAAGGTGTAAAATCAGAATTTGTGACTTTGCACGTGGGCGCAGGCACCTTTCAGCCTGTACGAGTAGACAATATCCTGAAACACCAAATGCATTCTGAATACGCAGAAGTATCACAACAAGTCGTGGATGCCATTTTAGTCACAAAAGCTGCAGGTAAGCGTGTGATAGCCGTTGGCACTACCTCGGTGCGCTCGATAGAATCAGCAGCACAAGCGTCACTTAAGGCTGGGACTGAGTTGGTGCCCTTTATTTCGGACACGGATATCTTTATCTACCCAGGTTACGAGTTTCAATTGGTAGACGCCATGTTAACCAACTTCCATTTGTCTGAGTCTACCTTGCTCATGTTAGTCAGCGCCTTTTGTGGAAAGCAAAATATTGAAAGCGCCTACCAACAAGCCATTGAAAAAGAGTATCGTTTTTTTAGTTATGGTGATGCGATGTTTTTGGAGAAAAAGTTAACTTGCAGTTAACTTTTAGTGTGTAGTTATGCCCTAGCGGGCACCGCGTCCTGCGGTTTTCGATTGGCATCCCTGCCAAACGACTTACTTTTTCGCTGCAGCTCCAAAAAGTAAGCAAAAAGAGCCGCTCACCGGTTATGTTCTTCATCCAATTTTCTGACAAATTTAGCAGGTCGTTTGTACTCGTTCCCGACGAGGACAAACTCAATTTGCATCCCTGCAAATTGCCCTACTAAATTCACCAGATAATTGGCGAACATAGATGCGAGGGCAAAGGCAAGAACATCGGCTTTGTCACTGTTTTTCTATTTTATAAATCAAAGTTATCTGACCCCTTTGATCTGCAATTCGAAATCTAACGTTGCCATTCGGACTAAAAAATTACCGTATATTGTGTTGCTAAATAAGTATAGTTTTTAAAATTGAACATTGTGTGCGAAGCACATGCTTTGGCGGCTCGGGCACTGCTCTTGCGCCTTTAAAGTTTTATGCGGTTAAAACTTTAAAGGCGGCGGCATTTTTTGGTTACTTATTTTTTGCTGTTGACCATATTTACTGGATAAATATGGAACAGCTTCAGCTGGCCTGAAAGGTAAAGTGCATGGACGCACTTTATAAAAAAAGTCACTGGCTTGAAGGGATGCAAGTCAAAAACCATCAGCGGACGCCGCGCGGGTCGATGGCGCGCAGCGTGCTTTTAATTTTTAATCCACTGAATGTGCGTAAAGCACATTCGTGTCTATACCCAAGGCATTGTTATTCACAGTGATAAATCAAAATAATAGCCACCGTTTACGGTGATTATTATTTAGGGAGATTATCAACCTCCACTTGTTGCTCCACATCAGAGTAATTCCCGACACAAGGCCCAACGCTAAACTGATAGCCTAAAGCAGAATCGTCTTCTGTGACCAGTAAAATCAAATTTTCGTCTATGGGTAAGCTTCGTTGCAGAAGACCCTTTTTACAGGCTGACTTTGGGTAAGTTTCAAAGTGATAAATAAAGCCAGCAATCAGTTTGTCTAGCCATTTTATCTGACCTTCTGCATCTACTGGTAGTGAAAACGGACGGTTATTAAATGTGAAGGTGACATCTGTTATATTTTTTGAATCTTTTCTATCAATTTTATCAATTTGAGTTTTATCGTCGAACTCTTCTACTTCAGCTTTGTGATCTGCGGTTGCTTTTTTAAGAAGTGCAATAGGCTGTGCAAACAATTCGATCTGTTTGGCATAAGGGACCGCCATAAAAAAAATCGATATGATCACGAAAGGTATTAATACCAGTCTCATTAACATAGTGATAAAGACAAAGGCTTTGTCTTCCCAGTGAATTTTGACTTTGACTCCCAGTGGGCGCAGCAATACACCGACTATTGACCACAGACCGCCTGCGATGAGAGCCACTGAAAAAAATATGATGGAACTGATTAACAACCAAAATGGCAACATGATTAAAGTGGCGAATCCTAATGTAAAAACAAACGGCCCAGGTTCGATACCAGTGATAACATTAATTTTAAGGGCGGATATCGCTAAAGCAAAGTTAGCCGTGGCGGCATACAGCACCAAGATAAAGGCTTTTCCTAACATATGTTCCCAAATGCGGTTAAAGACATGCCAAAGCTCCCTAACAAGGCCCACGCCAGCAATGGCGCCTATCCACAACAACTCATAATCTTGCCCGGCATCTTGCTCACTGTTTATCAGGATTAATAAAAATGCTATCAGGTACATCCATTGGGAGAGAGTCAGTTGTGAAAACTTGTTGCGTAGAGAGGGGATAATATGTACTGGCAACCGTGACCAATCTCTCTTAAAAAATGCGCGAGTTTTAGTTTCTGGTGTCTCCTCAATGTTATCTAAGTGCTCTAACGGATTGTTTGACAAGTGGTTTCGCCGTGCTAGATGATTAATTTTATATTTATAGCATCTAATATAATGGATTTTTAATCACTATGTTACTGAAGATATTGTGGATGTTACTTGACATCAAGTGTGCTCAGAATTGTGTGTGCCTGGCAGGAGCCTACAATTGCCAAAGCAATGGCTAATTCAAAGGGTGCAATGGTGCCGTTTAACTCAGTTCCAGAGTGTAGCTGAAATTATCCGTGATAAGTTTTCAAACCTATGCTGATTCGTATATAATATCGCATCGTTTTTAAGCATGACTTGTTAAATTGGGTATTGCATTCAGATATATTTGCGCTGTGTAGCAACCTAATTTCGCCACTGGACTGTTTTCCGGTAAGCAGAGATAAATTAATGAAATTTGAATTAGATAATACAGATGGTAAAGCCCGCCGAGGCCGCTTGATTTTTGAACGTGGCGTAGTAGAAACCCCAGCTTTCATGCCAGTGGGCACTTACGGCACGGTAAAAGGCATGACGCCAGAAGAGTTAGACGAAACTGGCGCACATATTTGTTTGGGCAATACTTTTCATTTGATGTTACGACCGGGTACCGACATCATCAAACAACACGGTGATTTGCATGATTTTATGCACTGGGACAAACCTATACTCACTGATTCAGGTGGTTTTCAGGTGTTTAGCTTAGGAGACCTGCGCAAGATAACCGAAAACGGTGTCACGTTCCGCTCACCCATTAATGGTGAAAAAATTCTGCTTACACCAGAAAAATCCATGCAGGTGCAGCGAGATTTAGGGTCAGATATTGTGATGATTTTTGACGAGTGCACGCCTTACCCAGCCACTGAAAGCGAAGCTAGGGTGTCCATGGAGTTGTCGCTTCGCTGGGCAAAACGCAGTAAAGACGAGCATGGGGATAATCCATCAGCACTATTTGGTATTATCCAAGGCGGTATGTACGAAGGCCTGCGTGATGTATCCTTGGCGGGCTTAGAAAAAATTGGTTTTGATGGGTATGCCATAGGGGGGTTATCGGTAGGTGAGCCGAAAGACGAAATGATCAAGGTGCTTGATCACACTACAAATCAAATTCCAGCAGATAAACCGCGATATTTGATGGGCGTCGGTAAACCTGAAGATATAGTAGAAGCTGTTCGCCGGGGTATTGATATGTTCGATTGTGTGATGCCCACGCGTAATGCGCGTAATGGACACATGTTTATTACCAGCGGTGTGGTGAAAATTCGTAATGCAGTACATAAAACAGATATAGGTCCATTAGATGAAAAATGTGATTGTTACACTTGTAAAAACTATTCTCGGTCATATCTACATCACTTGGACAAATGTAATGAGATCCTTGGCGCACGCTTAAATACTATCCATAACTTGCGTTATTACCAACGTATTATGCAAGGTTTGCGAGATGCCATTGCTGCTAACGAACTCGATGCTTTTGTCACCGAATTCTATGCGCAAAAAGAGTTGCCTGTGCCTCAGTTGCAAGACTAGCTGGCATTAACATAATTAAAATTTACAAAAAACAGGGGAAATTATGAGTTTATTTATATCCAATGCCTACGCGCAAGATGCTGGTGGTTTAGACGGTGGCGGTTTTGAAATGTTAATCATGCTGGGTGTGTTTGGTTTGATTTTTTACTTTATGCTTTATCGCCCACAAGCAAAGCGTGTCAAAGATCATAAAAACTTGGTCACGTCGTTGAGTAAAGGTGATGAAGTGCTGACTCAAGGTGGAATGGTGGGTAAAATCATAAAAGTGTCTGATGAAAAAGACTTTATCGAAATTGGCTTGAATGATACGACTAACATCGTCATTCAAAAGTCAGCCGTTTCAGCCGTGTTGCCTAAAGGCACTATGAAAGCCATCTAAATATAGATATCGAATAGGGGCGTTAAGCCCCTTTTTTATTGGAATAACGGAAGGAATTTCTTGTGTTAAATCAAACTCCGCTATGGAAGTACTTTTTGGTGGCTGTAGTGGTCGGCCTATGTGCTTTATATGCTACTCCAAATTTGTATGGCGAAGATCATGCAGTGCAAATATCCGCGGGTAAGAACGCAGTGGTTAATGCTGCCGTCGTCGAAAAAGTCACAGCAGAACTCGCTGCTGCCAATATTACTAGCAAAAGCATTGTGCTAGAAAACGAGCTGATCCTTGTTCGTTTGAATGACTCTGATACCCAGTTAGTTGCTCGTGAAAGAATCGAAAAAGCCTTAGGTGATGATTATTTTGTGGCCATGAACTTAGCCCCTGATACACCCGCTTGGTTAGAACGTTTGGGTGGCACACCCATGAAGCTTGGCCTTGACTTACGGGGTGGCGTGCACTTTCTGATGGAAGTGGATATGAAATCGGCCCTGTCTAAAAACTTAGAAGATATGATGGGAGATTTTCGAACCGCATTACGTGAAGAAGGCATTCGCTATCGTACGGTAAAACAACTGGATGACGGCGTAGAAATTTATTTCCGTGACCAAGACACCTTAGATTCGGCAGAGTTCTTCCTAAAAAATCGTAATCGTGACTTAGTTTTTGTGGAAAGAAGTGACTTAGTTATTTTTGCCAGTATGTCTGACCAAAAGCTAGCTGAAACCCGTGATTACGCGGTCAAACAAAACATCACTATTATTCGTAACCGAGTAAACCAACTGGGTATTCTTGAGCCTACTGTGCAAAAACAAGGGCCAGACCGGATAGTAGTTCAATTACCTGGTATTCAAGACACTGCTAAAGCCAAAGAAATTCTTAATGCGACTGCTACCTTAGAATATCGTGAAGTCGACCTTGAACATGACGTGCAGGATGCCATTAATGGTCGCGTGCCTGCTGGCTCTGAATTGTTACCTTATGACAAAGGCGGCCCACAATTACTTAAGAAAAAAGTCATAGTGGCCGGTAGTTCAATTATCGATGCCAACAGCGGTGTCGATCAATATGGTATGCCAAAGGTGTCTATTTCACTTGACTCCAAAGGTGGCGCCAAGATGCTCAACTTCACTAAACGCGCCGTGGGCAAACCTATGGCTGTGGTCTTTATTGAATTTAAAACCACGGGTGAGCGAGACAAAGACGACAAGCTGATTTTTGAAGAGGATAGGCGTGTCATCAGTGTGGCAACTATCAACGGTGTATTCAGTAACCAGTTTGAAACGACTGGATTAGACTCTCCCCAAGAAGCCTATGATTTAGCCTTATTATTAAGAGCTGGGGCTTTGATTGCACCCATTCAAATTATTGAAGAGCGCACCGTTGGCCCAAGTTTAGGTCAAGAGAACATCGACTTAGGTACCAAAGCTATTATTTATGGCTTTATTGCAGTACTCATCTTTATGCTGATTTACTACAAGAAATTTGGCTTTGTTGCCAACATCGCGTTGACCCTTAACTTAGTGATGATCATTGGTATTATGTCTATGGTTACTGGTGCCACACTTACCTTGCCTGGTATGGCTGGTATCGTCTTAACCGTAGGTATGGCGGTGGATGCTAACGTGCTGATATTTGAGCGAATACGTGAAGAAATCAAAGACGGACGAAGTCCTCAGCAGGCTATTCATCATGGCTATGATAGTGCGTTTTCTACCATTTTAGACGCCAATATTACTACCTTCCTTGTGGGGCTGATTTTGTTTGCTGTAGGCACAGGGCCGATTAAAGGTTTCTCCATCACCTTGATGATCGGGATCATCACGTCAATGTTCACTGCGATCATTGTGACTCGTGTCATCGTTAATGCATGGTGGGGCGGTAAACGTCTGACCAAGTTGTCAATCTAGGAGCGCCAACATGCAACTATTAAATATGAAAGAAACCATCGCCTTTATGTCGCTGAAAAAACCAGCGGCTATATTGTCGATATTTTTAATTATAGCTTCGCTTACATCATTGGCCATTAATCAACTGAATTGGGGGCTAGATTTTACGGGGGGTACCCAAATTGAAGTCGGTTATGAGCAAACGGCAGATTTACCACAAATTCGTAGACAGCTAGAAGCATCGGATTTTAAGGATGCAGTGGTACAAAATTTTGGCAGTAGCCAAGATGTACTTATTCGCTTAGCGTCACGGGACGGTGTTAAGCCTTCTGAATTAGGTGATGCTGCGTTAAAGATATTGAAAGAAGCAGACAGCACAGCAGAAATGCGTGGCAGTTCTTATGTCAGTTCAAGCGTAGGTGAAGAGCTTACTGAACAAGGCGGACTGGCCATGCTGGTGGCTTTAATTTGTATTCTTATATATGTGGCATTACGTTTTGAATGGCGCTTTGCTTTAGGTTCGGTAGCCGCATTAACCCATGATGTGATCATTACTTTAGGGCTATTTTCAGTATTAGGCTTAGAGTTCGATTTAACGGTACTGGCGGCTGTCTTGGCCGTTATTGGTTATTCGCTTAACGATACAATAGTGGTGTGTGACCGTATCCGTGAAAACTTCCGCAAGATACGTAAAGGAGAGTCAGAAGAAATTATCAATATTTCTCTGACTCAAACTTTGAACCGCACCATTATCACCTCTTTGACTACCATTTTAGTGTTGCTTGCTTTGTTCTTTGTAGGCGGCGCGACTATTCATGGTTTTGCTACTGCTCTGTTATTTGGTGTGGTGATCGGTACCTATTCTTCTATTTATGTCGCCAGTCTAGTCGCGTTGACATTAGGCATCAGCAAAGAAGACTTAATGCCTACCGAAATAGAAAAAGAAGGCGCTGACCAAGACCCAATGGTGTAAATGACAAACAGTCAAACAGCTTTTTCCTCCACAGGAGAAATAAGAACAACGGGTTGCGAGCACCGAGAAAAGTAGTGAATATTCTATTCTTTCTCGGTGCTCGCAGCTTCTTTTATCTGTGCTGTGATATTCTTTTTATTTCTCTCCAAAACACAGCTTCTAACAGTTTTTATACTCATTTATAGCGTCGAATAGAGTATATTTCTATGCTGTATATTTGAAGTGATAACATCAGGAAATCTTATGATCGTATTGACCGGACGCAACCCCTCTCTTGTCCTTTTGATTGGCGCGAGTATATTGTTACATGCTTGTGGCTCAACCGAAAACGCTCAGTCTGTGGCTATATCAACTCAGCCCAAAGCGCAAAGCAAAATAGTCAAAAGTCCTATTGATAGCCGCGAATACGCTTCCATTGTGCTAGATAATCAGCTAGAAATTATGTTGGTATCTGACCCCAGTATCGAAAAGTCAGCCGTTGCCCTGAGTGTGGCTGTTGGGTCTTTGCAAGAACCTAAAGAGTTTGGTGGTTTGGCTCACTACCTTGAACATATGTTATTTCTAGGCACCACAAGTTATCCCACTGTAGGTGACTATAGCGAGTTTGTTAGCCGCCATGGCGGTACTCAAAATGCGTACACTGAGCTTGATCATACGAACTATATGGTGACCGTCAATAATGGTGCCTACGACGAAGCTTTGTCACGTTTTAGCGGTTTTTTTTACGAAGCTATTTTAGACGAAAGTTATGCCGATAAAGAGCGTCATGCGGTGCATTCAGAATGGACCATGAAAAGTCCTAACGATTGGGTTATTTTAGAACAATTGAACGGTTCGACATTAAATCCAGCACATCCTATTTCGCAATTCAACTGGGGCAACTTAGACTCCTTAGTCGATAAAAATGAGAACAAGCTACAGACTGCATTGGTGGATATGTACAACACCTATTATTCTGCCAATTTAATGAAAGGCGCAATGATCAGCAATTTACCTCTCGCTGATATGAAAACGTTAGCTAAGCAGTCTTTCGGTAAAATCCCGAATAAAAATACGCCACGTCCAAAAATGACAGTCCCAGTAGCTAAACCTGAGCATTTGAAAAAAGTGGTGCATTATATTCCGCAAACTGACATGAAACAGTTACGCATTAATTTTGTGATTGAAAATAATGCGCAGCAATTTGCGGTTAAACCTAATGGTTATGTGAACTATTTACTCGCCAATGAAATGCCTGGCACTTTAGCATCAGCCCTGCGTGATGCCGGATTAAGCGATGCGGTGTATTCAGACTTCGATGCGGATGAATATGGCAATGCAGGCAGTTTCACTTTATATATCGATTTAACTGAAACCGGTGTGAAAAATCGCGATAAGGTGATGGGCGCAGTGCTGAAGTATTTAGCGTTATTAAGAGAAAAAGGCGTTAATCCTCGATACTTTAACGAAATTAAGCAGTCACTCAGTAATAGTTTTCGCTTTAAAGAAAAAACCAATGATTATAACTATGCGATGAAAATTGCCGCTGATTTACAACACATCCCTGCTGAATATGTATTAAGCAGTGCTTACGAATATCAACGTTTTAACCCACAAGTGATCCAAGCTGTGCTAGACCAATTGACCTTGGACAACGCGCGCATCTTTTATATAGATAAACAGCAAACTGGCGAGCAGGGCATGGAATATTTTGCGGGTAAATACACCGTGAATGATATCAATCCTGAATTAGAACAAAAGTGGCAAGATTTGGCATCGCAGTTCGCTTTAGCGTTGCCAAGAGCCAACAGTCTGATGCCAGACAGCTTTGATTTGGTTGCAGCTAAGTATACTGATAAACCTGCACAGCTCGTGTCAGAGCAAGGACACACAGTTCACTTAGGTCATTCAGCTTTGTTCAAGCAGCCTAAGGGGAGAGTTACCCTTGATTTAAATAGTGGATTGACTAAGTCCAGCGCAAAAAACCACGTGTTAGCTTACCTGCTAGACCGAGGCTTAGGCCAGCAGTTAACCGAACTCCAATCTGAAGCAGGTGCTGCAGGCATGGGATTAAATGCCAGTTTATATAATGGCTTGTCACTTACCGCTAGCGGCTTTACTGACAAACAGGGAACCTTGTTGGCCAGTGCACTTAATCAGATAGTAGATTTTGAGATGAGTGAAAGTGAATTAGCTAACCTTAAAGCGAGTTTTAAGTCAGACATTCAAAGTAGTAAACGACAAGTTTTACTCAATCAATTGTTCCTTAAATTTAGTCAAGTGGCGAGTTTAGATGAATTTAGTCACGAGGCGTTACTGGCTGAAGTGGACGGGATATTACTGTCTGAAATTAAAGTGTTCACAGAACAGTTGTTAAAAAAAGCCAACTTAAGAGTATTTGCGTTTGGCAACTATTCAGATCAGCAAGTGAAGCAGTTATCTGATTTGGTTTTGAATCAACTGCCTGAAGCACGTCATGTGTCCGAGGTTTATCACACCCCCTTATTGCAATCTGAAGCGGGAAATATCTACAGTTGGCAACAAGATACAGAAATGACCGACATAGGTTTAATCGATGCGTATTTGGTACCGCGAAATGATAAAGATCTAGCTGCGGCAAGATTGTTAACACAGATTATTCGCCCTGCTCTGTATAAACAAATCAGAACAGAAGAACAACTGGCCTATAATGTTGATTTTGACGGTCAAGTATTTAAAGAGCAAATGTTAGTGGTTTTTTACATTCAATCTCCTGCAAAAGGGCTGGCAGATATAGGTGAGCGAATGGCACTATTTCGAAAAGGATTTACTCAGCAGTTAGCCGCAGTCACGTCACAAGAGTTCGCCACCATTAAAAACAGTGTATTGATAACCTTAACGCAACCAGCGAAAAACTTATCCGAAGAAATGGGTAAATTTACGGGTGATTGGCGCGACCAGCAATGGCAATTTGATAGTCGAGATAAATTGATTGCGGCCATAGAAAAAGTTACCTTAGAGGATGTGTTACATCTTTATCATCGTATTGAAGGGAGTAAAGATGTCAGTCGAGTGCTTATCCAAATGCGTGGCACTAAATTTGCCGATGCAGCTTTTATTGAACTGAAAGAAGCTATCAAGGTCACAGACATTGATAGCTTTCACCGGCAACTGAGTCAATAATAATTTTTTTGACTTATCCTCATGAAATGATGAGATTACATTAATAGTTCAGATTCAAGTTTAAAGGATATTGATGTTATTAGTGAGAGTATTGGTTTTATGTCGCTTTGTATGGGTAACAAATGGCTGCACTGTTTGGGAGTGGCTGCAGACTTAGCCATGATTTCAGCGTCCGATGATGAACAGGAGCGAAGTGCTGTGCATAACAAAGGGGGTGAGCCTTTTTTCATACAAGAAGGCCTCAAACATGACATTGCATGGCTAAAAAACGATAGGACTAAGCTGCCAAAAAAAAAGCGTAAACAGGTATCGCAAGAAGTGAATTAAGTGCCGATTCTGGCCTGTAATCATGTAGTGCACTGCGGCGAACAATGTTATCCACCTGAATATTATAAAGATATGTATAGTAAAGAAGGTGATGATCAGGAAGTGGAAAATCACTTATCCCAAGATTAGTGTCGAAATAGACAGTTTCTAATATTGTGGTATTCTATAATTTCTTTGGATACAAGGTAAAGTCAGTTGATAGAAAATAAGGTGCTAACCTGGGTTGTGATTATGACGCTGTTGATCGGCCAGTCATATGCCTATGGATCAGTGCCTTGCGAATCAAATGGCGAAGTGAGTAGTCAGCATCATAATGATATGGTCACTATGAAGAACAGCATGGTTGAACATGTTATGGCCAGCGATATACCACACAATATGCAGCCACAAGACGTTCAGCAAAAAAACAAGGCAATGGACTGTTGTGATCAGGAGTGCAATTGTCCAACAGGCATTTATTCATCCGCAATGCTTACCCATCTTTTTACTAAGGCTGCGTTAAAATTAGTCTCAAAACCCTCAGGTTTTTACCTGTTTTCAATACAAGACACATTCCTGCCATCTTTACGTAAACCCCCCATTATTGGCTAACACAGGACAGATCTGTCTTTAAATAGACAGGTGCGGCTCCTATTTTTTATCTAGTTTTTTCGCAGAATTCACCTTTGTTTTAATACCCCAGTGTTCTATATTTTTACAACACTAGGCTACATGGATTACCCATGCCACACACTAATAACTTCCATTTTCCATGGTCATCGTTACCCTTGTTTTTCGTGCTGATGGGGACTTTACCTTTTAGCGTATTGGCGAGCATCACCATGCAAGACGCCGTAAAAATAGCTATTGCGCATGATCCTTGGTTAACGGGTAACCAACTTCAAGAACAAGCACTTAGAGTCGCCAGTGAAGGAGTAAATAACCTACCCGATCCTAAGCTGTCAATGGGACTACTCAATTTACCTTCAGATGGGTTTGCATTTAACCAAGAGCCCATGACGCAATTTAAGCTAGGGATCGCTCAAACCTTCCCCCGCGGCGATAGTTTGGCAATCAAGCAACAGCAACTGAGTTATCAGGCTGACCAACATCCGTATCAGCGGGAAGATCGCAAAGCCAAAATACAGGTGACTGTGTCACAACTTTGGTTAAACGCGATTAAAGCTGTCCAAACCATGCGTTTAATTGAGCGTGACCGTGTGCTCTTTGAGCAATTGGTAGATATCGTAAAAGCCAGTTATTCCTCAGCTCAAGGCAATACCCGTCAGCAAGATGTAATAAGCGCACAACTTGAGTTGGCTAGATTAGATGACAGATTAACCACTGTTAATAGTCAGCGAGATATGGCCCTGACAAACTTGTCTGAATGGCTTTCTCCTGCTGCTCAACTGGCAGTATACGAAACCTTTGCAGCAAACACTTCTATTCCCACATCCCCTGATCTGCCAGATTCGTTTACAGTGCTTTTACAACGAACAGACAATATAGGGTTGTTGCAGTTATTAACCCAGCATCCAGCCTTACTTGCTATTGAACAATCAGCTAAAGCGGGCGACACAGCAGTAAATTTGGCGAAACAAAAATACAAGCCGCAGTGGGGGGTGAATGCCAGTTATGCCTATCGAGATGACGATCAGCTTAGGCAAAGCCGTGCGGATTTCTTCTCTATTGGTATTACAGTGGAGGTGCCTCTATTTGGTTATGCACAACAAGACAGTGCAGTGATGGCATCTCGCCTAACGGCCCAAGCCATAGAGACCGACAAACGTTTATTGCAGCAACACATGCTGGCTCAGATGTTAAGCCTGTATCAACAGGAAACCCGCTTTGGGCAACGTGAAGCAGGCTTTTTAACCGCTATATTGCCACAAATTCAAGAGCAAGCAGATGCGTCTTTGTCAGCCTATACCACTGATGATGGGGATTTCTCAGAGGTGATGCGGGCCCGCATTTCCCAGCTCAGTGCACAAATCAATTTGATCGATATTCAAATCGAAAAGTGCAAAATACGCATGCAACTTTGGTATTTCTTGGAAGGTCACACAAGTTCATATAATAAAGGAGAATATCGATGAAAACGCTATATGCCATCATCGTTGGTGGAGTGGGCGGGGTAATATTAACCGCGACTATTTACTCACAATTTGTATCCACTGATATGGATATGACTCAATCGACCTCTACCGAGTCTGCTCCCCTTTATTGGGTCGCTCCTATGGATCCCAATTTTCGCCGCGATGAACCTGGAAAATCCCCTATGGGTATGGACTTAGTGCCTGTTTTTGCAGACGCCGCAAAAGAGGATGATCCTGGTGTTGTGTGGATTTCGCCAAGTGTGGTCAATAATTTAGGTGTGAGAACGGCAAAGGTAAAACTGGCAGTACTTCAGGAGGCTATAAAGACAGTAGGTTACGTGCAGTACAATGAAAATAACCTAGTGCATGTACATCCTCGTGTTGAGGGATGGATTGAAAAACTTTACATCAAAGCATCGGGTGAACAGGTGAGTAAGGGCGAGCCTCTGTATGCTTTGTATTCACCTGAACTTGTGAATGCACAGGAGGAATACCTATTAGCCAAAAAGCGTCATAACCAAGAGTTAACCTTAGCGGCAGAAAGTCGCTTGTTAGCATTGCAAATGCCTGCACAAAGCATGAGAGAACTTAAAACGAGTCAAGTGGTACAACAAACTATTGTGTTTAACGCGCCGCAATCTGGGGTGATAGACAACCTAGCCATCAGGGAAGGATTTTTCGTAAAACCAGGCACTACTTTGATGTCTATCGGTTCGTTGGATGATGTGTGGGTAAAAGCTGAGGTGTTTGAACGCCAAGCAGCCCAAGTTAAAATAGGTCAGTTGGTCACTATGACGCTTGGCTTTGTTCCCGGGAAAACATGGCAAGGGCAAGTGGATTATGTTTATCCCACAGTCGATGCTAAAACCCGCACATTGAGGGTCAGGTTACGTTTTGACAATGTTGATATGTTGCTTAAACCTAACATGTTTGCTCAGGTCATCATTCATAACGACTCACAAGAGCAAACCTTATTGGTTCCCAAAGAGGCGGTTATTCGCACCGGTACCCAAGATAGAGTGGTGTTAGTTGTGGGGAAAGGTCAGTACAAATCTGTAGAGGTGAATTTGGGACAAGTCACCAGCAAGTTGGCGCAAATATTGGGTGGTGTGAAAGTGGGGGATCAAGTTGTGACTTCAGCTCAGTTTTTACTGGACTCCGAGAGCAGTATCCATTCTGATTTTATGCGCATGTCTTTGTCGCCAGCAGATATTGCTCAAAAAAATAAAGGTCAAGAAAATAAAGCAGATGACCTTCAAGTTAACACCTCAGATGAAAACGTAGACTCAGCCAATGTGGAAGGCATCATTAACCACATTAATCATCAGACTCGTGTTGCTAATATTAGTCGTGGACCTATCGAAAAGTGGGGGCGTGGTCCGGCAACCTTAGAGTTTGTTTTTACTGATAGGTTGTCTCTCAACACATTGCAGCAAGGGGACAAAATACACTTCACTTTTGACATCCAAAATGGTGATTTCTTGATTACTGATTATGTGCTAACTATGCAGGAAAAGATGCACGAAAAGATGCAGGAAAAGGTGCAGGAGCATAAACATGATTGAGCGCGTTATCCTTTGGTCAATTACCAATAGAATTTTTGTGTTGCTGGCCACTTTTATGATTATTGGCCTAGGGCTGTTTGCCATACGTCATACCCCAGTCGATGCCTTACCTGATTTGTCCGATGTGCAAGTTATTATTAAGACCAGTTATCCTGGGCAGTCGCCACAAGTTATCGAAGATCAGGTGACTTACCCTTTGACCACCGCCATGTTGTCTGTACCCGGGGCAAAAACCGTCCGTGGTTTTTCATTCTTTGGGGATTCTTTTGTCTACATTATATTCGATGATAAAACCGACCTGTACTGGGCACGTAGCAGAGTAATGGAATATTTGTCTCAAGTAGCACCGAGCCTGCCAGCGGCGGCCAAGCCGCAATTAGGCCCTGATGCAACCGGTGTAGGCTGGATTTATTTATATGCGCTGGTAGACCGAACCGGCAAACATGATCTTAGTCAATTACGTTCGATTCAAGATTGGTTTCTCAAGTTTGAGTTGCAAACTGTGTCTGGTGTATCTGAAGTGGCTTCCATCGGGGGGATGGTCAAGCAGTATCAAATTATAGTCGACCCAGACAAGTTGCGTGCATATGGGATCCCTTTAAGTCTTATTCAACTAGCCGTTAAACAGGGCAATCAGGAAGTGGGGGCTTCTGTGATTGAAATGGCTGAGGCTGAATATATGGTCAGTGCTTCTGGGTATATTCAATCTATCCAAGATTTAGCCCTTATTCCATTGGGTATCAATGATAAAGGCACCCCGTTGTTACTAAGAGACGTGGCGGATATTCGTCTTGGCCCACAAATGCGCAGAGGCATTGCAGAGCTGAATGGCGAGGGTGAAGTCGCTGGCGGAGTGGTGGTGATGCGCTTTGGTGAAAATGCGCAACAAACCATTTCCGGAGTGAAACAAAAATTAGCGACCTTAAAAGAGAGTTTACCTGAGGGCGTTGAAATAGTGACGGTCTATGACCGTTCAGATTTAATTACGCGGGCCGTGGATAATCTATGGTCGAAACTAGGCGAAGAATTGCTGATTGTTGCTTTGGTGTGTGCCGCGTTTTTATTTCATATTCGTTCATCCATAGTGGCGGTTATCAGTTTGCCTATTGGTATTCTGGTGTCATTTATCATCATGTATTGGCAAGGTGTGAATGCCAATATTATGTCTTTAGGAGGCATTGCCATCGCTATAGGTGCCATGACCGATGGTGCGATAGTGATGATTGAAAACATGCATAAACATATGGAAAAAACCCCACTAACCGATGAAAACCGTTGGCAAATAGTGGCAAAGGCGGCTTCTGAAGTAGGGCCCGCTTTGTTTTTTAGTTTATTAATTATCACAGTGAGCTTTCTACCTGTGTTTATTTTAGAGGCGCAAGAAGGCAGAATGTTTGCTCCACTTGCTTATACTAAAACCTATGCCATGGCGGCTTCAGCTGGCTTGGCCATTACCTTGGTGCCTGTGCTGATGGGGTATTTCATTCGCGGTAAAATTGTGAGTGAAAAGAAGAACCCACTAAACAGACTATTAGTGGCCATGTATTTACCTGTTTTACGTGTAGTGTTACATCACCCCAAGAGTACTGTGTTGGCCACGTTGTTAATTGCTGTGGTAGGTTTTTATCCTATTAACAAACTCGGAAGTGAATTTATCCCTCCCTTGGATGAAGGCGATTTAATGTATATGCCGACTACTTATGCAGGTTTATCAATAGGTAAGGCACGAGAGCTGTTGCAACAAACCGATAAATTGATCGCCACCGTTCCAGAAGTCAAGAGTGTCTTTGGCAAAATTGGCCGCGCCGAAACGGCCACCGATCCTGCACCACTGACTATGATTGAGACCTTTATTCAGCTTAAACCACAAGACGAATGGCGTGATGGCATGACCACCGAAAAGCTGCGGGCAGAGCTCGATAAACTGGTGCAAATACCCGGTTTGACGAATGCATGGGTGATGCCGATAAAAACCCGTATCGATATGCTCGCAACAGGTATTAAAACGCCAGTGGGGATCAAGGTGGCGGGCAGTGATTTGGTTGTTATTCAAGGTATCGGTCAGGATATAGAAGACATTCTTTCAAAGATGCCGGGTACCGCTTCGGTGTATTCAGAACGGGTCGCCGCTGGGCGTTATATTAAGGTCGATATCCAGCGTGAACAGGCATCTCGTTACGGCCTCAATATTTCAGATGTGCAACAAGTGATATCCACTGCGATTGGCGGCATGAATGTGTCCGAGTCGGTTGAAGGTTTGGAGCGTTACCCCATTAATTTACGTTATCCACAAAGTTATCGAGACTCACCAGAGCAACTTGCTTTGTTGCCTATTGTTACGCCAAGTGGACAACGTATTGCCTTGGCTGATGTTGCCAAAATTTACGTGGAAGATGGCCCTGCGGGAATTAAAAGCGAGAATGCGCGAATAAACGGCTGGACCTACATTGATATTAAAGACATTGATGTTGGCAGCTACGTCCAAAATGCAAAGGCGTTGTTATCTCAAGAGTTAGACTTGCCAACGGGTTACAGCCTAAATTGGGCAGGGCAATATGAATATATGCAGCGGGCGAAAGAGAAACTTGCCTACGTATTACCCTTAACGCTGGCGATAATCATTATTTTGTTGTACCTCAATTTTCGCAACTTTGTTGAGGTCGCTATTATAATAGGCACGTTACCTTTGGCGTTAATTGGTGGTGTGTGGTTGTTATATTTGGAAGGCTTTAATTTGTCTGTGGCATCTGGCGTGGGTTTTATCGCACTGGCCGGTGTGGCAGCAGAGATAGGCGTGATTATGTTGGTCTATCTCAATCAGTCGTATCAAGAATTGATACACACCCATCAAAAGAATCACACTGAGCCTAGTGTAGAAGATTTGGTTGAAACGGTGATGCAAGGAGCTGGGCTAAGAGTCAGGCCAGTGATGATGACAGTTGCCACCATTATGCTAGGTTTATTGCCGGTTTTGTATGGCTCAGGTACAGGTTCAGAAGTGATGAGTCGTATTGCTGCGCCTATGGTGGGAGGCATGGCCAGTGCTTTAGTGCTATCGTTAATTATTGTGCCTGTTGTTTATTTGTTATGGCGAAAACAAGCGATTAAGTGATAAACAAAATTTACTCACACTGCAGACTTAGGAGAACGCTAAAGTGTGAGTGGTCATTGAAGTATATAAATCAATATAACAGCACCTATTTAGAATGTGATCTAGGTGCTCCATGTTGACGTCCAACTCACATCAACCTTTCATCCGTCCAGCCTGTTATTGCACCAATCATCATTAATGGATAAATGTAAGGAACGAGTTTGCCCTAAAAAACCGTACTTAGCTTGGGGCGAAAAAGCTAATTTTCGATAATAACAAGACAAAATGATAAAGGTTGCTCTAAAAGTGGGGCATAAAAAAAGCGAGCCAATGCTCGCCTTAAAAACCCATGATATTTTATTTCAAATGTTTCACTAAAATCTGCACAATTTTAGGGCTACCAGCAACAATACTGCCTTTATGCATGGGATCGTTACCACCAGAAAAGTCTGTCACTAATCCTCCAGATTCACGCACCATTAATTCACCGGCTGCAATGTCCCAAGGTTTAAGACCACTTTCCCAATAACCATCATAACGACCGGATGCGACGTAAGCCAAATCTAATGCTGCAGAACCACTACGACGTATATCGCCAGCTTGCACAAATATTTTATTAAAGCTTTCTTGATACTCAGGTAACTTGACCTTGTTTTTAAAAGGAAAAGAAGTGGCAAGAATAGTTTGGCTTAATTCTTTGGCTTTACTGGCACGAATACGAAAGCCATTAAGCTGGGCACCTGCGCCTCTGCTGGCTGTGAACAATTCACCACGAATTGGATCGAATATTACAGCTTGGTCTAAACGACCTTTGTGCATCAGGGCAATAGATACCGCAAAATGTGGGATGCCTTTGATAAAATTGGTGGTGCCATCTAATGGGTCGATAACCCATTTGAAATCGTTGTCACCTTCCACTACGCCACCTTCTTCACCCACAAAGCTGTGTTCAGGGTAAGATAGCTTGATTTTGTGGATGATGGCCTGTTCGGCTTCTTTATCGATACGAGTGACGTAATCGTTGTCGCCTTTTGCTTCAGTTTGCAAGTCGGTCTGATTGTCAAACCCACCAGCAATGATATTACCCGCAGCACGCGCAGCACGGATCGCTATATTCAGCATAGGATGCATAGTTAACCACCAATTTTAAAAGAACATTAAAGTAAAAAAATATTTAAGAAAATATTTAATTTAATATTAAAGATAATATTAAATTAAATATAGTTCAGCAATTAATACTAGCGTTTGCTGAACAAAAAATCGCCGCATATTATATCAAAGCATGTTAATTTAGCAATCAGAATGTTTTTTGTGACGATTTTTATTGCTGGTTAATCGATTTTATATTTAGGCTAAAACGTCATTTTAGGTGGTTTAGGTATATGTTATTATTCGCGCCTTAAAATTGACCAGCTAAACAAAAGATACCACTCATCATGTTAGAAAATATTCGCATAGTGTTAGTTCATACCTCCCACACAGGCAACATCGGTTCGGCTGCAAGGGCAATGAAAACCATGGGGTTGAGTCAATTGGTGTTGGTCGATCCTCTCACTGCACCAGATGGTAAGTCCAGTGCGTTAGCCGCAGGCGCGGGTGACGTATTAGCGAATGCAAAAACGGTAGGTACGCTAGCCGAAGCTGTGGCTGATTGTGGTTTAGTGATTGGCACTAGCGCTCGTTCTCGCACGTTATCTTGGCCGATGTTAGAGCCAAGAGGATGCGGTGAAAAGATGATAAATGAAGTCTCTAAGTATCCTGTGGCTTTGGTGTTTGGTCGTGAAAATAATGGATTAAGTAATGATGAATTACAACAATGTCACTTTCACGTGTGTATTCCAGCCAATCCTGAATATAGCTCTTTAAACCTAGCCGCGGCAGTGCAAACTTTGTGTTATGAAGTACGAATGGCTTACTTAAATTTATCTCGTGGCCAATACCCAGACAATCACCCTGAAGACACAGACTATCCATTGGCGGAGGATCTTGAAGGTTTTTATAGTCATTTGGAACAAACCCTTATCAAAACGAATTTCATCATTGCCAAACACCCCGGTATGGTAATGACTAAGTTACGTCGCTTATATAATCGTGCTCGCCCCGAAACTCAAGAGCTGAATATATTACGGGGTATCTTGGCATCGGTTGATAAAACCAATAAGAATCGAGAGCCGTAGACTATGCACTTTCAGTTTGGGATAAGAAATGTCGAGATATTTAAACATTAACATTAACTTTAATCTTTAAGCCGTCTTTAGTGCTAAGGATATTGATGAGATTATTGATGGGTAAATGTCGCTATTTATGTTCCTATCGAGACGCGAAATATGTTGTTTAGGCATACTAAATCCATGGTGAGTAACGAAGAGAGGCGCGCAAATAGCGCTTTTTACAGACGTTACTTATCCTTAACTGAGATTACTAATGTTTAGTAGAATGAAAGAAGATGTGCAGAGTGTGTTTCATCGTGATCCAGCCGCACGTAATACCTTTGAGGTACTCACCAATTATCCAGGTTTGCATGCCATTTGGTTTCACCGTCTGAGCCATCGACTGTGGAAAGCAAACTGCAAATGGTTGGCTCGCTCTATATCCACTTTTTCTCGCTGGCTTACGGGCGTTGAAATTCACCCAGGTGCAAAACTTGGGCGACGATTTTTTATAGACCACGGCATGGGGGTGGTCATTGGAGAAACCGCTGAGATTGGTAATGATGTGACCTTGTATCATGGTGTCACACTGGGTGGCACAAGTTGGACGGCAGGAAAAAGACACCCTACCTTAGAAGATAACGTAGTAGTGGGTGCTGGAGCAAAAGTGCTAGGACCCATCACTGTGCATAAAGGTGCCAAGGTAGGATCTAACTCGGTGGTGGTGCGTGATGTACCAGAAAATGCCACGGTTATAGGTATTCCCGGTCGTGTAGTGGTGCAGCAGAATAAGCCAGAAGCCCCCACTAATGGTGAGCGTGAAAAAATAGCCAAAAAGTATGGTTTTGATGCTTATGCGGTAGCAACAGATAATCCTGACCCTATTGCTCACGCTATCGGTGTGATGGTGGATCATGTTCAGCTTGTTGATAAAAAAGTGGAAGAAATGTGTCAAGCCATCAATCACATGGGCGGTGATGTCTGTGGTAAAGCATTACCGACTTTAGACTTAGAAGACTTCTCTGATAACGAGCATAGCGAAAATATTAAAAAGGTCAGTGATGCCTTTGACCCAGGTATATAATACTTGACTAAAATACTAGGTTAAATACTTGACTAAAATGGTCGGGTAGGTTTAGATCAAACTTTGGTTTGGTATTGGATTCATTAAAATGAAGTTGACTTCTAAAGGTCGTTACGCAGTGACAGCTATGTTAGACGTGTCTTTACACTCTAAAAGTGGGCCTGTGTCTTTAGCTGACATATCTGAGCGCCAAGAAATTTCTTTGTCTTATCTTGAACAACTTTTCTCCCGTTTACGTAGAGAGAAGTTGGTAGACAGTGTTCGTGGTCCGGGTGGTGGTTATAAGCTGGGTCGTACAGCTAATGAGATATCAATAGGTGAAGTTATCCGAGCGGTAAATGAATCTGTTGACGCGACTAAGTGTCAAGGTCAAGGCGGCTGTCAAGGTGGAGAAAGATGCTTGACCCATAATTTATGGGAAGGCTTAAGTGACAGAATCAGTGTGTTCCTAGACGGTATTACTTTAGGTGAACTCATGCAACAGCATGATGTGAAGCAAGTAGCCGAAAGACAGGACAAACATAAACATCATAATCAAATAGCGGCAAACAAAATTTCTATTAGCTTGCAGCTTTAATCGGAGAAGAAATGAGCGAATTAAAGCTTCCGATCTATTTGGATTATTCTTCAACTACACCCGTAGATCCTCGTGTTGCAGTCAAAATGGCAGACTGCTTAACGGCTGATGGTATATTCGGTAACCCCGCATCTCGTTCTCATAAATTTGGTTGGGTAGCAGAAGAAGCAGTCGATGTTGCTCGTAACCAAATTGCTGATTTGGTCAATGCTGACCCAAGAGAAATTGTATTTACCTCAGGTGCGACTGAATCCAATAATCTAGCCATTAAAGGCGCAGCTAATTTTTACAGTCAAGAAGGTAAACACCTTATTACCCTTAAAACTGAGCATAAAGCGGTATTAGACACTATGCGTCAGTTAGAGCGTGAGGGGTATGAAGTGACTTACCTTGACCCTGAACCCAATGGTTTAGTTATCCTAGATAAACTGGTTGCAGCCATCCGCCCTGATACTATTTTGATCAGCATCATGCATGTCAATAATGAAATCGGCGTGATTCAAGATATCGCAGCCATCGGTGAAATGTGCCGTGATCGCAAAATTTTGTTCCATGTTGATGCAGCACAAAGCACAGGTAAAGTGCCAATCGATTTACACACTACTAAGGTAGATTTGATGTCGTTTTCTGCACATAAAACCTATGGCCCTAAAGGTATAGGCGCTTTGTTTGTGCGTCGTAAGCCACGTATTCACCTAGAGGCGCAAATGCACGGTGGCGGCCATGAACGTGGTATGCGAGCTGGCACTATGGCAACGCACCAGATTGTAGGTATGGGCGCAGCTTTCCACATTGCTAAACTAGAAATGGGCGCTGAAAACAAACGTCTAATGATGTTACGTAACAAATTATGGAACGGCATCAAAGATATGGAAGCCGTTTACTTAAACGGAGATATGGAAAGTCGTATCGCAGGTAATCTTAACGTCAGTTTTGCTTATGTTGAAGGTGAATCATTGATTATGGCCCTCAAAGACATGGCTGTGTCTTCTGGTTCAGCTTGTACCTCTGCGAGCCTTGAGCCTTCCTATGTACTTCGGGCATTGGGCTTGAACGACGAGCTGGCTCATAGTTCGATCCGTTTCACTATGGGCCGATTTACCACAGAAGCTGAAATTGATTATGTGATTGGTGTCATACGTAACGCCATAGACAAGTTACGTGACATGTCGCCGCTTTGGGATATGTACAAAGAAGGTATAGATTTAAGCAAGGTAGTGTAGGCACATCACTAAAGGGCTCGCCTAGCGTCGTTAAGGGATAGTAGTCTTACACCAATAAACAGTCTTACACCAACACATAGTCTTAAACCAACAAATAGTCTCAGTACTGAAATTACCCTTATCTAGAGCGGAATACTTATGTTGAGTTTGAAGATGACTTAAGCACTAAGCTTCTTTGTATAGTACTGTGCAATTAACTGTTTTTATATACAGTATTTGTGATAGTCTACTACTCTAAAGTAAAATAACAGAGAAAATATTATGGCCGTCATCACACGTTATGTAGTTGAACACAAAGGGGTGGAGAAGTTCGTGACCGCAGATAAAAAAGAAGCCGACCAATACGACAAAATGTTAGATGTGGCGGATAACCTGAGTGAATACATTGAAGGCAAAGGCTTTAAAATTGAGGCCAAGGTATTGGAAGAGTTATCTATTATGTTATCAAAAAATAAAGACTCCCTCGGTAAGTTATTAAAGGGCATTACAGCAGATTCTCTTCTGACTGAAGAAAAAGCCGAAGTGGTGGCGCTGGATAAGAAAAAAGCCTAAGTCAGTTGATGCTTTTGTCAACATGTTGCGTTACTGAGACTATGTACCGTTTCAAATAGCTTTATTGTTAAAAGCAAAAAAGCAAAAAAGCAAACTTCGCTCTATATGCCTCAGGACGCAGTATCCGTCAGGGCTTTTAGCGCGAAGGTAACATCTAAGATGTAAACTTCTACCAATCCCTCAAGCCTAGGTGTCAATATCTATATAATGGCAAACACTTAAAGTCACCGTGGGTTTACCCTCAGCGAATTAGCTGAATTGGGCAGTGGATAAACACCACTCAAGGGCAGCTGTGAGTTCACCCATTCGTTAAAAATCAGAATAGGACTTCTGTTATGCGATGAAATGAACATTAATCAAGGATGTGTTGTATGTCATGTGTCACAAAGTACCCATTACCTTGATTGTCGTGACCGTCTGCTTTGCTCTATTCAACCCTGAAAAATAACTACTTTAGGTAGCAGGCGACGGTCATGCTTGAAGTAAACAGACCATCCCAAAATGTTAATCTAAGGCTTCACACAGTCGTCTTTTTAACTCCACCTGTTCAGCTTGAGTCAGTGGCTGATCAAACTCGTTACTGACAATAAACAAATCCTCTGCACGCTCTCCAATAGTCGATATTTTAGCTTGATGTAATTTGAAATTAAGCGCAATAAATTGTTCACTGATATTAGCGAGCAGTCCTGGTGCATCTAGGGCTTCAAGCTCAACCAAAGTGACATTGGTTTGGCTAGGGTAAAATCTAATTTTGGTTTTTACATTCAATTGTTTCATTTGACGTGACATTTTACGTCTGTTGATGTGTTCTTCGCCGGGTTTATTTAACTGGGTTTCTACTGCTTCTCGTAAACTATCTAAACGTGATTCAGAGGTGATCCTATCGCCGTTATGTTCAAAAATTATAAAGCTATCAAACATAAAACCATCTTGGGTACGCATGATTTGTGCATCGTGGATGGAGCAGTTACGGCTATCTAGCACGGAGGCTATTTGCGCAAACATCTTGGGCCTGTCTTTGCCATACACAATCAGTTCAGCACCCGCTTTAGATGTATCAGCACTAGTGCCGACCATCAAAAAGTCATCGGTCATAGGATGAGCGGCTAAGATGAGGTTGGCATGCCATGCGATTTGTGCTGGTTTGAAACGCGTAAAATAGTCATCACTGAGGCGCTGCCAAAACTGTAATATTTGGGTCTCGTTCATACCGTTATCAAGCATCGAGGCCATAGCTTTGGTTTGATGTTCGCTAATTCTGTCTTGCAAGGCCACCTTGCACTCTAAACCATTATCGAGGGCTTTTTGTGTGAGTAAATATAATTCTCTTAACAGCGTTGCTTTCCAATCGTTCCATAGATTGTCGTTGGTTGCCCGAATATCTGCGAGGGTTAATACATATAAATGGTTTAAATTGTTGTGAGTACGCACCGCTTGCGCAAACTCGTTGATGACTGTTGGGTCGTAAATATCTCGTCTTTGTGCAATGACAGACATTAAAAGATGACTCTCCACTAACCACCTAATCAGTTCCGTATCTGTCGCATTGATCCCATGGTGGCGACAAAACTCTTTTACGTCCACTGCACCCAGTTTAGAGTGGTCACCACTGCGACCCTTGCCAATATCGTGATAAATAGCGGCAATGTATAACAACTCTGGCTTATCAAGGTTTTTGACAATATTTCCACAACGAGGGAATTCTTTATTGTCGGGTTGTGAATAATGATAAATGTTTTTTACCAATCGATGAGTATGTTCGTCAACTGTGTAGGCATGGAATAAATCAAATTGCATCATACCTACTATGTGATCCCACTGTGGGATATAAGCCTGTAAAATGCCATGTTTATGCATAATATCCCAGCTTAAATCGAAGAAGTGAGGATGTTTGGCTAATTGTAAAAATAATTCACGACATTCGACTCGTTCTACATAATATTGCTTACGAAATGAACGTCTTGCCAAGCGTAATTGGCGCAGGCAATTGGAGTGTAGATCTTTTATTTGAGGGGTATCGGCTATCAGTAGCAGAAATTGTAAAATGGCTTCGGGAGAGGCAAACACGTTTTCTTTAGTCGGGGCAATATACCCGTCGAGCAGTTCAAAATCTGTATTAATATTAATCTGTTGTTTGACATGTAAGTTCAGTATGTCTTGACTAAAACGCTGCATTAACATTTTGTTGAGTTCACTGATGCGCCTAACCGTTCTGAAAAAAGATTTCATCATGGGTTCTACTGACGCTTTTCCTTCGTCACCATAACCTAGTCGTGTGGCAACATCAGTTTGATAGTCGAACAATAAGCGGTTTTCGCTGCGACCAGCCACAATGTGTAAAGCAAACCTAATTCGCCAAAGGTTTTCTCGACATTCTATTAATTCATCAAATTCTTGTTGATTAAAATAACCATGTTCGACCAAATCTTTGCCGTCTGTGGCGTTAAAATGTTTTTTTGCCACCCACCCAATAGATTGAATGTCTCTTAAACAGCCTGGGCTTTCTTTGACGTTAGGCTCTAAGTTATATGAGGTGTCTTTGAATTTTCTATGACGTTGTTTTTGTTCTTGATATTTGGCCAAGAAAAAATCTTTACTGCTCCAATATCCCCGTGAACTCAGTTTGTGTTGTAAGCCTTCAAAGGTTGCCTGACAGCCACTTAAGATGCGTGCTTCGACTAAATTTGTCGCTATAGTGACGTCTTGTTTAGCCAGTTGAAACGTTTCTTTGATGGTGCGCACAGATTGCCCAACATCTAATCCAATATCCCATAAAAGTGTAATGAACTGGCTAATACGCTCTTGCTGATTTTTAGATAATGATTTTTTGCTTAGCACCAGTAAATCGATATCCGAGTGAGGTTGTAGTTGTCCTCTTCCATATCCACCTACTGCAACTAAGGTTAAATGTTGCTCATGGTGCAAGTCCATTAATTGCCAGATATGCCTTAGCAATGCATCCACTAATGTGGCCCTGCCTAACACCAGCCCTGTTACTTCTCCTGTACCCAATTCACTCTCTAGCCATTCGTAACTATTTGCGACTATGGTTTTGTACGCAGCAATATTATCTGTACTGTTAATGTGTTTAATTTGGCTAAGTAGACTTTGTAGCGACAATGTAAATACCCTTACATGAGTGGCGGCCTGATTTATTGGCACAAATTACGTGGGTCATGGGCCATGGCAAATAACAATTTTCGTCAAGTAATCATTATTTATCATGTAGCATATGGTTTGATTGGTTATAGCGAGTCGAGTACTGAGCTAGTGGTTAATAACTCGATCAATATCTTCGTCGTCACGTAAGGTTAAAATTTCGACGCCCTTTGCAGTGACCAGCAAACTATGTTCCCACTGCGCGCTTAAACTTCTGTCTTTGGTGACGACAGTCCATTTATCAGGTAAGACTTTTGAATAACGTTTACCTGCATTGATCATCGGTTCAATGGTAAAGCACATTCCCTCTTCAAGGGTTTCTCCGGTGTTAGGCTTTCCGTAATGCACTACTTGGGGGTCTTCATGAAAGTTGGCACCTATGCCATGACCACAATATTCACGCACAATGGAATAGTTGTGACTTTCTGCATATTGCTGAATAGCATGGCCAATGTCTCCTAATCGAGCGCCCGGTTTGACCATTTTTATACCTGTATACAGAGACTCTTGTGTCACCCTGATCAGTCTTTCAGTCATGATGGAGGCTTTGCCTACTACAAACATTTTTGATGTATCGCCGTGATAACCATCTTTAATGACCGTTACATCAATATTGACAGAGTCTCCATCTTTGAGTTGTTTATCAGCAGGAATGCCATGGCAAATAACATGGTTGACTGAAGTACAAATAGATTTTGGAAAAGGCGGGCTACCATAATTAAGAGGCGCAGGGATACACTGCTGCACATTTACAATGTAGTCGTGACAAATCTGATCAAGCTCATTAGTGGTCACGCCTTTTTTGACATATTCACCGATCATTTGTAATACATCTGCAGCGAGGCGGCCAGCGACGCGCATTTTTTCAATTTCAGCTGGTGTTTTAATTGTGACAGACAATGCTTTATTCCTACTAAATATAATTCGTTGAATAATACCTATTGTATCTTTTCACAGTGTATCCCGCCAGAGCTGAATAAATATGCTTATTAAATTTACCTTTTGTACTCAAATACAGGATGAAAATTTCTACTTTTATCCTGTATTTTTTATGTTCGACTATTATTTTCCTTTAATAGTTAATCTTTACTTTATGGAATTAGTCAATAAATTCATAAGCATAAGCATAAGGATTTGATGGGAAGGCGTTTAAGCTGATAGGGGGCAGTAGTTTCAATGGCAAACTTATTGAAATTTCTCGTTCTATACAAAACAATGACAAAAAATATTTTCAAACACGGCAAAAATAATGAAATTAGGTAATCTAAGGCCGTTTTAGCCGAGATCAGTCAATCCGCTAATTTTCCAAAAGCTGCAATGGATAACAGTTGCGCGAATGTGTTTCGTTTATTTTGATTCATGGCAGATTCTGAATTTATGTAATAATTACTTGGATTAGGTTAAAGCTTGTTACTTAACCTGAGATCTGCTTAAGCGATAACCATAGAGTTCAGCTCTACGTCAGTTAAATTAAGGCTTGGCTTATTTTCTTTTAAACAATAAGCGACCAATCCCGCGAGTAAATTCAGCATAAAGC
>Ga0307488_10000430_pt1 | contig 34243 bp, 30 predicted proteins | sample SB02metaG_FD_202248 | JGI IMG/M metagenome (GOLD analysis project Ga0307488, IMG submission 202248) | Sea-ice brine microbial communities from Beaufort Sea near Barrow, Alaska, United States - SB 0.2 | ecosystem: Environmental > Aquatic > Marine > Coastal | place: USA: Alaska | collected...
GAAAGCCCAGTAGCATTGAATGCTTACTTGCACATCAACGACCAACTTATGAAGCACAGTTCACTCTCAGGGGCTGAGGTTCAATTGGCGCTATTGGCGATCAGCGCCGAGAATGAGTGTGAATTTTGCATTGCGGCCCACTCCATGATGTTGACAAAGGTCGGTGGCAATGCGGAATCGGTAGCGCAAGTGAAGGCAGGGCATCCTGTTTCGGCAACTCGAGATGCGGCGCTGGTGAATTTTGTTCAGGCACTGGTAAAGGACCGAGGTCATGTGGCCGATTCGGTCACCCAGGTGTTACTTGATCAGGGTTTTAGCAAAGAAAACATGTATGACCTCTTAGTTTGTAACATGCTCAAAAGCTTGTCGAATTACTCAAATCACCTAACCCATACCGAGGTTAATGACGAACTGAAGGCCTTTGCTAGGTAAGGCCTGACAATACAATAGGCCTATCCTCTATGGATTGGCCATTTTAGAAAGTCAGGCGAGTTTAAGAACGCCTATCCAGTTTCTAAACAGCCTTAAAAAGCAAACGGTTATGGCTCCTGATCGCTACCGGTTCGGGATCGTCTGCCATATTGAGCCCTTTAAAGTACTCTCGCCAAACCAGTTCTAACGGATCCCTCAGGTCTGATATCAGCCGATATTTACACCGACACAGCCGAACGAGACTTTCTTTTTCGATTTCATCATAGTAATGTACTTAGCCCCTATTTTGTTGACGACTGTAGTAAATGACAGCCCATTTCCGCACCTTAGTTTTTATGTTGATGTTTGGCGTTTTTATGTCGAACAACATCATGGTGCCTGTGCATCAGCTCGGTCATATACAAGACAAACACGAAAGGGTGTCGGTACACGAGTTCGGTCATATACATGACCACCACGAAAGAGCCTCTTTGCATGAGTCCAGTCATACTCATGACGATCAAGAAGCCAGCCTAACAAGCTGTGATGCCTATCACGCAATTCACACTATCGCTTTGCCAAGCAATGGTTATGGGGCTTATGTGGCAAGGCCCTCTCGTTGTATAAATACTCAGCGTGATCTCCACGTTGTGACCTTCACTACCAATCTCGCCACGCCCATCCGCGCACCGCCATTTAAAGCCTAAGCAACAGTTTCGATTAATCGTATCACCCATCGATAACAACAGATCGTGAATGAACTCCTATGGGCATCTTTAGGCTGTATTACTTACGCCAGCTTAGTGAGTTGTCAATAGCGAAAATAGGCCAATAAATGAAACGACTATTCTTAAGCACGGCCCTCGTTGCCGTTAGTATTAATCCACTCAATGCGGAAGAAAACCGTCAACACGATGCGCATGAACACGGTGCGGCGATGCTTGGCATGGCACAGCAAGGCAAGTTGATTCAGATGGAGTTAGACTCCCCTGCATTCAATATAGTTGGATTTGAGCACACCCCCAGTAATGCCAACGAAGAAGAAAAGGTTGCCTTAATGCTGGCTCAGCTAAAAACGGCCTCTATGCTCTTTACCTTTCCTGCGGCCGCCAAATGCCAGTTAGTCAACGTTGACATATCCTCAGGCCTGTTCGAAGCGTCACATAGCGATGAGGATGATCATGATAGTGATTCTGACCATTCGGATGATGAAGACGATCATGGCAGCGAGTCCGACCATTCAGATGATGAAGACGATCATGGCAGCGAGTCCGATCATTCAGATGTTGAAGATGACCATGATAATGACTCCGGTCATTCAGATATCGAAGCAAGTTGGACTTATAGCTGCGAGAACCCGCTGCTAGTGCGTAAGGTGGAGTTTCCGCTGTTCTCGTACTTTGAAAATCTTACCGATTTAGACGTAGATTTCATAATGGACGCTGGCCAAGGTTCTATGGAATTGTCACCTGGAAACTCTGTGATTTCATTTTAATTATTAAGAGGCGGGGAGCATAGCTCCCCGAAGTTATTAATGACATCAGCCTATGCTTTTGAACTGTGTGATCTTGCCTTTTCATGGAAAAAGAACACGCCCGCAACGCTCGATATCCCATCGCTGTCGCTACCGCTCGGTAAATCCCTGTTTATTCACGGAGCCAGCGGCAGCGGTAAGAGCACCTTGTTGAATATCCTCAGTGGTGTGCTGGTCGCGCAACGCGGTGACGTCAAAGTACTCAATCAACCCTTTTCAACCCTCAGTAATCGTAATCGGGACCAAATTCGATCCGATCACCTAGGCTATATTTTCCAGCAATTTAATTTATTGCCGTATTTATCGGTGCTGGAGAATGTATTGCTGCCGATCAAAATATCCGCACTACGCAGACGTGGACATTCACGTCATTCAATAGCCCTAATTGATGAAGCTAAACATTGGCTCACGCAGTTGAAAGTTCCGGAGAATTTGTTTCAAGAAAATATTTCTCGCTTGAGCGTTGGTCAACAACAACGTGTTGCAGCAGCCAGAGCATTGATCGGGTCGCCGGAAATAATCATTGCGGACGAGCCCACCTCATCACTCGATCAAAAGAATGTCGATAACTTCATGGCCGTGTTGGTCGATCAGTGCAGCAGTATTGGTAGTTCGCTCGTTTTCGTCAGCCATGACCTAAATTTAGTACCCTACTTCGATACATCCTTTGCACTGCAAACATCTCCAACAGGTAGCGACCTATGAATTGGATTCATCTAGCCTTAAAAAGTCTATGGAATCGAAAAACAACAGCACTGCTGACATTACTTATGGTATCGATAAGCGTTTGCCTGTTATTAAGTGTCGACCGCATTCGCAGCGATACCCGAAACAGTTTTTCCAATACGCTATCCGGTTCTGACCTACTCGTAGGTGCTCGCACCGGCAGTTTGAATTTATTGCTCTATTCAGTATTTCGCATGGGCAATGCGACCAATAATATCAGTTGGCTCAGCTATCAAGAATTAAAAAGCCATCCAGACATTGCTTGGACCATTCCAATCTCGCTGGGTGATTCGCATCGCGGTTATCGAGTGATTGGCACCAATGACGATTATTTGCTGCACTACCAATATGGCCGCCAGCGTGCCATCGAAGTGCAACAGGGCGTTTGGTTTAATGATGTCTTCGAAGTGGTTCTGGGGGCCGAAGTTGCCAGCCAGTTAGACTACAATATTGGCGATAACATCGTCGTTGGCCACGGCACGGGCAGTACCTCCTTCGAAAAACATGATGATAGACCGTTCAAGGTGGTGGGCATACTCGCCCCGACGGGCACGCCTGTCGATAAGTCATTGCATATACCGTTGGAAGGTATAACCGCGTTGCATGTCGATTGGCAATCAGGGGTGAAACGCCAGGGTAAGGCTACCAGTGTTGCTGACACCTTGGCGATGGACCTCGAGCCCGAGGCAATCACGGTGTTCTTGCTTGGCATGACGTCCCGGTTAAAGGTGTTTTCGTTTCAACGCTTGGTCAACGATTTCAGTTCAGAACCCTTGCTCGCGGTCATTCCTGGCGCTGCGTTACAAGAACTTTGGCAGCTCATTGCGATCGCCGAAAATGCCTTGCTAGCGGTTTCGATTATGGTGATTATTACCGGTTTAATTGGCATGGTCACCGTTATTATTGCCACCTTGAACGAGCGACGCCGGGAGATTGCGATCTTCCGCGCCTTAGGCGCGAGGCGCGAAACATTGCTCGGGTTGCTGATGATTGAGTCGGGCTTTTACGGTGTGGTGGGTCTCATTACGGGCTATATTTTGCACATTGTTATGATGTTGTTGGCCAATGCCTATGTGCAATCTCACTATGGCATTGCGCTAACGGTGGGTTGGCCGAATGAAAGCATGATATACATTTTACTCGGTTTTCTGTTGACCGCTACGGTACTCGGTGTTGTACCCGGCTATCGCGCCTATCGACAATCGCTCAGCGATGGGCTCAGCGCTAACCTTTAAAAACCAACCCTTACTAAGGAAGCAGAATGTTTAAGAAATTGCATAAGTTGAGTGTTGTCACATTGTGCCTTTTAGCAATAACGGCCCTTACTATCGGTGTCGCCGTCGCTAAACAACAGGACTATATTCCGGTCAGTTGGGAGCAACTTATTCCTGCCGACTATGATTTGGAAGCGCTGCAAAATAACCTGATCGAGCAATACGATAGCGAGATTCTGCAAAGTGGCGGTGCCGAAGCCGATGCGCTGTATGCCCAATTACAGTTCTTGCAAGACAATGCACCCGTGACCAAGGAATACAATGAAACGCGGATTAAGATCCCCGGTTTCGTGGTGCCGTTGGAGTTTGACGGCGACAAAATAACCCACTTTTTGTTAGTGCCTTACTATGGTGCCTGTATTCACAGCCCGCCACCGCCACCCAATCAGATTGTCTATGTTATTTTGCAGGAGGGTGTGCAGATTGATGACATATACTACCCAGTCTATGTCAACGGGCTGATGCGGGTTGAAGGCATGGACTCGGAGCTGGGTGCCGCCGGGTATACCCTGTATGGGGACTCGGTCGAGCCCTACATCTAATCGACTGGAAGGCCAGGGTGAGGGGCATAGAACCTTGCCTGACCACAACCGTTCAAGTTCGAGTCTCGCCCCAATCTTCCAATTCCAGTCACTTGACGTAAACCCAACCTGCCTATTCCATGATTACTGTTGCTAAAAAAGCAACAGAACGCTATTGCTGTAGCGTTGTTCTTAAACATTGTTTGGTCGAGAATGAGATCAACAGGCTGTTTGGGGTATCAACAGCGCACATCAGCGGAGGCAATACCAGATGAGTCAACAAACAATAGGTGTCATAGGCCTGGGCAACATGGGCAACGGTATGTGCCAGACACTGCTGCGTAACGGTTTCAAGGTTTACGGGACCGATCTGGGTCTGGCCCAACAGGCCTCGGCGCGCGCGCTGGGTGTGGCGGTGGTCGAGAGCATTGCCGCCCTGTGCGAGCAGGTCGATGTGATTCTGCTGTCACTTCCGGCCGCTAAGCATGTGCAAGAGGTGTTGTTGGGTGAACAGGGTGTGCTGAACTGTGCCCAAGCCCATACCCTGGTGATTGATACCTCGACCTCTGAGCCCGATGTCACCCGGTCCCTGGCTAAAAGCCTGGCCGAGCGAGGTCTGGCGCTACTCGATGCACCGGTCAGTGGTGGCCCCGCCGGTGCCGCAGGCGGCACCATGGTAATGCTAGTGGGTGGCGTTGAGGCCGATCTGGTGCGCGCTCAACCCTTTCTCGATGCGCTGAGCTCAAAGGTGGTCCACCTCGGTCCGTCGGGCAACGGTCATGCGGCCAAGCTGATCAATAACCTGCTCTGTGCCGCCCACCTGGTCAGTACCGCCGAAGCCGTCGCGCTCGGGCGCAAGGCGGGGCTGGATCCCGCGGCCTTATTGGACGGCCTAAACGCCGGCTCCGGTCGCAGTGCCATCAGCGAGGTCAATTTTCCGCGCTGGATCCTCAACGAGGGCTTCGATTCTGGCTTTACCATGCAACTGATGCGCAAAGATCTGCGCTTGGCGCTGGAACTGATTGAACAAACTGGCTTGCAGCTGCCCCTAGCCCAATTGGTTGGTGCGCAGTGGGCGGCCAGCGAGGCGACTCTTGCGGATCAGGATGACTTCAACTGCATTGTTAAAACCGTCGCGACAGGGGATCTGCTATGAGTATTGTGCTGACACACTCTGGCCGCGCAGAAGTAGCGGCCTTGCTGGCCACGTTTTTTACCATCGACGCTGAATTTGGCAGTTGGATTGGCGGTGAACTGGTGCCGGGTACGGGTGCGTCCATCAACCTGATCAATCCCGCGACCGCTGAGGTGTTTTTGACCTATAAGGATGCCGGGGATTCGGTGGTCGAAGCTGCGGCCGAGGCGGCGACGAAAGCCCAAATTATCTGGTGGGGCCTGGCGGCCAGCGCGCGCGCGCGCCTGATGTGGAGCTGCAGTGTGCAGGTGCGCGCGGCCATGGAACAGCTGGCCCAGCTGGAATCGATCTCGGCCGGCAAGCCGGTGCGCGATTGCCGAGTTGAGGTCACCAAGGTGGCGGAAATGTTTGAATACTACGCCGGCTGGTGCGACAAGCTGACCGGCCAGGTGATTGCCGTGCCGACCAGTCATCTGAACTATACCCGTCACGAACCCTATGGCGTGGTCACCCAGATCACCCCCTGGAACGCCCCGGTCTTTACCGCCGGTTGGCAAATTGCCCCGGCAATCTGTGCCGGCAATGCCGTCATGCTTAAGCCCTCTGAATTGACCCCGCTCACGTCGACGGTGCTGGCCAAGCTCATTGAGGATGCCGGCGTGCCATCCGGTCTGGTCAATGTCATTAATGGCTATGGCCAGACCACCGGTGCGGCGGCGATCGCCCATCGCGCCACGGCCAAGGTGATTTTTGTTGGCTCACCCAAAACCGGTGCGGCCATCGCCGGTGCCGCTGCGCTGCGGGTGATCCCCTGTGTGCTCGAGCTGGGCGGCAAGTCGGCCAATATAGTCTTCGCCGATGCCGACATCGACCGGGCCGTGGTCGGTGCCCAAGCGGCGGTGTTTGCCGCAGCCGGGCAGAGCTGTGTATCGGGCTCGCGCCTGCTGGTGCAGCGCAGCATCTACAGCCAGGTGGTCGAGCGGGTGGCCAATGCCGCCCGTAAGTTAGAGGTCGGGCTGCCCTGGTCAGAACAGACCCTTATTGGGCCGATCAATAATGAGACCCAGTTTAGGCATGTAGAATCACTGGTCGCTGATGGGGTGCGAGCCGGGGCGGTGATTGCGGCCGGTGGCCAGCGTGCTCAGGTTGCAGGTGGTCAGAACGGTTACTTTTTCCAACCTACTGTCTTGGCCGATGTCGACAACCGCATGCGCGTCGCCCAGGAAGAAATTTTTGGTCCGGTGCTGTCGGTGATCCCCTTTGATGATGAAGACGATGCCATTGGTATCGCCAATGACAGCCGGTTCGGCCTCGGCGGTGCCGTGTGGACCGCCGATGTGGGCCGGGCCCATCGTCTGGCCGCCCAGGTCAACGCCGGCACCTTTTGGGTTAACTGCTATAAGGCGATCAATGTGATGTCGCCCTTTGGAGGCTTTGGCCAAAGCGGCTATGGCCGCTCCAGTGGCTATGAAGGGCTGCTGGAATACACTCGAACCAAGAGTGTGTGGGTCGAGACCGCCCGGGACCCAGCGACACAATTTGGCTATTCGGTCGAATGATCGATCCATGTGTGGCCTGCGTCTGCTGCGAGTTCTTGGGCCGCCCGATCTTGGGGTACTGTGGTTTTTAACTGTGGTTTTAACTGTGAATTGTCACTGTGAATTGTCACTGCGGTTTGATAGGTTGGTTTGGTTAAGGGTGAGGTTTGAACATGACGGACTACCATAGAGCAGTCGACTTGGCACAACTGTGGCAAACCATTCGGGCCGAAGCGACCCGTGACGCGGGCCAATTTCCGCTACTGAGGGATTTTTATCGGCGCAATATTCTCCAGCACGAGAACTTTGGCCAGGCCTTGGCCTATATTTTAGCCGCTAAATTGTCCGATGCTGAGGCGCAAATCGGTCAATGGCACTTGTTAGTACTCGACCTAATGGCAGATCACCCTGATATTGAAATGGCCGCCCTAAAAGACCTGTCCTGTCAGCTGCAAAGCAATGCTTCGGTTAAAGATCACTATACGCCATTGCTGCATTTTGGCGGCTATCAGGCGCTGCAGTCTTACCGCTTGGCTCACGCCTGTTGGCAGCAGGGCGATCGTCCGCTGGCCAGCTATATACAGGGCCGAGTGGTCACCCTCTACGGCGTCGATATTCATCCGGCGGCGCAGGTCGGCGCGGGTATCTTTATCGACCATGCGGTGGGCATCGTGGTCGGCGAGACGGCAGTGATCGAAGATGATGTCACGATCTTCCAATGCGTCACGCTCGGCGGCACCGGTAAGGGCTCGGGCGACCGTCATCCCAAGGTACGCCAGGGCGCCTTTATCGGCTCCGGCGCACTCATCCTCGGCAATATTGAAATTGGCGCCGGCGCCAAGGTGGGGGCAGGGGCGATTGTGGTTAAATCGGTCGCAGCGCACCAGACGGTTATTGGCAGCGTGGCTCAGGCCCATTCGAACAAATTAGACACCTAGGGGAACACAGCATGAAAAATCATCTCGGTATTGATCATCCATTAGTGGCCGTGCGCGATATGGATAAGGCCTGCCAGGACTTTGAACGCCTGGGGTTTTTTATCAATCCGCGCCATCATCATCCCTGGGGCACCGATAACCATTTGCTGATGTTCCCGGAGAATTTTATTGAGGTCATCAGTGTGTACGACCCTACCAAGCTGGACCTCACCAACGAGAAGGGTTTCGCGTTTGGGCGTTTTATCAGCAATTCCATGGCCCGCCGGGAAGGTATTTCCTTGGTGGCCTTACACAGTGAAGACGCCCGCGCCGACCATCAGCTGATGGCCGAGCGTGGCGTTGATAACCAGGGCATAGTCGACTTCCGCCGAGTGGCTCATCGACCCGATGGCAGCGAAGAAGAGGCCGTGGTGTCGCTGGTGATGTTGATTAATGAACAGGTCCCGGCTATTTCCCATTTTTTCTGCCATCAGCATAAGCCCCATCTGGTGTGGGTCAAAGAATGGATGACCCATGCCAATGGCGCCAATGGCATTACCGGCGTGAGCTATATTGCGCCGGCACCTGAAGCCTTGGCCGAGCGCTTTATCGGCATCTATGGCGCGGACGCGGTGACGCTTGAAGAGGGCTATTTAACCGTGCACACCGATCGCGGCATATTCGAGGTCTTGTCCAGAGCGAAGGCGCAAGAGCGTTTTGCCGGCGTTGACCTGGCGGTTAGCGATGCCCAGTTGCCCTCGGGGGTCGCGATCCGGGTCAGTACCACCTCGCTCGACCAAGCCAAGGCCGTGCTGGTTAAGAACGGCGTCGCCTTTGTGGCCACCGACGATGGCGGCGTGCGCATTCCCGGTCATTATGCCGGCAATACCATTATTGAAATTTACCCCGAGATCTAAGCCGAGTGTTTGGTAAGTTTGCCGGACTGCAGGACGGCGTGGGCAGCTGCTAGACAGACAATTAGCTAATCGTTTAACCTCAACGATCTGAATAGGGTCGTTCTAGGTGCAGTGGAGCTTGATGAAAGACATCAATGAGAAGCGGGTTAAGTATTTATATGAAGCCGTGCAGCAGGGCACCGTTCGGGCCGCGGCCGATAAACTGAATGTTTCGCCTTCCGCGGTCAGCCGGCAGATTGCCCTGCTAGAAGAAGAACTGGCGACGACGCTGATTGAGCGCCATCGCACCGGTGTTACCGTGACCGAAGCCGGCGCTGTGGTGTTGACCTACTATCGTGAATTGCGCTCCCATCAGGAAGAATGCCTGTCTAAACTCAATAGCCTGCACGGGCTGCAAAGCGGTCACATTAACCTTGCCGTGGGCGAAGGGTTTGTCGGTGATCTGATGTCAGACCCCTTGCCTGAATTTAATCGTAGGTTCCCCAACCTGACGCTGTCGGTGACCACGGGTGGCACTAATAAGGTTATGCGGCTGATTGAAGAGGACCAGGCGCACGTTGGCCTGGTCTTTCATCCGCCCAACCAACCAAGCATCCGCACCCAAGTTAAAAAGCGCCAACCCCTCTGTGTAATTGTTGTACCTGGCCATCCCTTATTACTGCTGGGTCGGCCTGTCACCTTGCACGAAGCGCTGGCATACCCCTATGCCCTGCAGGACGGGCAGTTTGGTATCCGTCAGTTATTGGCGATTGTCGAATTTAAGGAACGGATCCGTTTGAGCCCGCAGGTCACCACTAACTCCATCGGGGTGTTGACCCACTTTGTCCGCTCCAGGATGGGGGTGACTTTTTTGCCGGCCTTTGTCGTCGCGCGCGAAGTGGCAGACGGTCAGCTCTGTGCCATTGCCATCGAGCATCCGATCCTCGCCTCGGGTGAAGCCCATATGATTACGCGCTTGGGGCGGCAATTACCGGAAGGTCCTTTGATGTTGCTGCAACACCTAAAGACTTGGATGCGGGCGTTTAAATCGGGCGGGGATTGATTCCTCTCTCGATAAGGCGCTCGTACAGAAATATCTCCCGCGCCAGTTATATATTTTAACGATCAGCGCAACTACCAATAATTATGGCTTATCTAGGCGGTGACATATATCAGCCCAAAACTGTTAGCCGCCAGCTTATACCGATGGGTCAATAGGATATACCGCTCTGTACACAGCAAGCTATGTAATCAGGTTATGGTCAGCTGCAGGCAGGCCATACACTGAAGATATGTGCTCAGTCCGGGGGCTATCCCATGTTCGAATGCCCCGGGTGTCCGGCAGCTTTATAAAAAATTACCTGATTTTATGCGCGGCCATGCCTTAGTTGTGCTACTACAATGCCACCACTCTTCCTTCTCTGCGCGAAAGATCACAAGCCAAGGCTATTTCAAGGGCGCGTCGCCCATCTAAGAAGCCGACCGACGGAGCGTTGCCATGCTTCAATCCAGCGATGAAATCAGCTACCTCCAACTGGAAGGACTTTTGATAACGCTCAAGAAAAAAATGCTTGAGCGGCGGCTTGGCATCGGTGGATTTTGCTCCGGAACAACTCAGGAGCAGATCGCGCTGGTTTTCAGTCTGCAGCATGCCTGCAGAGCCAAACACTTCCACCCGCTGGTCAAAGCCATAAACGGCTTGGCGGCTATTGTTGATATGACAGAGCACTCCGCTGGGCATTTTTAATATCGTCATTGCGGTATCAACATCCCCCGCTGCGCCGATTTGCGCGTCTACCAGGCAACTGGCGCTGGCAAAGACCTCCACCGGAGTTTCTTCCGTTAGCCAACACGCTAGGTCGATGTCATGGATTGTGCTGTCGCAAAAGTAGCCACCAGACCCTTTGATGTAAGACAACGGTGGCGGGGCAGGGTCACGGCTGGTCAGTAACACCATATTTAGTTTGCCAACGTCACCGTCCATGACCCTAGCGCGTAGCGCCGCATTGCTTGGGTCGAAGCGGCGATTAAAGCCGACAAAAAAAGGTACGCCATAGTGCTGAACCGACTGGATGCAACGGTCCACTCGCTCAAGATCAAGATCAATGGGTTTTTCACAGAAGATGGCCTTACCAGCTTGTGCCAGTTGTAAAATGATGTCGAGATGGCTGTCGGTTGGCGAACAGACAATGGCAGCGTCTAGCTCTATCGAATCAAGACACTGCACGACTGAACTGAAGGCAATGCCGCCATGCTGGTCGGTTAAACGCTGGGCGGAGAGGCGGTTTGGGTTGATGATGGCAACCAGTGTTGCATCCGGATGCGCGGCGATAATACTGGCATACTCAGAGCCCATTCGCCCAGAACCAACTACCACAAAACGAATTTTGTCCAGCGGCGCATTAAAACTTGTAGCCGTAGTTTGGCTCACGAAGACACCTCATCTTGTGTCTTATGTCGTTCCCAATCATCGATTAGCATCTGGGCACCTTTCTCGCCAATCATTATGGTCGCTGCGTTGGTGTTGGCAGAGACGATAGTGGGCATGATTGAGGCATCGATCACCCGCAAGCCTTCAATACCTCTGACACGTAACCTGGAGTCAACCACCGCGAGCTCATCGATACCCATTTTGCAGGTACCAACACAATGTAGCAGCGATAAACCCCTACTTCGGCAATGCTCCAGGAGTTGCGCATCAGTCTGATGATCCAACCCGGGTATAATCTCTTCGCTTATGTAATCACTCATTGGCGCAGTCTGCGAGATTTTGCGGGCATGCCTGAGCCCGGCCACGGCCGCCTGTTGATCGGCTTCGGTGGCGAGAAAATTAAATTGTATTGCGGGAGGCTTTTTTGGGTCTTGGGAACGGATATGCACTGAGCCCCGGGCGTCCGGCCGGATGTGTTCGGATAAAATCGTGAAGCCCGAAAAAGGTCGAGGCGATAGGTCTTCACCGGTACACCAAGACATAAAGGTGATCATCATGTCCGGCCGATCGATCGCCTCGGACGTCTTGATAAAGGTATTGGAGTAGTTACCGTTGCTGGCCATTGGGCCGGTTCTGAACAGTAAATATTTCAACATGGCCAACGCGCCTCTGAGCGGGTTGTTGTACAGGTCGTTGACGGTGATGGGCTTATTACACTTAAATTCTAAACCAATGCCAAAGTGGTCGCGCAGGTTACTGCCGACACCGGGCAGATGATGCACCACAGGAATGCTGTGTTGCTCGAGCACGGTGGTATCGCCTATGCCGGACAGTTCGAGCAGCTTGGGCGAGTTGAAGGTTCCGGCGCTGATGATGGTTTCTTTGCTGGCTCGGGCTATGTGTTGGCCCTGTTTATCGCTGTAATGCACGCCCACAACCTGACCCTCCACTACGCTGATTTTGTCGACCATTACATGGGTCACAACCCTAATGTTGCTCGCCATAGGCTTGCTCAGGTAGGCGTCCGCGGTGCTCCAACGGCGGCCGTTCTTGGTGTTCACTTGCACATAACCTGTGCCCAGCTGGCTCTCACCATTAAAGTTGTCATTGTAAGGCGAGCCCAGGTTATATGAGGCCGCGTGAAACGCATCGCCAAGTTCATAGCTGGACGGCAGGTCGGAGACGGTCAGCGGGCCCCCCGTTGCGTGATATGGGCTCGAGCCACGTTGTTGATCTTCTAATTTCTTAAAGAACGGCAAAACGTTGTCAAATCCCCAGCCCTCGCAGCCCAGAGCGGCCCATTGATTAAAATCCTCTTGCTGGCCCCGGATAAAGATCATTCCATTTATCGATCCGGAGCCGCCCAGCACCTTGCCTCTGGGCTGAAACAGGCTGCGACCATGTAGGTGCGGTTCAGGCTCGCTTTGATAGCACCAGTTTAGACTCGCATTGGCATAGAGTCGGGCATAGCCGAGCGGAATATGAATCCAGGGGTTGATCGCTTTTCCGCCGGCCTCAAGCAGCAATACGGAATGACCCGCTTCACTTAGCCTGCCGGCGACCACGCAGCCCGCCGAGCCGGCCCCTACAACAATAAAATCATACTCTTGTTCTGTGGTGGTCATTATTCACGCTCCTGTGTCACCGAATCGGGTGGGGTAAATGAGTCTTGCTGTGGCTTAAGTTTCCAGGGAGCAGCTTTGGATTAATGACAGAGTAGGCCCAGACGAGTTCTGTTGAATTCGCGGCCCATGTAAACCGGTCAATAATACAAAATGGCCTTGTTATCGAATTAGTAAAAAATACGAATTAAAGTATTACTTTTGGAATAGCCAGTTAGATGAAAATGAAGTCGGACACCACCCGGGCTACGACTTCATTGAATGTGTCATGCTACTGCATCTCAAGTTAGCCGAGATGCAAGGGTTAGCGATCTACCAGCTTGGACGTTCGAATTGATCAACGTTGTAGGCCTGTACTTTAGGCGTCTCAATTTGGTTCTGAGACGGAACAGCAATACCGTTGGCAATTTTCACAGCCGTTTGAATTGCTAGGATGGCATCGTCTTCTGCAGATTGCTTATTGGATCCAGTTTCCCAACCAGATTTAATCGCATCCCAACCTTCGCCAAATAGGTTGCAGGTAACAACTTTAACATCACCCGGCTTCAATCCTCGACCTTGCAACGCGCTGATTACACCTAGGCCCATGCCATCGTCGAAGGCGTAGACACCGTCGATTTTATCACCAAACTTGGTTAGGAAAGTTTCCATAACAGTTTGAGCTTTTTCCCGATTCCACTCAGCAGTTTGACTGGCGAGTATGTTTATTTTGGGATAAGAATCTTCCATTTTGTCGAGGAAACAGTTTTTACGTAATATGGATACGGTATACCCCGGAGTACCTTCGACCACGACAATGTTGCCTTCGCCATTTAATGAGTCTCCGAGCATTTCTGCGGCTTGTTCAGCTTGGGCACAGTCGTCAGGACCAGTGTGGGCTGCGATGTAGCGACGGCCCGCTTCGCCAATCGGAGAGTTGGAAGTGATCACTGGAATACCAGCGCGGGATGCTTGGCGAACAGCGGGGATCAATGCGTTCTGAGATGTCGGCCAAAGCACGATCACGTCGAGATTTTGTGAAATCATATCCTGCAGCTGGTTAAACTGGGTCGCAGGATCACCCTGAGGGTCCATTACCGTTGCGTCCAGCCCGAGTTCCTTAGTGTAACTTTCAGCCGTCTCAGCGTATTTTGCTTGGTAAGCATTGGAGCCGGGATACAGAACGGTAATTCCGATACGGGTCTCAGAAAGTGGTTTTTTGAGTTCTCCGCCTAACCAATCGGGCGCATCAGCGGCCTGTGCGGAACCGATCATTACGCCCATTCCAATCATGCAAATCAGGGATGACATGGCAATCTTATTATTAATTTTCATTTATAGACTCCGGTAAAATAATTATTATTGTTAGGCCCACCTGCAAAATTGCTCATGGGGTGATGCCATTATCACCATAACTAACGATAGACTCGCAATTGATAAGATGTCTATTTTGGACATTATTATTTTTTCCAATAACGTAACCTGTATCTCTTTAGTATACTTTTTTACCCGTTTATTTTTCGACTGGCGTAACCATTTCCTCACCATTTAAATTGATCGAGGGAGGCGTATTGGCTGGACTCAAGAAAGCGGATGGCCATAAATATCCAAAATGGACGGTTTAGGTCTGTTAGTGCTTCATCATTCCAGCGTAATATCAAAATCACAATAAAAATAGCTAAGGAATATTTGGTATGTATATCTCCCAAGACAAACGGAGGACTGTTCAAAGGCACGGATTGATTTTCGCCTTTGCGATATTTCTTGTCGTTGTCTCCTTCTCCTCACCGGAATTTGTAACGCCGGGTAATATTTTGAATGTAATTCGTCAGGTGTCCATTACGGGGATGATTGCGCTCGGGGTAACCTTCGTCGTGATTACCGGTCGATTGGACCTATCCGTTGGATCGATGCTGACATTTTTAACTGTATTAGTCGTCGATCAGCACAACCAGGTGGGACCTGGCCTGGCGATGTTGATGACCCTGGCAGCCGGTATGCTTATTGGTGTGGTGAATGGCTTCTTTGTTGGTTTTCTGAAGTTGAATGCGTTGATTGTGACTCTAGCCATGCTGTCACTGTTGCAAGGCATCACGCTGTTTTATTCTGGTGGCTCGAACGTCAACGTGGACAATGCCCAGGAGACCTGGTTTGGTTTCTTTGGCCGGGGCGAACTGTTCAATGTGCCCATGCCGGTGTGGTTTTTTCTGGGCGCGGCGGCAATCGCCAGTTTTGTGCTACTGCGAACGACCTTTGGTCGCTGGATCTATTCGGTCGGGGGTAATGAGTCGGTTAGTTTATTTTCCGGCGTGCAAACCCGTTGGGTTGTGCTCAGCGCCTACTTGATCTCTGGTTTAGCGACAGGACTGGCTGCGATCATCATGGGTAGCCGAGTGATGGGCGCGCAGAACACTATCGGACAGGGTTACGAGCTTACGGTCCTGGCGGGCATTATTTTAGGCGGTACCTCCATGCTCGGCGGTTCCGGCACCATCTGGCGCACAGTGATCGGTATCTCCATGCTCGGCTTTGTGCAAAACGGGTTATTACTGTTGGGATTCCCCTATTACATCCAGTGGCTTGTCACTTGGGTGGTGATCATTCTTGCGGTTTGGATTGATTTGGCGGCTAAAAGAGGAAAGGTATTCGCATGAATAAAGGCATATCCGTGGCCGGCAACAACGCCAGCCAGAAACAGCTCGGTGTCTTGGCAAGCGATTCCAATTTGCATCGCACACTGCACTTTTTGGCGGAAAATTATATTTGGATTTTTCTCCTGCTGTGTATAACCACATTTTCCTTTGCTTCGCCTTATTTCTTAACGATAAATAATCTGGGCAATGTACTGACCCAAGGGTCCTTTATTGGCTTGCTTGCGGTCGGCATGACTCTGGTGATGATTAATGGCGAGATCGATCTGTCGGTTGGGGCCATCCTGGCCCTGGCGTGCGCCTTGGCCATCGGCTTGCAGGAGAGCATTGGCGTATGGCCGGCCATTCTAGTGGCGCTCTTGTCGGGTGCACTCTTGGGCTTTGTCAACGGTGCCCTGGTTGCGCTCTCGGGCATGCATTCTTTTATAGTCACCTTAGGCGGTTTAATTGGCATACGCGGCATAGTGTTTATTTACACCGGTGAACAAGCGCTCATGGTGGAAGACTTTTCCTATACCGAGTACGCCGAAATATACCTCGGCCCGGTGTCCATAACCGCACTAATATTCTTTGGCTTCGCGGCGTTGTTTCAATGGTTGCTGTCGAGCACCAAGCATGGTCGCGAAGCCTATGCCATTGGCGATAATATCAAGTCTGCTCACGAAGCCGGCATTCAAGTGAAACGGCACAAAATTATCAACTTCGTACTCTGTGGCGTCTTGGCCGCGATGGCTGGTGTTCTGCTGTCAATGCGTATGGGCACAGCCGAACCCAATGCCGGGAAAATTTGGGAATTGTGGACCATTATTGCCATCGTATTGGGGGGCACCCGGCTCACCGGTGGCTTTGGCAGTATGTGGAAAACGGTTGGTGGCGTGCTCACCTTAGCGGTGTTGCTCAATGGCTTAAGACTGCTCAATACACCCAATTACATTGAGTTGGTGGTGATGGGATCGGTGCTGATTTTGGCTCTGGTGCTCGACAAACTGCTCGCTTCTGGCAACTCAAACTAAGGTGACATAATGAATAAGGTGGTTTTAACGGCCGAAAGTATGACCAAAAAGTTTCCCGGTGTGATTGCCCTGAATGAGGTCAGTTTCGAGATTCGGGCCGGTGAAGTGCATGCCTTGATGGGCGAAAACGGTGCCGGTAAATCGACCCTGATGAAGGTTTTGTCGGGCATCTATAATCCGGATGGCGGAGCCATCTACTATCAAGGTGAACGGGTAACCTTTGCATCACCTAAAGAGGCGCGTGACCGTGGCATCCTCTTGGTGCACCAGGAACTGTCGCTATCACCGGAACTCACGGCGGCGGAAAATATCTACCTCGGGGCCTGGCCGACCAATCGTTTTGGTGTCCTGCAAAAGCGCAAAATGAATGAGCAAGCCAAGGCTGCGCTGGATTCGCTAGGTTGCGACTTTGGCCCTGAGGTGCGCGTCGGCAGCCTGTCGATTGCCAAGCAGCAAATGGTCGAGATTGCGCGAACCCTGGCCTTTAACGCGACTGTGGTGATCTTCGACGAGCCGACCGGCACCCTGACCGTGACGGAAAAGAACCAGTTGTTCCAAGTTATTCGTTCCCTGCGTGAGCGTGGTGTCGCCATTGTTTATATTAGCCATAAGATGGACGAGATTTTCGAAATTACCGATCGTATTACTGTGCTCCGCGATGGCGAAGTGCAGGGTACAGTGGATACCCAGGATTCTAGTATTGGGGAAATTACCAAGAAGATGATTGGCCGAGATCTGGATCAGTATTTTCATCGGGCTCAATCCACGGTTGGGCGAGAAGTCCTAAAAGTGAGCCAACTAAAAAAAGCCGGTTTATTCGAGGACATCAGTTTTAGCGTTCGCGCCGGTGAGGTTGTGGGCATATATGGTTTGATTGGAGCGGGTCGATCGGAAGTAGCCGAGACCCTCTTTGGTGCCCGACAGCGCTCTGCCGGTGTGGTGGTTTTTGAGGGCGAAGAGGTCGCCTTTTCATCACCCAGGGAGGCCATCGAGAAAGGCATGGCGTTAGTGCCGGAAGATCGCAAAGCACAGGGCCTTATTCTCGGGCTGGGCGGCCGACATAACACCACCTTGCCGCATCTGGATCGCTTTTCCAAGCTGGGCATCCCCAATGTTAAGCAAGAGTTGGCGGTGTTTAACGAGTACAAGGAAAAGCTGGAGATCAAGACCACCGGGCCTGAGCAGCTAGTGGGTGACCTGTCCGGTGGCAATCAGCAGAAATTCGTTCTGGCAAAATGGCTCTGCGCCGATCCGAAACTGATTATTCTCGATGAACCGACGCGCGGCATCGATGTGGGTTCAAAGTCAGCCATCCACCAATACATTGCCGAACTGGCAGAACGGGGCCTAGCGGTTATCGTTATTTCGTCGGAGATGCCGGAAGTGATCGGCGTCAGTCATCGTATCTTAACGATGGCCAGCGGCAGACTGGTCGGCGAGTTCAGCGGCGCTGAAATGACCGAGCAAAACTTGATCACCGCGGTGTCTGTTCTGCCTAAGGCGAGCTAACCGGAGCCATTGGCAAGCCTACTCGCTCAACTATAAGGATGACAGTATATGTCACAGAGAAAAAACACACTTCGGGTTGGCATGGTCGGCTCGGGCTTTATGGGCAAGTGCCACGCCAATGCCTTTCGTGCCTTCGGCGGATTGTTCGACGCGCCGGTTAATATTGAATTGTACAAGATAGCCGACATCAGTGACGCGCACGCCCAGAAGAGTGCGCATGCGTTGGGCTTCACACATCATACGGGAGACTGGCAAACGTTGGTCGATGACCCCAAGGTCGATATAGTCTCCATTACCGTACCCAATGCATTGCATGAGCAGATTGCACTGCGTGCGATTGCTCAGGGTAAAACTGTCTATTGTGAAAAACCTTTGTCAATCACTTCTGCCTCGGCGCACACCATGATGCTGGCCGCAGAGCAGGCCAAGATAGTGAATCTGGTCGGTTTCAATTTTCTGCGTAACCCGCTGATTGCGGTTTGCCGAGAGATGATATCGAGCGGTGAGCTGGGCGAGATCATCAGTTTTAAAGGTCGGCACGCGGAAAACTATATGATTGATGCAGCGCTGCCGCATTCATTCCGTACCGATCCGCAGGGCGGCGGAGCGGTAGCCGATATAGGCAGTCATATTGTCTCGCTGGCGCGCTATCTACTGGGCGACATCAGTGAGGTCACCGCGAGAAGCCGGACTGTGGTGGCGAACCGACCGGTGGCGTTGGGATCTGCCGAGCAAGCGCCGGTCCAAGTCGATGACCTAGCCCATGCACTACTGCAGTTCTCATCCGGGGTCCTAGGCAGTATAGATGTCAACTGGATGGCAACGGGTCGCGCCATGGATCTTTCATTCGAAGTCACCGGAACCAAGGGTGCACTGGCCTTTTCCCAAGAGCGGATGAACGAACTACGGATTTGGGAGCCTGGTAAGTCGGCCGGTTTTGGCGGCTTCAAAAAAATTGAAACCGGACCGGATCACCAACCTTATGGTAATTTTTGCCCTGCCGCAGGCCATCATCTGGGCTTTAATGACCTAAAGATCATCGAAGTTTCCCAACTGATTGAAACGATGCTCTCAGGTAAGACAAACTTTACCGACTTTCGCGAGGGTTATCGGGTTCAGTGCGCCATCGACGCAATACTGCGATCGGTTACTAGCGGTCAATGGGAGGCGGTGGAGGGCATTTGAGGCCAGTCGCAGAACATCACAGACACAATGTTACCATCAGTCCACTAGCACCCTAGCACGCGCGTTTTGGAAAAGATTGGTCCGCTCTAAGATCGGGGCTTCCCTGCCGGACCTCATAAGCGAGTGGCCATCTGTTGCGGGTTTTAAGATTGAAAAATTCCTGAACTGAGACGTGTTAATACCGCCCGCGCTCCCGCATCAGTCGGTCGACACGTTTCTGAGCCTTTTTCAATGCGCTGGCAACACTCAAATCACCCTGTATCAGAGCGTGTATTTCCTCGCCCAAAATAGCGACCATATCACTAAATTCCGGAATGGGTGGCCGGGGCCAAAGTTGCAGCTGGCCCTTCTTCTCCATAGCGTCGACCCGCTCGATGATATTGCTCATGGCGCGAACTTCTGGGTCGGCACTGGTGGAAAAGCGGGGACTGGACAGGTTGCCATTTTGCACATACCACTTCATCAGTTCCGGTCGGGTAAGGTATTCCATCATTTTCCAAGCCGTTGGCACACGACTTTCTGAGAGATTGGCGGGTATAGCGAGGGAAAATCCACCAACTGGGGACACCGTTTTGACGCCTGGACCGTGTGGATGTGGCACATATTCAACCTTACCATGTGCCGGACAGGATACATTCAGCTCGAAGATTGATGAGCGGATTGACCAGCCATAGGTCATCGCCGCTTTGCCATTAGCAAAAAGCTTCATGCGTTGGTCCCAATTACAGCCGATGCTGTCCGGATGGGCATAGCGGCTCAGCTCGATCATAAAGTGTGCAGCCTGATAGCCAGCGGCACTGTCTATTAGGGGCCGAAAGTGCTCGCCATGCAGGTTGTCTACGCCGAAATCACAGCCCATTTCGGGCAAATTTATAACCGGCTGGCCAAAGTCCGCCATGGTTTGCATAAAGGTGTGCGCTATAGGGCTGCCAGGGCCATAGTTCATAACGATGCCGGCTAAATCCGGTTGCGAGTGGTGCAACCTTTTGGCTGATAGAAGTACATCGTCCATGGTTTGTGGCGGGCTCATTTCGGCCAGATCAAACAGGTCTTTGCGGTAAAACAGCAGCTCTGCAGTGGGTTGAATTGGCAGCGCATAGGGCTCTCCGTCATAGCCGGATCCCTTCCATGCGGTATTGTGAAAGTCTGAGAAACGATAACGTTCTCGCTCAATGATATCCTTTAGGGGCCGGATCATGTTTTTTTCGACCAGCTCGCCAATCCAAGGCAGATCTAAGGCGATTATGTCATAGTCGGACGCCGGCTTGGCCGCGTTGCGGGTAATTTCTTCATGCAATTCGTCGAGCGGAAGGTTGATGATTTCCAATCGACCACCACTGAATTCGTTCAGATTCCGGGAGAAGCCGCTTAGAGTAATGAAGGTCGGATCAGAGGGCGTTAATATGCGTAAAACTTGATCATAACCAATGCCATCTTTCATTACACTGGGAAAGGACAAAATGCGCGAAGCCATGTAGGAGCCACCAAAATAAAAATCGCCGCTACCCGTTTCTTCGTTGTTAAAGCCAAAGGTGTTGCCCACGTGCGACTTAAGTTGGAACGCAAACGCCTCAAACTCATTTATTAGTTTTTTAGATGGATGTATTGAGAACGATTTGCCCGTTTTTGATCGAGCTCTTTTGAGTAGTAGATTTTCTTCAATTAATTCATTTATCCTCCGCAAGGCCGAGCCATAAGGTACGTCAGCTGCCAATGCCATGGATGTTGTAGTGTTGAGCTTACTTTCGTAATGACGTCTGACAGCAAACGAAATCAGGTTCCAACGCGGGTCAACCATGGAGAAGTTGGCCCGTTTTTCAGTCAGGCTTCTAGTCGTATCGACAAAATCCAGAATCCTAAGAAGTTCTTCTTTTGTCATAACAGTATGCAACCTTATTGTTAACCCCAAAGTGGGTACGGTATTGAGCGCTTGCAATAAATCTACTGGACGTTAAGTTCATCGTGAAATACCGGCAGACCATATAAAATTAGGGTGCCGGTGTTTTTTTTCAAGAAAACCAATGGCGCAGCGGGTGAGTAAGTTGGAGATGTTGTGATGATGCAACAGTACCTTAATTGCAACCGCGACTTTTGATTTAGTATCTTGGCCGATTGCCGCGCCCCGGCTCGCAGTGAATTCTTGCAGATTAAGAGACAAGGGTGCTTGATAAATGTGCAGGCTGATATTGAATTGTAAATAAGAGGCGATACGCTCAACGACGGTCTTGATCGAATCGATAAAGGGCCTGCCCGACTCCATAATAAACTCCAAGCGCAGCATTCTTAAAGGTTCGCTCGGCAATCTGGCTGTCGCGCTGCATGTTATTCTGCGATAGTTTTTTATGACCTGCTGAATGGTGTCTGGATTCACTTTAGCCCGGTTGTTGATCACTCGGTCAACGATAGCCGTGCCAACGCCCACCGCTTCGGCAACATCTTTTATCGTTGTTTTTTTAATCGGTGTTGTTGCCACGATGTTGCCCCTGTGGTGCGAATCGATCGAACTCGCTGTAGGTATAATTGGCCAACCAACTTATTAAAGATTGTCGCATATACGACGTAAAAAGTATCAATAGATCACCAAACGGCTTGATGATCGATTTTTTAACGCTAATAAGGTTTTTGACCAATCCAAAACCACTTAATGACCGTCTCTAGGACTTGCTATCGCGTGAATGTGGCGCTTGACCCGTTTCAGAGGCGGTGTTAAGTTTTTAGAAGAATAATTACACATCATTAATTGTCATTATTTTTTTGGCGGGAATCCAGCCCCCTTGCACCGATTTCCGCGCGGCGGATATATTGTCAATCGGGTAATGGATTTAGACCGTCGCGGCAGTGAGTCTATGCTCGGTATTTGGCAAGTCTATTGCTCTGGCCCAACCTCCGTAACCATTAATTGTGGGGGCTCTGTTTGGAGTGTAAGAGTCGACAACGGTCAGGCTCCAGTTATGCAATCAAACGGTTGGAAATCCTCGGTCTGCCTGGACCGAGATTATTAACCAATCTCTAACTCTTCCGCCCTCAAACTTGGAGTGCACCAATGTTTTATATTATTTTTTGCCAAGATAAGCCCAATCACTTGGACAGACGCTTGGAATATCTCGACGCGCATAAAGCCTATTTGGCCGGCAACCCGATTCAAGTTTTACTCTCGGGCCCACTCGTTAAAGAGAGTGACCATCAAACCATGCAAGGCAGTTTTTTTTTGGTTGAGGCGGAGAGCTTAGAGTTGGTGGAAACGTTTAACCGTAACGATCCTCTCTATCAAGCCGACATCTGGCAGAGTATTGATATACAGCCCTTCAATAAGCGTGTCGATAACATGTCGCCACCGACCACGGTTAAGTAAATACCTTAACCACAGGGTACCTCGCATTTTTGAATTAGACGTGGTTCGACCCATGCCGATAGTGTAAGCGATGCATTAGCTTGCACCTTTATCACTGCTCCAATGCTAAGGTTCTCGCAACACCTAAAGCCCGACCGGTGCCGCATGCTTGCCCGGGTTGTGGTGGTGGGCGATATATTGGCCGATCTTGTCATTAATCTGCGTTATTAAATTGTTCATCGCCTCATCCGCCGCCCATGCTATATGGGGGGTGAGAAGCACATTATCGCGGGCCGCCAATTGCCAGATCAGCTGATCCGCCGCCGGCGGTTCGGTTGCGGCCACATCCAGGCCGGCCCCAGCCAGTTGGCCAGTGCTCAGAGCCGCTAATAGATCGGCTTCATTGACCAGGGCGCCTCGACCGGTGTTAATTAAAATGGCCGTCGGTTTCATTAGGGCTAGGGTCGTACTATTGATCAGTTCGTGGGTCTGGTCGGTGAGAGGGCAATGCAGCGACACGAAGTCGCCTTGCGCCAGGGCCGATTCAAAGGCGCAGTAACCCGGCCGGATCGTCTCGGCGTGTGGCCGTTCAGCGAGCACTACCTGCATGCCAAAGGCGCGCGCGCGGTCGGCCACGGCATTACCCAGCGTTCCGGCACCCACTAGGGTTAATACCTTGCCATCCAGGGTTCGCATCGGGGCGACCAGATCACAGAAGAAATCACTGCGAGCCCACTGTTTTTGCTGATTTGCGGCCATATAGGCGGGCAACTTGCGGCTCAGCGCCAACATCAACAGCAGAGCGTGCTCAGCGACCGATGCGGTGCCATAGCCGGTGGCGTTGACCACGCGGATATTGCCCGCCCGGCAGGCGTCCAAGTCAATATTGTTGGTGCCGGTGGCGGCTACCGCAATGAATTTCAGCTCGGGCAGGGCGGCTAAGATTGCCTGATCGAGGCAAACCTTGTTGGTTACGACTATATCGGCATCGCGACAGCGCTCTAAGACCTGGTCGGCGCGGGTGTTGTGGTACAGCTGCCAATCGCTGACGCCGACCGGTTGCGCCATAGCGATCTCAGGCGGGAAGCTCCCTCTATCCAAAAAAACGGCTTTCATATGTTCGGCAACAATAGGCTAAATGAGGTGCCATTCTTATACAAATTGGCACCGAGCGCACGGTTATTTATTACAAACCTTACTAGTGAAGGAGGGCAGGTGCGGTCTAATCGGGTGTGCGCAGCATAGGCCCTTGCTGCGCAGCTGGGGCTCTATCTTGGGCCGCTTGACAAGTGACACCTGTGGTCATAATGTATATATGTGTCTATTTCAAAGGATTCTTTATATGACCCATATCGATCTATTAACCCCTCAGGTGGCTCATGACGCCAAGGTCCAGGCAGCCTGGAAAGCCCTGCCGGCGTTGGCCGAACGGTTTCACTTTAGCGAGGCGGAGATGCGCGTGCTGATGGGCGATATGCCCCGGGCGACCTATCGAAAAGGCGTTGCGCTGCAGTCGACCCGATTAAACCGTGACCAGCTCGATCGGGTGAGTTACTTACTGGGTATCATGAAGGCGCTGAGACTGCTCTATGTCGACTCATTGCAGGCCTATAGCTGGATCGATCGAGCCAACAGCTTACCGCCCTTCAATGGCATGACCCCGCGACAATATCTATTGGAGGGCAGTTTGCGTCATCTGTCCGATACCCGGAGGATGCTCGATGCCTGGCGCGGTTGAGAACGTGGTGCTCGAGGCACCCCTGTATCGCATGGTGCCGAGCCGATTTCCCCCGGTGAATCTGTTCGAGTGGGCCACCGGACCGGAGTTTGAGGCCTTGGCGGCGCTGGAATCGGACACCAACGATCGGCTCTTGAATGAGGCCGGTGCTTTAGCTCTGGTGCCAATGGGTGAGCGAATATTTGGCCCCGGCTCGACCCCGGTTATGGCGGCCTTCACCCATATAGGCCATGACAATCGCTTCAATGATGCCACTCGGGGCGCCTATTACGCGGCGCTAACTAAAAGCACCGCCATCGCGGAAACTCGCTTCCATCGCCAACGCTTTATGTCCGCGTCTAACGACCCCGCCGGCACGGTGCAAATGCGTTGTTATAGCAATCGCCTGGCGCCAAAAACGGCATTGGAGTCCTTGTTTGCGTCTGACTTCGCCGGCTTCTTCGACACCTCGACCCAGTATGCGGCCAGTCAGGCTTATGCGGCGCAACGGCGCAACGGCGGTGCGGCGGGTTTCTATTATCCCAGTGTGCGCGATGCTGGGGGGCGGTGTGTGGTCGCGTTTCGACCTAATGCCCTAACTCACACGGTGCAGTGCGGTCATTACGAATACTGTTGGAACGGACATGAAATAGAGCAGGTGTTCGAGCTGGTGAGCCAAAGATTATCTTAGCGTCGCATGCCTGGCGATTGCCGGGTTTGAAGCAGCCACGTTGGCCAGATCTGGGCTTATCTCTGCCGGGTTGCATGGGAGACCCGAAGGCCCCTTGCCGAGGCAAGGAAACCTGCGCTGTGTGGCTATTTTAAGGCGGAATTGATCACTTGCAGGTGTTCAACCAGCTCGATGCCGGCATCGGTCAAATAACCGCCGTCTTCGGCGTCAGTAAAGCCTTTCTCATAGAGTCGTTTGGCTGCGGCGACGGTATCGAGTGCCGCTTCATGATTGATTTTGATGCCGCTCATTAGGCTGTCGGTGGGGTATTGCAGTAAAAGATTCATTTCTGTATGCATATTAGCCGTTATGGTCATAGAGTTGTCCCTTTGTGTTTTTATGTTGGGCCTATCCGTAGTCTAGGCTGCTTCAGAACGCTCAGCCAGTCAACCTAATATTAATTTATCCTGCATTGCGGGGATCGGATGGGGATAACGAGTTGAGGGATTTAACTTGCTGTTAAGCCAACAGGCTCAGTGCTGCCCGCAGATGGGGCGGCACTGGGCCGCTGAGCTTGGCCAGGGTTTGCTAGAGCACGTAGGTTTGCATGGCGTGCGCCGGACACAGGCCGGGCAGAGTGCGACCGCGCAAGCGGATATGGCAGGGCCGGTCTTGATCGCTGTCATTCATCACCACCAAGGTGATTTGGCCATCGGGTCGGCTAAAGGCCACCGTCAACAGGCTATCGGTCGCACTGGCTGAGAGGATGCGCACACTGCCATGGGGAATGAACCTCGGCGACAGGTGCTGCAGATAGTAAAACGACGGCTGAATAACAAACTGATCGCCCTCTGGCGTGCTGAGCATCGGCGCAGAGCACAGGTTGCCGACGTGGTTTGGGCCGCCCTGATTATCCAGCAGCAGATTCCAGTCCAACCAGCCTCGCGTCCAGTGGCGGAAATCATTGATGATTGACCGACCATAGCGCTCCGCTACGGCCCATTCGCCATGGTGTGGGCCACCTTCCTGGCAGCCTTCGGTAAAAATCAAATGCTTGTCCGGAAAGGCATCGTGCACCGCCTGGACATTGTCAAAACAGTCGTCCATATACCAGTGGAAACCACTGCCCCAAACATATTGCGCGGCAATCGGATCGGATAGGATCACGCTGGCACGCAAATAGAGATTGTCCCGATTGTGATCCCAGCAGACCACGCGGATATCGGCCAGGCCGGCTGCATGAAGTGCCGGGCCGAGATACGCGCCAATAAAATCACGTTCCTGTTCTGGGCTATAGAGGCAGGAATCCCAAGTCTGGGTCGCTTCCGGTTCATTTTGTACCGACAGGCCCCAAATATCGAAGTCGAGCGCCTGCAACGCTTGAATAAACTGCACATAATGGCTGGCCCATTGCGCCTGAAATTCGGGCTTTAACTCACCGCCTAGGTTCATTTGGTCATTGGTTTTCATATAGGCCGGTGGGCTCCAAGGCGACACCATGAGCCGGATCTTCGCCCCAAGCATGGCTTGAGCATCTCGAATCATTGGCAGAATGGCGCTTTCATAGTGTGCAATCGAGAAGGCGCCCCCGGGCGTATCCTGGCAGGCCCAGTTACCCAGAGCGAAATCGCAGCTGTTTAGATGAATTCGGCAGAAATTATAGGCGCTGCCCTGGTCGGGATGGAAGTAGGCGGTCATGAATTCGAGCTTGGCCGCTGGCGTCAGCGCCTGATAATTCAGTGCCGCGGCCTCGGTAAAGGCACCGCCCAGGCCGATGTGTTGTTGATAGTGAACCTCTGGATTGAGGCTGATAGCAGGTGTCGCGAGGCCTTGCGACTGCCAGTCTGGCAACGCGACTTCGGTGAGCCGGGGGTGTCGGCCTAGGCTGGTTTCAAAACAAGGCATCGGGATTTCCTCATGGGTTATTTAATGATTGACGTGAGCATCTTAGCTGGTTATCTTTCTATGTGAAAGCGCTTACATTAAGCACTTTCATTGACTGCCATTTTTTTTGGGTTGCCATGAAACCGCTTCCATCGCGGCGCTGGGGCAACACTAAATCGAGTCACTCGGTCGTCTTAGCACTTTCTAAGAGACAAAAAATAACAACAAAGGGGATCCACATGAAAAAGTTGAGTTCAATCCTGGCCATTTCGGCCTTGGCGGCAGGCGTTGTTGTGCAGGCGAATGCTGCAACTATGCAAAAACAGGGCGGTACCCTCACGGTGCCTATTATCGCGACCACCTTTGTTGACGATTTCAATCCCTACTCCAATGCCCAGATCGATATGGTGCGCGGCACCATGTTTGAGCCACTGTGGGCTTTTAACGTATTGAAAGGTGAAATCAACTGGCGTCTAGCCGAGAGTTTCACCTATGCCGACGATCTGATGTCGCTGCAAATCAATATGAAAAAGGATCTGACCTGGTCCGATGGTGAAGTTCTCGATGCCAGCGACGTCGTCTATTCGCTCAACTTGGGCAGCGAAGACGCCAAGCTTGATAACACCGGCCAATGGGGCAGCGGCGTGATCAAGTCCGTCGTGGCCACCGACGCCAACACGGTGTTAATCAGCTTTAATCGCAAAGACACCACGGTTGATTGGTACTTGCCGAGTCTGTTCGTTGTACCGCAACACATCTGGCAGTCGGTTGAAGACAAGATCACCTTTAAAAACAGCAAGCCAGTCGGTTCAGGTCCGATCACCGAAGTGACTCAGGTACGCGACAACCAGATCGAAATTTGTCGTAACCCGCATTACTACAAGGCCGATCAGGGCTTACCCTTCCTAGATTGCATCAAGTTCCGCCAGTACTCGGATAACTCCCAGATACAGCCGGCCTTGATTAACGACGAAATCGATTGGGGTTCCAACTTCATCGCCGATATCGAAAAAACCTACGTCGAAAAGAATCCTGAAACACACGGTTTCTGGTATCCAGCAAACGATCTGATCAACGTGTACTTGAATACCCGTGAGCAGCCGTTTAGCGATATCAACTTCCGTAAGGCCTTTTCTATGGCGTTGGATCGTCCAACCATTGTCGATCTGGCCGCCTACGGCTACCCAACTGCCGAGTCGCGCGTTACGGGTATTGGTGAGTTTTTCAAAGCCAGCTTTAACAAGAAGGTCGACAAGAAATTCGACGGCATCGCCTCCTACGATCCAAAGGGTGCGAAGAAGATGTTGAAGAAGGCCGGTTACAAAGATATAGATGGTGATGGCTTCTTAGAGAATCCAGACGGCAGCAAGATCGACTTCGATATTCAAGTCGTAAATGGCTGGACCGATTGGGTACAGACCGTACAGATGATCACCGAATACCTGGCTGAAGTCGGCATCAAGGCCAACACTAAGACAGTCGATTGGTCTATCTATGACCTAGCGTTGAAAGAAGGCACGTACAAAGCATCAATCAACTGGTCAGCTACCGGTGTCGATCCGATTGCCGCATACCGAGAGTACTTCCTGTCATCTCGTATCGGTCAGTCTTGGCACACCAACCACGGTGTTTCGTCACCGGCTATCGATGCGTTGATCACCGAATACGGACAGATCAGTGATGCAGACCGTCGTGCAGACATCTTGGCGGATCTTATGACCTTCACCGGTGAAAATCTGCCCTTTATCCCGGTCTTCTCCAACCCGACCTGGTACCAGTATAACTCGACCCGCATCGCCGGTTGGGCCAACGCTGATGACCCATATGTTCAGCCCGTATTCTATGATGAATCACGTAAGCTGATCATGTTTGAACGGTTGTATGCTAAGTAAGACGTTTGAACGGTTTTAGGTTAGGTAAGCAAGTAAGTACGTTTGGGCGGGCACACGGGGTGTGCGCGCTTTAACCTGATGGAGCCCGCAATGGGCTCCAGTGACTGTGAGGTTTGATTCATGGGATTCATTTTAAGGCGACTGGCCTTCTATTTGGCCGCCATCTTCGTCGCTATTTCCTTCAATTTTATAATGCCCAGACTGATGCCGGGCAACCCGGTCGATGCACTCTTTGCCAGTGCGATGGGAAAGATGCCACCGGAGACGCTGGCCGCCTACAAGGAGATGCTTGGTTTTGTCGACGGGCCTTTGTGGAAACAATATTTTGTCTATATTAAAAGTGTTTTAACTTGGGATCTCGGTCCTACGATTATGTTATATCCGGTGCAGGTAACAGATGTGCTGGCCGCCAAGGTGCCCTGGACAGTCGGGTTAGCCGGGCTTTCAACGTTGATCGCGGTGTTTATTGGTATCATCATCGGCACCTATGCTTCCTACAATCGAGGCAAGTTTGTCGATTCCTTTATGCCCACTTTTTGGGCCTTTGTCGGCGCCATGCCGCAGGCTGTGACCGCGTTGTTTATCTTTTTTCTCTTTGCTCTCACGCTGCGTTGGTTCCCGCTGTCTTATGGCGCCAATCCGGATTTAGATCCGGCCTTTAGTTGGACCTATATCAGCAGTATTTTGCACCACGGGGTGTTACCGCTGGTGTCGATGGTGCTTGGAGGCATTGGCGCTTGGATCTTCAATATGCGTAACGCCATGATCAACGTGCTTGGGGAAGATTTTATTACCATGGCCAAAGCCAAGGGCCTCAGTTCACGCCGGATCATGACCCACTATGCGGCGCGCAACGCTATTTTGCCGGTGGTTACCGGTATCTCCATGCAAATTGGTTTTGTGATGGCCGGGGCCATCTTTATTGAAACCGTCTTTAACTATCCGGGCCTGGGTCTGTTGATGTTTAAATCCCTTGAGTCGCGCGATTATCCGACCATGCAGGCTTGTCTGTTATTGATCGTGGTGTTTGTACTCATCGCTAATTTCATTGCCGACCTACTGTATCTGTGGCTCGATCCACGCTTACGTAACTAGGAGTCGTCCGTGACTGAATCCGCACACCAACCGCCTGCACTCGCGGCGGTTCAATCGAATAGGTTTGGCCTCGTTATGAAAAAATATTTAACCGCGATTGCCCGTTTTTACCGCGGCAACCCGACCGCCATCATGGGTACCTTTATCGTGGGTAGTCTGATTATTATGAGCTTGGCGGCGCCATTGATTGCCCAAAATGAGCCCACTAAGAGAGTGGCGCGTGGCCATCAGCCGCCCAGCATGGAACTGCTCTTCGGTTCGACCCGTTCGGGCAAGGATGTCTTCAGCCAGGTCCTGCACGGTGGCCGAATCTCGCTAACGGTAGCCTTCGGCGCGGCGGCCTTGACCACCGTGATCGCGGTGCTCGTTGGCATCAGTGCCGGCTATTTTGGCGGCAAGGTCGATGAAATTTTGATGTCGGTTACCAACATCGTCTTGGTTTTTCCGCAGTTACCGCTGTTAATTATCTTGGCCGCCTTTTTGGGCCAGGTGGGGCCTCTGATTATCGCGGTGATAATTGGTTCCACTTCTTGGGCGTGGGGCGCGCGGATTATCCGCAGTCAAACCATGGCTATCCGCAATAAGGAGTTCATCACCTCAGCCGAGGTTATGGGCGAAAGCAAGGCTCGCATTGTCTTGGTGGAGATTTTACCGAACCTGATCAGTATCGTGGTCGGTGGTTTTGTCGGCACCAGTATCTATGCCCTGATGGCCGAAGCCGGCTTGGAATTCCTCGGCCTAGGCGATCCGACTGTGATCACCTGGGGCACCATGCTCTATTGGGCGCAGTCCAACTCGGCCTTTATCGTCGGTGCTTGGTGGGACATGGTTGTACCCGGTATGGCCATTGCGATTATGGGCGGCGGCTTAGCATTGTTGAATATGTCGATCGATCAAATCTCCAATCCAAAGTTGAAAACCGGCGCCTACATAAAAATTTGGCGCAAGCAGAAGGCGCAAATGATAGCCCGGAGGGCACGATCATGATCAGGACCGACAAACCCCTATTGTCGATTCGCAAGGTCTGCGTCGACTATGTCACCGAGCACGGCAACGCCCGCGCGGTGAACGAGGTGTCGTTCGATATCTATCCGGGCGAAACAGTTGGCCTAGCCGGTGAAAGCGGTTGCGGCAAGAGCACCTTGGCCTTTGCCATTGCCAACTTGCACGAAGCGCCGGCGCTGATATCCGAAGGTGAAATTCTCTTCGAAGGGCGCGATATTCTAAAGATGTCGAGCACCCAATTGCGCGACTTCCGCTGGAATGAAACCAGTATGGTGTTTCAGAGTGCGATGAATTCACTCAACCCGGTGTTGAAGATCAGCGAGCAAATTATCGATGTGATTCTCGCGCACAAAAAGGTCAGCAAAGAAGAGGCCTGGACCCGCGGTGCCGAGCTCTTATCGACGGTCGGTATTCACCCAAGCCGAATGGATTCTTACCCGCACCAGCTCAGCGGGGGTATGCGGCAACGGGTGGTGATCGCTATTGCCTTGGCCCTCCGTCCGAAATTGATTGTCATGGATGAGCCGACCACGGCGCTCGATGTGGTCGTTGAGCGCGACATTATGGATGAGCTGTTTGAACTCAAAGAGAAATTTGGTTTTGCCATTCTCTTTATCAGCCATGATTTAGGTTTGATGGGCGAGATCGCCGATCGGATCGGCATCATGTATGCCGGGAAGCTGGTGGAAATGGCCGATGCCGCGCAAATATTGGAGCAACCCCAACATCCCTACACCCGTGGTCTAGTGGGTTCGTTCCCGACCATTCACGGGCCTAGAGTGCGCCTCGAGGGCATACCCGGCAATCCGCTCAATCTATTGGAAACGCCAGAGGGTTGCTACTTCCAGGCTCGCTGCAGTGATTGCATCGATAAGTGCCTGACGCAACAACCGAAATTGACCCAATCAGCGCAGGCAGGTGAGCGCGATCGCCTCGTTGCCTGCCACGTCGCGACAGATTTGGAGGTGCCCGCATGACCGAGGTGATGATCGACAAGTCCGCCCCTGAGGCGGGACATGTGGAAAAGGCCAGTATCTACGTTGAGGATCTGGTGATCGATTTTCCAACCGACAGTGCGATCTTTAGGCGGCGTTATATGCGTGCCGTCAATCAGGTTAGCTTCGTACTCAAGGCCGGCGAAGCCTTGGCCGTGGTCGGTGAATCCGGTAGTGGCAAGAGCACCTGCGCACGCGCTTTGTGTCGGCTGTATAAGCCGACCAGCGGTAAGATCTGGCTGCAAGATGTCGATGTGAATGAGAAACAACACCAGCTCAGTCAGCGTGATTACGCCAAAGAAGTGCAGATGATTTTTCAAGATCCGTTCGGGTCGTTAAATCCGGTTCACACCATCCGTCATCATCTCAGTCGACCGCTCAAAATTCACCATCCGGAGTTGGACGATGAGCAGATTGAGCAACGCACCATCGAAATCATCAGTCGTGTTGGTTTGTCGCCGGCGCAGCAAACCGCCGATAAATACCCGCATGAACTCAGTGGTGGCCAACGCCAGCGAGTTGCCATCGCGCGCGCGCTCGCTGTTGGGGCAAAATTTATTCTCGCCGATGAGCCGATCTCGATGCTCGATGTCTCGATCCGTTTGGGTATTTTGAACCTGATGGAAGATATGAAAAAAGACGGCATTGGCTTCTTATACATTACCCATGATATCGCCACGGCGCGTTATTTTGCCGAGCGTACCGCGGTGATGTATGTCGGTCATATGGTCGAATGGGGCAATAGTGACTCGGTCACCCAAAACCCCCAGCATCCCTATACCAAGTTGCTGATTTCGGCCATTCCGGAGCCGGGCATTCGCAAAGACCGCAAAGAAATGGCGCGTAAAGCCGACATTCCTCTGTGGACGCCGGCCAGTGTGGGCTGTCCCTTTGCCGAACGCTGCCTGAGCGCGACTGAGCAATGCAAAACCACCATGCCGGCTGTGACTCAGTTGGCCGAAGATCATTTTGTCCGATGTTTCCTATTCGAATAAGTCCTGTCCCCCGGTACTCAACATACCGGGGGGACGACTCAAAAGAACAATAAAAACGAGGACAGCATGGTCAAACCGATTCTAACAACTTTCTGCCTCGCTGCAGGGTATTTGCTGGCGCCCCTAGCGGCGAGCGATTCAGTCGACGATCGGCTCAGTGAACGCGGGTGGCACAAGGTTTGGTCGGACGAGTTCGACGCGGCTGAGATCGATTTAAGCCAGTGGAGTTTTGAACAAAACTGCTGGGGCGGTGGCAATGGCGAGAGCCAGTGCTATACCAATAATGCCAAGAACGCTCATGTAGAGGAGGGCATCCTCAAGCTGGTGGCCAGGCGCGAAACCGTCAGCGGTGCTGCCCAAAACGAAGACTCAGCAGACTATGATCCGGCTCTGACGGTGACCAAAGGTTACAGCTCGGCGCGGCTGCGCACGCTCAACAAGGGTGACTGGACCTACGGCCGCTTCGAAATTCGCGCCAAACTGCCGTCCGGGCAGGGCACCTGGCCGGCGATCTGGATGTTACCGACCGATTACGTCTATGGCGGTTGGGCCGCATCGGGTGAAATCGACATAGTCGAAGCGGTTAATCTCGGCACTCGCTCGGATGCCGCCGATGCCAAAGACGGCGAGCGCGAAACGCGAGTGCACGGCAGCCTGCATTACGGGCAGGCTTGGCCCAACAATGTGCATTCCGGGAGCAGCTATCGTCTGCCTAATGGCGCCAGCCCGGCGGAGGGTTTTCATCGCTATGCCATGGAATGGCAGGCGGGTGAAATCCGCTGGTACCTAGACGACGTTCATTACGCAACGGCGCGCTCGGCCGGATGGTATAGCCAATACCAAGATCAATACGCAGAGTGGGTCAACGGTCCGGGCACAGCGCCCTTCGATCAAGCCTTTCATCTGATTTTGAATTTGGCGGTAGGCGGTGCTTGGGCTGGAGCAGTCAATCAGACTGGCATCGATGCGGCAGCATTTCCGCAAACCTTGGCGGTCGATTACGTGCGCGTCTATCAATGCCGTGAGAACAAGATTAACGGTCGCGGCTGTGGCGCCAGCGATAGCCGCGCCGAAGTGGTGCTCGGCCACACAGCCCCTACCTTGAGGTCTATTGAAACCCGCTAGGTTGATAGCCAAGCGAACCGAACCGAATGAAAGCTTAGCCAACAGATGCCGTCCCGAGGGCGAGTGCGTAGGCTCAATTGAATATTGTTGATAGGAAAGCAGATGTCTACACGCCCAGAAAAGTATGCTCATGCCAATGCCCATGCGGTCGTAACCGAGGGTCAGTTCTGCGACTATCGCAATGAGCGTTAT
>Ga0307488_10000431_pt1 | contig 34165 bp, 31 predicted proteins | sample SB02metaG_FD_202248 | JGI IMG/M metagenome (GOLD analysis project Ga0307488, IMG submission 202248) | Sea-ice brine microbial communities from Beaufort Sea near Barrow, Alaska, United States - SB 0.2 | ecosystem: Environmental > Aquatic > Marine > Coastal | place: USA: Alaska | collected...
AATACATTTTGAAAATCAGTGCCCGTTTCTATTGAGCCACAGCTAAATCAAAATGATCAATAACTGTCTGCTCAACGTCAGGTATAAAAGCCTTGCCCCGTAAATTAGAGAAAATAAACACTTTTTTCCTTTAAGCCCAGATTTCTTGTAAACGCTTGATAATTGATTACGCACCGTTTTATCGGATAAATTTCTCTTACGGGCAATTTATTTTTCATTAAATCCATTTAAAATAAACCACAGGACCTCAGACTCACTTTCAGACAAACCTCAGACTATAAATTTTTTGGCTATCACTTCCCCAAATTCCTTTTTCGCTTTGGCTGATTTTTCTACTGCTTTAACTGAAAGCATGCTCATTTGAGCCATATCAACTTGTAATTGTTTATTGTGACGTCGATGTTTTAATACTTGGCAATTCAAACGAATCAGAATAATTAGAGCAAACACTAAAATGACCGCTTCCTGCGCGAGATGAAATATTTTTAGTCTTTGCTAATATCGGCTAAAATGTCTAAAATTTTCGCTAATACTACAACCAAAAAAAGGCCCTTGTTAACTACAAATGCAACGAATCTTTACCCCAAGATACCATGGTACACCAGTACTAATCGCTAGAAAATCACCTCCAGAAAGCAGTTGGGACAAATGGCCCATTTATCCCAAAGTATGATCAAATTAGATTGTCTCACTCTAATTTTTAATTATTTTTTGTTTGGAGGTTAAAACATGACTAGTACATCGATTAAAGTATAGGACCTGTTTATCCGATTTTTTCACTGGACAATGGTCGTCACATTTCTCACCCGTTATCTAACTGAAGGAGAAACTAATTTACACTTCTATTCAGGCTGGTACATTTTATTACTACTGAGTCTTCGCGTGATTAGGGGATTTATCGGCACCAAATATGCCCAATTTAGATATTTTGTAAAAATTCCTTCGGTGGTTTTGAAATATGTTCGGATATTGGTTTAAAACACCAATGTTCTGATAAAAAAATATTGGTCACAACCCATTGGGTGGATTGATGGTTATCGTCTTGATCCTGTCGTTAACATTAACCTGCATCAGCGTTGTCATGATATGCACTTCTGAAGGCAAGCGTTTTTATGACTTTTTTACAAGATATTGACGAACACGAACAACATCTTATTGAAAATTTCGCCGGTGATGTATATGAAGAAAGCGATGAAAAATTCTGGGAAGAAACTCATCAATTATTATCTAATTTAACGTTATTTTTGATCTTGCTGCTTATCGCTGGTGTTATTTTGAGTCGCCTTTTACAGCGGCAATACCTCATTAAATCGATGGTTTACAACAGTAAAAAATTCGACAAAGAATGACATACTAAAAAATAAGCATCCATTATCAATGAAAACTAGCGGACTAAGTACCTTATACCGAACACTCTTGGCCCGTCAGTTTCATATGAAAGTTAAACAGTCAGCGATACTTATCGTACCTTCAACAGTTAGCTTACTACTTGACGGTAAGTTGATTATTAATAGTGTGAGCACCGTCAATCTCTCGGGCAAGTGTAAGCGCCGCATCGATTTGACTCTGGGAATCGACAACACCCGATATGCGAACATCACCTTTGCGTGAAACGACATCGATATCAAACGCCTTAAAGCCAGGGATCGACAGAAACGCTATCTGAACCTTTTGGCTCACTTCACTATCAGGAACGCTTGAGCTCTTCGACGAAGTCGGTATCAAAACGTGCAGAGCTTCTGAGGGCTTATTGCAACCCATTAACAGAAAAAGGACGACTGCCGAGAGACTCAATCGCACCTTTAGATGATTTTTGTTCATATGTTTGCCTTTAGTATTAAGTAAGCGTGACCAGTAATGATCCTAACTTTACTACAATCAAGAGTTGAGGGTTATTTGTTGTTAAATTTTTGCACATTCCTGATAGCCAGAATTCCTATGAGTACACCGCTCGTTGAGAACCTGTATCGTATTGTTATTGACTCTAGTGGGAATAGGATTAATTATCTCTGGTGGTAATTCCTCACAGACGTGCCATGGGGAAAATGAGTACATTGACCTTGTCAACACTCTTCTTTTTTGACAAAAACTTGACGCTGAACGCTTTATAATGAGCATAATTATTGTGTCTTCTTGTTCGACGCAATAAAGATAAACGCTCTCCATCATAAATATAGTGTGCACGCAATGAGTGTTACGTACTCAAGGTCACTTTTGGTTCTTTAATTAAGAGCAATGAATGTAAATGGCAAGGTTTTAGTAACACCAACAATGAAAAGCCAATAAAAAATATTATGAACCTGCAATACTTCTGAAACCTAGCGCTTTCTATTTATTCTTTGCAGCGCGGTTATTGTTCAAATAATCGGATTTAAGTTCATTCAAGCCCTGAGTCGCTTCATAGAAGTGCCTGCACGTTATAAATTATAAAGTGCCCAAGGTTTGATATAGATGCAAAATCACAAAGGCGCTCAATAATGAGTCTGATAACGTCTATTAAAAACGACACATATAAATCTAACTTTTCTGGGCTGCATTTTTAAACTGTGTTGTAAATGCAGGGCAATTTTCTAAAGAAAATTTTATATTTTTTGGAGAATATCCATCAGATACTCGAATTAAATGAAACAAACTCGGAATAAACATACCAGTAAAATCTCACTGTGGCATGGTCCCCGCAATACAACCAATTCAGTTAAGTTGCTTTTTGTTATTCTTTATTCTCACAATCACTAGCGCTTTGGTGATCCATATATAACCTAATCTATGGTCGCAAGTAGCATACGCTGGAGAGTAAAGCAGCTAGCTGAGTAAACTCAACGTCAGTGGCTGAAGATAGTGTCGGCTACCCTGTCGCAACACAGAACAGTAAAGCACATTGAAACAAAGGGCTGTGGTTATGAAAAATAAATGCCTAAGATGATAGGCATTCAACTCTTGTCAACTTTTTATTAGGCACATAGCTACGCCTAACCTTGTCCTAGTTGTCGTTACTGTACTGTTCCTCTACTGCCATTTTAGGTGTGCGGTCTGAGCGAAATACTCCCCAGTTTTTCTCGGCAATACCATCAGGCTTGTCTTCGCCGCCTTTCCACTTTTCGTCGAAGGCTTCAAAATAGTAAGACACAATATGATTGTCTACTAGCCATTGTCTGTATGCGTCATAAAATACTTTTTGGGCGCTTTCGCTCGCTTCACCGATAATCAAACTTTCGTCACCATTACTGTTGATAGCGCTGGTTGCCCAACCTGATTCACCTAACACAATTTGCTTGTTGGGGTGTAGAGTTTGAATATCATGGAAGGTCTTTACTGTCCATGGCAACGCATTTTCGAGGGTTTGTGAATTCCACATTGCGTAAGCATGTAACACAATATAATCCAATGTTTGAGCTATTTCTTGACTCCATGGTTTGTTCCAAAAATTATAGTCATCGGCTAATGTTACCGGCACTTGGGTCTCTTTTTGAACTTTTTTAACCCATCCTAAATACTTTGGGTAATCAGATATTGCCAGTTTATGTGCTGACCAGTCGACAAAAATTTCATTGCCAAGATTAATTGTCACCACAATGTCTTGGTATTCATTAGCGAAACGAATGACCTCTGAAATTTGTTGCTCGTTTTTTTCGTCTGTTTGAGTAGAAGATAACCAAGCGCCTTGCATGACCTTGATGGGTAAGTTGTGTTTTTTGATAGTCTTTAATACTTGTTCACTAGCCGCATCAGCTGCATACATGCGGATGAGATTCCAGGATATATCCTTGTCAGCAGTCAATAACATCATGTCTTGCAGTATGTCTTTCTCAGAGGAAACACTGTTTTTACTGGGACTTTCACCGTCACGATAAGAACCATAAGATATGCCTATTCCTATCCATCTATCATTTATCCTAGGGTCAAAGACTGGCTTGATGTTAGATGAATCATGGATTTTTGTTGTCATAGTATTCGCCTGAAAATGAAAGCCCGTCAGTATTAATATCATGGTGATAAAAGATAATAATTTCATATTGTATTTCCCACAATCCGAATGCTGTATTCATAATTTATGATAGATAATCGAAGTTTCGGCATAGTTATCAAGTTATTTACGGTGTAACGGACTTTTATCGAGTTTATAAGGGTGAATAATGGCTACTAGCATTTAATTAAGTGAAAAATAACATCACAGTGAAGCTATGAAATCACATTTTGCTTAAAGTACAGCCCCTTGAAAACGTTAAAAGCAAACAGCATAAATTCGTGACTTAAATGATCATTCACTGGACTGGCTGATCTGGGATCTTAAAATAGTCGTCTTGGTATAAATATATTGGTTAGTTAATCAAAGTATCGAGTGATAGCTTCACCCCAAACAATCAGCAGAAAGCTAAGTGCGATAAAACCCAGCTCGAAGATTTTTAAAATATTATAGTCAGTACACAGTCGCGCTTCGATTGAACCTGTTAACAGGTGGTTGCCATGTTGATATTGCAAAGGGTCCCCTCTTACCCCGTTTTCATTACCGATGGAAATGGGCATATCTAACAAGCTGTTATTGGAAACTATGCCTGAAGCGCGGGTATAAAAGCCCAAAAGTTCGGTATAACGCTTCAAATACTGGATGTTACCGGCTAAGGATTAAGCGTATTCACATCACCTTCACCTTCAAGTGATATCAGCATTAAACCGTCATTAATTTCAAATCCTTTACTGGACTATAGCGTAACGTGATAACCCACATAGCTTCCTTGAGATAGATCGTTTAGTTCCAACCCCAATTTAAATTCATGATGCCAGTCCAAATTAATGTCTTCAGTTTGGTTGATTAAATAGATGTCGCACATGGTTTTGAATTTGCGCTCAAGGTCTTTAATGCCAACCCAAGGGTATTGATAGTCTCTATTGCTAGGTAGAAACAAGGTGTCGGCATCTGCCAATATATTATTAGGTTCGAAATGCAAAGATCCGTCGACATAACCAATTTTTATTCGTGTAGTAATATTATCCTCAGCTGCCAATTGCCTATTTGGGGTTTTATATCAGTACTGTTTTCAGTTGTTATTGGGAACCCATCAGGCTTTTTACACCCAAGTTGATTATTAAAAGTACGAATTTCATCAGCCCGAGACTGGTCTGCAAGCAACGTTAAGAAAATCACACTGACAACAGAGAACATTCGTGTGTAATTAATGAATATCATCGTTAAGGTAACCTATATGTATGGTTTCTGTAGCTTGAATAGGCCATGCTGATTTGCTATGACTTTATAGGCAAAGTCTCTACCAAGCTCACTGGGGATGTGTCACCGGGATGCCCACTGGCGGCACCAGAAATACCAGATCAAACCTGACACTTTGCAGTAAAGCCCACCAAAGGCCAGCAACTTCTGTCATCCGCTCAAGTAGTCTTAAAGATTACGACCCCAGAGACATATCAACACTAAGCCATTGTTAAAGCCTCTGTTAAAACCAAGAATAAGATAAATCCAACGAGGATGACCACCAGCCAAAACCACTGCCTGACGATTGCTGAATGAACTATAGTATGTCATACCAAACTTAAATTAATCTTAAGCATGATGTGACTTGGATGATGGGGAGTTCTGCGCGCAATAGATTTTATTATGAAATAAGCAATTGAATATTAGGGTTATGATTAAAGCGCCAACTTACCCCAACTCCACCAAATAATGATAATGATCACTACGACAGCGACTCAGTCTAAATTCAATGGCCTTGTTGTCTAGAGAATGGGTGACTCTTGTGACTTCGAGTAGGGGCTCCCCTGCTTGAATACCTAACATCTGAGCATCTTTTATTGTGGCAAGCACAGCTTTGATACTGTCTCTGGTGTCACGTACTGTTAGGTTAAATTGAGTTTGATAGAAGTGGTAAAGGGTATGGGGTACTTCGGGTTGTTGTTCCAATATAGCAAAATATTTGTGGGGCAAAAAAATGGTTTCGGCCATGCAAAACTCGTTATTCAAAATTCGCCTTCTACTTAGCACTATCACTTTTGCTGTAGTATCTAATTCTAATGCTTGTGCAACCTGCTTTGTTGCCACTTGCGTGTCTACTGACAACAATTCCGCTTTGGGTAATTCAGGGTTTTTTCCATCTGCAATTAACGGGAAGAATCGATACAAACTGTGATGGCCAGTATGCTCAGATACAAAGGTACCAATACCTTGCTTACGGTTCAAAATTTTTGCATCCGTTAAGCTATTTAAGGCTTTTCGAACCGTGCCTTGGCTCACATTCAGCTCGTTTGCTAATTGAAACTCGTTTGGTAACATTTCACCGGGCTTCCAACGTTGTTCCACAATCAGTTGGGTCACATGTTCTTCAACTTGTTTATATAAAGGTTGGAAAGCGAGCCCAGGTCGACTGAGTTTATTATCAAAACGATTTTTATTCATTAATGTAAACGGCAATTTAACATGGATCTAGAGTAGTATTAACTATGTCCATTATACAAGATATTAAATTATTATTATCCCTAAAAAGTAAAGATATAAGTCGTTGACACCAAGAAGAAACCGCTAAAACACTGGCAGATAACCTTCATACCCTTTGATTATCCTCATCGATTGACAAAAATTTAACACTACTATAACTTGTGTCTTATATAAGATTAATCATGCATTCTTTATTCATGTTTGATTTGTTCGCTTAGCAGAAATGTCCAGAGATCAGTTTTTAATGAATAAAATGTCGCGTTTAACAAACAATCAGAGGTTACCTTTGTCCGTGCTTACACCACCACATGCTCCCGCTCTAAACCTATCAGCCCCCGATTGGAACACAGTGTCCCAAGTAACCGTGATAGGTGAGGCTTATTTTGCTGATAATGCTTCGATTATACTGCCGACTTCGGTTGGCTCGTTACAGGTGAGTTTTCATTCAAGTGGTTTACGCCTGAGAATAGCAGGTAAGTCTAATGCCGATTATGAAATGCTACTGCAAGAGCCTGAAACACGGCCTTGTGTGCTCAGCCTCTCTGAAGATAGCACCATCATCACCTGCGATAATTATGAACTGAACATTCAACATACTCCTTTTTCATTTGCTCTGAGTTGTGAAGGTAAAAGCCTACAAAAAACACCCAATGATGGGCATTTTGTGCGCCAATACCGGATGCCACCTTTAGCAAAAACGGCTCAAGGTTGGTTGTTTAGCCTAGACTTAGGCGCAGAAGAAGCGGTGTATGGATTAGGCGAAAAATGGTCGAGTTTGAATAAACGCGGCCAATTTATTCGCTCATATAATCATGATGCCCTTGGGGTGAATGCCGAAATCTCTTATAAAAACACCCCTTTTGCTTGGAGTCCATCTGGGTGGGGAGTATTTGTGCATACACCCGCTCCGGTAACTCACGCTGTCGGTTATGCTCCTTGGTCGCAAAGAGCTTATGGCTTGTTGGTTGAAGATGACGCGTTAGATATATTTATACTTAAAGGTAAAAATGGTGCTGAGATAATCCATCAATATACCGAATTAACCGGCAAAGCACCGGTTCCGCCAGTGTGGAGTTTGGGGGTTATCTTATCTAAAGCCTATTACAAAGATGTACCTGAACTTATGGCAACCGCAAAATCCGTAAGGGAACATAATATGCCTTGCGATGTGATCACCTTAGATGGACGCGCATGGCAAGATACCGACACGCGCTTCGCTTTTGAATGGGATCCAAAACGATTTGCCGACTTCCCGCCAAGTAAAGTCATTAGTGACTTAAAGGCTATGGACTTTAAAGTCTGCATTTGGGAATACCCTTTAGTATCAGTACAAAACCCCTTGTTTCAAAAAATGGCAACAAAAGGCTGGTTACTCACAGACAAGCGCACTGGCGAAGCCTACCGATATCAATGGGATATGAGTGCCTTTGCCGAAGTGCTGACGCCATTACCTGAGTCTGGCATAGTCGATTTCACTCATCCCGACGCGTTTGCCTTTTGGCTTGAATCACACAAACCCTTATTCGACCTAGGCATAGACATGATCAAGGCCGATTTTGGCGAGCAAGTAGAAGACGACAATATGCTTGCCCATAATGGCGACTCAGGCCATCGATTACACAATGTGTATAGCCTATTGTATAACCGTTGTGTGTATCAAGCAGCTGAAAAATATAGCAAAACAGGTCCATTCTTATTTAGCCGCAGCGCTTGGACCGGGTCGCAACGCTACCCAAGTCAATGGGGCGGAGATCCTCAGGCAGATTGGGGTGGTTTAATTGGTAGCATTCGTGGTGCTTTGTCTTGGGGAATGTCTGGCGCGCCCTACTTTGCCACAGATGTGGGCGGTTTTTACAAAGACACCCGCGACTCAGAGTTATTTGTGCGCTGGTCGCAAACGGCTGTTTTTTCAGCCCATATGCGTCTTCACGGGATAGGGCAAAGAGAACCTTGGAGTTATAGTCCAGAGGCAGAAAATGCGGTTAATCAGGCGTTAAAACTCCGTTATCAGCTTATTCCATATATTCAAACTGCCATGCAACAAGCGAGTCAAACTGGTTTGCCCGTAATGCGGGCTATGGCCTTAGCCTTTCCTGATGACAGATTAGCTAGGGGCTTTGAAATACAATTTATGTTTGGTGACCATTTATTGGTGGTACCTTGCACCCAGGTCGGTGGCGAGGTGGAATTTTATCTACCTCAAGGCCAATGGCTAAGATTTCCCGAACAACAAAGGTTTACTGGTGGTAGTGTTCACAAATTAACATTAGCGCTAGATGAAATAGCCGTGTTCATTCCCGCTGGTCAGCAAATACCTATAGGTCCAAATGTGTTGCATACTGAACAATTAGAACATTCTAAAATAGGTCAACAAATCAGTCATTACTGGCCAGTTAAAGATGCAAAATCACTATGATTAAGTTGCAGCAAACTTTGTTCGCTATTAATACGCCATTGGGCAAGCTCAACTATGCCGTGGCGAGTGTAGCCAAGAACTTAGCCGGTGGATTACTGGCGCTGATGTTAGCCATGATACTGGCACAGGTGTTTTTTCGTTATGTGCTTAACGATTCATTAGCTTGGACCGAAGAACTGGCAAAGTTTGCCATGGTTTGGGTAGCCTGTTTAGTGGCACCTTGGGCGTATCGTGCGCACTTAAATGTGTCTATCCAAATGTTTGCCGATGCACTACCGGCAGTGTTACGCAGAATCACTGAACTGCTGATCACCTTATTAGTGATGGTGATTTGCGCCATATTTTTTCTGCAGAGCTTAGAATTTTGGCAAACAGGGCTGAGTATCAACGCGTCGTCTGTGCCCGTCAAATTAGCTTATTTTTATAGTTGTGCGCCTTTTGCTTTTGGTTCCATTTGTCTGGTTGGCTTAGAGAAACTTATCGAGCAATTATGCTTGCCCTTAGATCATTGCTTCGAACCACAACAGGACGCCACCTAATATGTCATTAAGCTATTTTTGGGTATTTATTTTATTGCTAACCGCTGGTGCACCGGTCATTTTTGCATTGTTAATTGGCCCTGGAGTCAGCCTCATTTTAGACGGTAAGGAAGTGTTCTTCTCTGCCCTATTAAATAGACTTTACTCAGGCATGAACTCTTTTCCTTTGATGGCAGTGCCATTTTTTATACTCGCTGGTGAACTGATGAATCAAGGGGGGATCACCCAGTCAATTGTGCGTTTTAGCCAAACCTTGATAGGCCACTATCGAGGCGGATTAGCACAAGTGAATATTTTATCTTCAGTGTTATTTGCAGGTTTGTCTGGCTCAGCGGTAGCAGATACCTCGGCCCTAGGTAAAATGCTTATTCCAGCCATGGAGCAAAATGGATATAGCAGACGTTTTGCTGCGGCGGTGACTGCCGCATCGTCAGTCATTGGCCCGATTATTCCGCCATCTGGCATTATGATTTTATACGCGTTTATCATGAACGTGTCTGTGGCAGGCATGTTTTTGGCCGGTATAGTGCCGGGCTTATTGATTTGCGCTGGTTTGATGATAATGACCAACCATATTGCCAAGAAACGAAATTACCCAGTAGCCAATGCCAAAGCCACGTGGCACGAGCGAGGTAGCGCGTTAAAAAGCTCTTTTTTACCGCTGTTAACACCTGTCATATTGTTGGGCGGCATAGTGCTTGGCGTATTTACCCCCACCGAAGCCGCAGCGGTTGCAGCAGGTTACGCTCTGATTATCACCTTATTTGTGACTAACACACTTAAATTTAATAAGTTGCCTACAATATTAGTAGATGCCGCAGTACAGTCTGGCACTATCCTACTGTTAGTTGGCTCGGCTGTGACCTTTGCTTGGATCATTACAGTATCGGGCATGGCAGATACGCTCGCCTCAGAAATAATGGGGATCACCGACAATGTGTTGTTACTGCTGCTGATCATCAACTTATTTTTATTTGCCATAGGCATGTTCTTAGATGCAGGCCCCGCGATCTTAATTTTAGGTCCGGTACTCGCTCCTATATTTATCTCTTTGGGCATAGACCCGTTGCATTTTGCAGTGATCATGTGCGTGAATTTAACAGTAGGGCTCGCCACACCACCTATGGGTTTAGTGCTGTTTGTTGCTGCTGCGGTGTCAGGTGAAAAAACTGAAAACATTGCCTTAGAAATGCTGCCCTTTTTAGCAGTAGAAGCAACCGTTATCTTTCTGATCACCTACTTCCCAGCCCTAACGATGACCTTACCTACCTTTTTTGGATTCGCTTAATATGCAAGGGGCTGTTTATCTTTCATATGTCGCCGAGATTTTCCTCAAAAGGTGTTCAATCAAGGCAAAATCTGTGAAGTTTGGCCATCCAAATAAACAGGTTTTAACGCCGAGTGAATGCGTTTTGAGGAAAACCCTAAAGGGCTGGGCCATTTATTCGCCTATCTTCGTTGTTTACCTTTCGTTTAGAATAACTAAACTTCAAGGCAAACGCCTCGCTATCCAAAAAAATGACCTCAGTCTCGGTGATATATGAAAAATCAACAGCCCCTATTAAAACGCTTCATCTTACTGGTTATTTATGGACTGATTGCCATTGGCTGCTTAGTGGGTATTTTTCGAGCCAGTGTGACTCAAGCAGAATTTACGATTAAAGCGTCGATTCAAGCCTCTACTCAAGATGAAGATTATGTTGGCCTGTTGGCATTTAAAGAATATGTGGAGAAGACCAGCAACGGCCGGGTGCAAGTCCAACTGTATGCCTCAGGGCAATTTTGTGGCAGCGTACCGGAGTGTATTGGGAGTTTGCAATCAGGTGTGTTGGAAATGTTCCCCAGCACAGCAGGCGGTACAGGTAACTTTTTCGCACCCGCCCAAGTCTTGGATTTACCTTATGTATTTACCAGTGACGCACAGGCTGAGTGTGTTTTAGATGGGCCTATTCTGCAAAAAATGCGGGAAACAGTGCTGGGCCAAGGCTTAAATATTCGTTTGATTGGTGTCTCTAATACTGGAGGTTGGCGTAACTTTGCCACCACCAATAAACCCATTCACAGCCCAGCAGACCTTGAAGGGCAAAAAATTCGCACTACTCCAGCCGATATTCAGCAAGAGTTGGTCAGACAGTTCGGTGCGAACCCTACACCTATTTCTTGGGCTGAACTCTATACGGCACTCGCGACGGGTGTAGTTGAAGGCAGTAAAAACGGCATTCAAGATATTATCGGTGCTAAGTTACAAGAACACTTAAAATACATCATTCTTGATGGGCACTCATACATGGCGACGCTATGGTGGTTTTCTGAGCCCGTGTGGAAAACCTTGCCAGAAGATATTCAGCAAATTGTACTAGAGGGATTTGTTAAACAAAAAGCGGCAGCCAGTGAATTAGTCGCCACTGAAGAAAGTAATTCATATAAAATTTTTGAGCAAGCAGGCGGCACAATTTACCGCCCTTCTATTGCAGAGAAACAGGCGTTTAAAGATGCGTCAGTCAACATGCGTCAATGGTTTATCACTAATTTTGGACAACAATGGCTAGATTTATTGGAAACCTCAGTTGAGCAATGTAACGCCCGTATTAATTAATACGGGCGTTACACACAAACAATCAATTAACTTCCAAGTAACAAAATGATTGCATATTGTTTACTTAGAGGTTAGATTTTCCTACATCTTCTGTCTTATATAAGACAGGTAAAATAAAAATCAAATAAAACAACAATAATAATTGGTGCAGCCATCCAATAACACATAAGTCGTTACTCCAGCAGTTGAAACACTTTCACTGGAGAACGGTTACATAAATTGATGAAAAACAAGTCTTGTGAGAACACTATGCAACTTAAACCCAGTAACTTACACACCGGCATTACCAAAGCGCTTACATTATCTGCTTGTATGACCATTGGTTTAGCCGCCAACGCTCAAGAAGCTGAAAATACAGATAATGCTAAAAATGCAGAAAAACAAGGTTTTGAAACAATCACGGTTACCGCACAAAAGCGTGTAGAAAACCTAAACGAAGTGCCCATTGCAGTATCCGTACTGAGAGAAGATCAAATTAATTCAGCGTTTTCTGCGAATATTGAAGGCCTGCAAGCGTTAGTGCCTTCCGTTAGTTTTAGAAAAGGTAACACCACCCGAAATTCAGCCATTACTATTCGTGGAGTGGGTACCATCTCCTTTAGTGTCGCAGCGGAACCCAGCGTATCCACTGTTGTTGATGGTGTGGTACTAGGACGTTCTGGACAAGCTTTTGTAGACTTGTACGATCTTGACCGTATTGAAGTATTGCGGGGTCCACAAGGCACACTTTTTGGTAAAAACGCCTCTGCAGGTGTGGTTAATATCACCACTAAACGCCCATCAGATATGTTTGAAGGTAGCTTTGAAGCAACGCTATTCCAAGATAATGAATACCGTTTAAAAACCAGTGTAACAGGCCCACTCAATGATAACGTTAGTGGCAGTTTAACCGTTTTAAAATCTCAGTTTGATGGTTACATTAATAACGTTTACAACAATCAAACCGTCAGTGGCTACGACAAAGAAGGCGTGCGTGCCATGCTTGATATCGAAGCGGCTGGTGACACAGATATCTTATTTATCTTTGAAAATGTCAATTCAAATGACAGTTGTTGTGCGGATTTAGAACTGACCCCAAGTAACCGTCATAATTCAGAAGCTTCACCCAACAGCACTGGAACAGCGGATTTAGATCTTGAACAAAGACAAATTGACCATGATTTTGAAACCCGTACTTTAGATGAAACTACCGCATTTTCTATTCAAGTAGATAAAGAGTTAGGTGAGCATCAACTGACTTCCATTACCGCCTATCGTAGTTGGAACAATACTGAATTTAGAGAGGGTGATTTCACGTCAACGACTGGCTCTATTCCTTTCCCTGTTAATTTTGGTAACGTAAATGAGGGTGGCGTAGCATTTCAATTACACGATATTGGCCCACAAGAATGGGATCAAGTGTCTCAGGAATTACGTATAGCCTCCCCCACTGGTGGCGCCTTAGATTACCAAGCCGGATTTTTCTGGTGGAATCAAAAATCAGAACGTAACTTTACTCGTGATGCGAGTTGTCAGAATAACGGTGGACAATTCCAAACGGCTATTGGCAATTATTTAACTGACGTATTGGGCGTTGCCAGTCCATCTGATGCCGACATAGAACAATTTATCAGCGATGAAAGCTTATCTTGTAATGCTAATGACATAGTCGGTGCTACAGCCTACATGGAAACCGAATTTGATAACTGGGCATTATTTGCCGATGGTAAATACCACATCAGTGATGATTTCAGGTTATTGTTTGGTTTACGTTACACCGATGATGAAGTGAGTTTTACCCACAACAGAAACAGTAACGATGAATACGGACGTAAAGGTGTAGGGGTGCGTGAAGCCTCTCTAGATACCAACTATGATGGCTCTACCGATGAGTCAAATGTATCAGGGAAGTTTGGCGCACAGCTTGATATCAACGATGACAGCATGGTATACGCCACTTATTCTCAAGGTTATAAAGGTCCAGCCTTTAACGTGTTTTATAACATGTCTGATAACGATACTTTACCTATTGGTTCAGAAACGTCCGATGCCTATGAACTAGGCTACAAATATGCCAGTCGTAACTTAATTTTTAACGCTGCTATATTTCGCACCGAAATTGATGGTTTTCAAGCCAATAATCCAGAAGTGCTCGATGGTGTATTCATCACTCGTTTAACCAACGCTGGGTCGATTATTACTCAAGGTGCAGAATTTGACTTTATGTGGCAAGCCACAGACCAGTTAACGTTGACAGGTGGTCTTTCAACAGTGGATGCGGAAGTAGACCAGTTCTTATGCCCAGTTGGTTTAGATAATTGTGACGGCAGCTCTGGTGACGACTTACCCTTTTCACCTGATTTAAAATATTCAGTAACAGGTGAATATGTGTGGGAACTAGATGATATGGAAATTTATCTAAATGGTTCCTATGTTTACACAGATGAAATTTTTGCAGGTGCCCCAGGCGCTACACCAGAAACGAATCCTGAAGCTCTATTGCCAGACTATGGCATTATTAACGCAAGTTTAGCTTTCTCATTCGATGAGGATAATTATAGAATATCTATTATTGGGAAAAATCTAACGGACGAAAGTTATGTCACCACCTATAGTGGAGATGGTTTCCGTTATCAGATCCCACGGGATGCTGACCGCCACTTTGGTGTGCAGTTACGGGCAAAGTTCTAACCTAGTCTATAATGTATTGGCGCTCTACTTTTTACGAAGTTAGAGCGCTTTTTTTTGCCTCGTTGTAAACTTGCCTCTTAGTGATGAAAATTAAAACTTAGTCATCAAACACATTCAAATTTTAAGGAGAGTTTGAAGGCTCGTTTAATACTGCGCTCATATGATCTTTGCTCACCTAATAAAACCTTAAAAACCGTTCAAGCAGTGGCTACTTTAAGATTTTTTCTACTGGTCATGATGGGTATAGTCACAACCTGCCTATTATTAACCGTTTTGATTTCTACCTATTTAATTAAGCTTTTACAAAGCCAGGCAAAAAATGAGATCGAAATCAACTAAACTGAGTTCAGGTTAAAGGCTAAAAATACCTATGTGAATTGGATTTAAATAGCAGAAAGCTATCTAGGGAGTCATCCAGTCGATAGGGAAATTGTCTTTGACTAACTGGTTAATACTCACGTTTAAAATGTTGTATTGCTCACCGACATTTTCAGCAAACCTTGATGGTAAATAACTGCGAGCGATTATCATTGAATCGGGGTATTTGTTTTTTAGCCACAAAGACGTTCTAAAGTTATCTTCTACAGAATCGGTACATAAAATGATAATGGGTTGAGTATTAGTCAAGTCCACTTTGGCACGTAATTGCTGCCACACTTCTGGATGGGAAATATTACCCTCAAATATTTCTCTGTTACAAAAATTGGCTAATTGGTGTTGTTCGTCCACAACCTGAATTCGGCGTTTGGCATCGATACCAATAATTGCAATAGTAGCAATTTCTTGTTGTGCATAGTGTTGCAGTTCTTCAAGAATTGTTTGACCAAACAAACCAAAACCGGCAATCACCACCACATCCTTAGGTACCGTTTGTACGAAGTGCGAAATCAAATGTTGTTGCACTAAAGCCGATGCAGCCAGCTGGTAGGCATTAAAATTGATACATTGTTTGGCTACCGCAGAGTCAGCCATGGAGCGCATAAAACGAATACTATTGCAGTGAATAATAATTTTGCCTTTTAATGTGGGCTGTAACTGCAAAATTTTATAGGCGGCTTCATAATTTTGAAAATTATCTTTACCAAGTAATACTACTTTTTTAGCTTTGTGCAGAAATAATTTAGATAAGAAATAACTACGGGTGATATCGCCAGTGACCACCATAGCGTGATAGCGGCGCTTTAATTCTTCTTCGCGTAAAGGTGAAATGTCATCACATATGATCAGCAATGGGATCTTGGGTTGTAACAGCCTAAGTTGTTTTAAATAGGTAATAGTCAATTCGTCTGAGCCAGAAACCACTATATGGCCACTGATCCGCCGAAAATGCCATTTGTAGGGAGAAATCGTTTTAATGACCGCTTCAATGATGGTGGATGCAGCCAACATAGGTGACGCAAAATAACTTAGCCACAACATCAAGCGGGCAAATAAGGGGCCGTCAACAGGCGTGCCTAGATCCAGTCCACCCATCACAAATAAGCCTAAACTGTAATAGGCTTTAGTGAGCATATCCGCAGTCTGAACATCTGGCCGCTCTGATAACGACACTCCCATCATCAAACCCAAGAAAGCACACAGAAAAAGTACAACAGCAGCAGACCATCGCCAACTATAATTCATGGTTAGTAAAGACATACTGCTCACCTTTGAGTGTGAAATTTCAATAGTAAATTCATTACACCATGTTCACAGCCAATAGAAAATTCATATCACAAACCACTGTGAACATCACTTGATTTTCTTCATGCTTAGGGATAGCCATTCACTCTTATCATACCTGACATCTTAAATCTGATTGACATCTTAAGTGTGAAGCTTAAGTGAATAGTATTAATATGACCCCTTATCTTTTCTCAGTAACCTTGAATGATATTGACAGACACATGCCAGAGTACAGTTTCAACGCTAAGTAAAATGGCTATAGCCAGTGATTTGGCTACTTTAGCACAGGCATCAGATGGCCAGGAATAGGTGAGCGGCGACTGACGGCTATGGGGCTGTAATGGATTTCGAGGTAATCGAGAATTTTTTGCTCCTGGGCACCAAGGGGCCACAACCCTTGAGACTTTTGCATCCAGCGGATCGTGTCTAACCAATTATCTCGCGTCATACGATTTTGCGTCACCAGTTTGGCAGAATGGCAAGCAGTGCAATGAGCGCGCACAATTTCATAGTTTTCACCTATAACAAAACCAGTGATGGGGTCGTAAGTTGTTTTCTCTTCTGCCTGTATTGATAATGTTATTGTACTCAACCCAAGCAAGATCAGAACAAACACAGGCATACGGCGAATGTTAATTGAAACCACCCTAAACGACCTGTACAGCGATGCGATGGCAGGCATTATTTAAGTAACCCTTTGGATTCCATCCAGGTAACACCATAGGCTGACTCTTTCCGTCGCTGTCAGTGGCTTTGGCCCACACTTCGTAATAACCTTTTTGTGGGAACAACAAAGTGCTGTGCCAATGTTGCCAAGCATTGCGGTTTACTGCTTTAGTTAATTTAGCCGGTTGCCACGTTTGACCAAAATCTATCGACACCTCTACTTTAGCAACCTGTTTATCACCTGCCCAGGCGTGCCCATTAACATCTAGTTTGTTAGTCAATGGGTGTAATACACCTGATTTGGGATAAGTAACTAAGGACTTCACTGGCATAGCATGAATGATACACATATCCTCATCTGCTACCTTGGCGCCGGGAGCCACTGTTTTACAAGGCACACGATAGGCGGTTCCGAGCATTTTGGCGCCATCATGCACTTGATTGCGAATAACAATTTTTTCTAACCATTTGCCTGAGGTAGACGCTGGCCAACCACCGAACACTAATCGCAACGGATAACCATTCATCGCAGGTAAATCTTGGTCATTCATCGCCCATGCAATCAACGATTCATTTTCAAATGCTTTATTTATCGGTACGCCACGTGAAATGGGATCTTTGTTTGGATTTCCACTTAAATGCGTGTCTTTCCCATAATAGGCAATGTAAACGGCATCCTCTTTTAAGCCTACATCTTTTAATACATCAGCTAAACGTATACCTGTCCATTTAGGGCAGCCGACTGCGCCGTTAGTCCACTGATTACCTTTAGCAGGTGGACTGAATTCAGAACGCCCATTGCCACCACATTCTAAAGTTAACTGATAAGTGTAATGGGTGAAATTCTGCTTAAGTTCTGCCAAGGTATAAGTTTTACTTTGCTCGGCTGACTCCCCTTCAATGGTAAGTGTCCAACCTTCAATATCGATTTTTTGTGGCGGTATACCATTATTACGTACAAACATTTTGTCTGCAGGGGTCACTTCATCGTTAAGTAAATGAGCAGGGGTTTCGGCATTGATCGGTCGATCGTTTAACACCACCAGTTCTGAGTCTTTACCGGGGATCACAAAAGGTGTCAATGTCTGGGCAAAAGCAACGGGAATAAATCCTGCTGGCATAAAGCGAGCAAAGACTACTTCGCTACCAATTAATGTGGTTAAGGTGGCTAGACTAGATAAAAAACCACGTCTGTTCATAGGTTCTTGGTGATTTAGCTGATGTGTATCGGTGGATACTATTTTTTGCTTGCCATTGATATCGCGCATATAAGACCTTGAGGGTTAAATGTAAGGTAAACTTAGTAGGATCAAAACAGCGATCCACAACGTTTCTAAGACGATGAGTAAAATGGGTTTTAGCCCCACTTCTAGCAGTTGCCCAAGATTCGATTTCATGCCAATAGCGGCAATGGCAATTACTAAAGCAAAACGTGAAATGTCGGTGGCACCTGTAGTCACCACTTCTGGCAAATCTACTAAACTGTTAATTGTCATCAACACAACAAAGACGATTAAAAAAGCAGGAATACCGGGCGGTTTTGCATCTGAGGTTTTATCTAGGTTCATCCTCAACACCAGTAATATGCACACCACTACAGGCATGAGAAATGCCACCCGGACTAACTTAGTAACCGTAGCCAAATCACCCGTTTGCTCTGATACTGAATATCCCGCTCCGACCACCTGCGCCACATCATGGATAGTACCGCCTAAAAAAATACTGGTATGAGTTGGACTCAGATCCAGCATCTGGGCCACTATTGGGTACATCACCATTGCCACTGTGGACAATGCGGTCACCACAACAATAGTCAGAAGGGTGTCGCGGTCTTTATCTTTACTATCGGGTAACACAGCAGCAATAGCCATGGCCGCAGAAGCCCCACATATACCTACCGCGCCACCAGTTAATACACCCAAACGTTTTTGTAAACCAAGGGCTTTGGCTGCAACAATACCAAGACCAATAGTGCTGGCAATACCCACTACCAGCAACAATGCCGTTTGCCAACCTAGCGCCGCCAAATCACCAAAGGCGATACGTAAGCCTAATAGTCCAACACCTATCCGCAAAATATGACAAGCAGTAAATTCAATACCCTCTTTGCATGTTGTGCCTTCATATAAAAACGACATAGCGATGCCTAACAGCAAGGCAAATAACATTGCAGGTGCGCCATAATGTTCACTTAAGAACAGTGCGGCTAAACCAACAATGACAGAAATTAAAACACCCGGCAGCTTTGTTTTTATATGCAATTTATTGGCTCATGTGGTCTGTAAAGGTTGTCGAAAATAACTGTTGATAGTCGTTTAGTCTATGGCTAAAGCAACCAGCACTTGGCGCTTGCGCTCACCATAAAATGGGCGTCTGCCATGCATAGCCATATAATTATCGACTAAAGCGACATCGCCGTCCTGCCAAGGCAAATCAAAAGTGTACTTTTCAGACAACTTCACTGCTAGCTGTAAACCTTCGATTGGGATAGCAGTACCATCACCAAATGTTATAGCACTAGAAGGATTTTCACGTACCCCTTTCCAGCCCATAAATGCTGCAATCAATTGATTATAAAATACTTTTTTATCATTTCCCATATCGATTACAGCAGGTAATACTGGCGTAGTAGCTCGTAAACTGCCATCCGCAAGCCATTCCCAACTATAACCTAACTCAGCCAATTTTTGTTCGGCTTGGCCATCGTTTTGTACGCTTAACGTACTCCTCCAACTTCGTCCTTGTCCTGAGTTAGGATCATCTTCTGCTGGCATCTGAGTCGTATATTTAAGACCCTTATTCATAAAATCAGCGGCTAACTCTGGCATGTGTTTCGCTAAGCCTTCAAACAACATATCTGAGCGACATATAGGTGTTTCCCCCCCTTCCTCGGCAGCACTTTGACAAAAGAAAAACAATTTGCTTGGCGAGATAGGCGTTTGTGCCATTTCATGATGTAGAAATATTTCCACATCTTTTGGCGCTTCATTTGCGGTAAATACACGTTCAGTAAAGTTTATCCTAACGGCATTCGACAAAGATTCTTTGTAAGTGAAATTCGGATAACCAAAAGAATGTGAGAATTCATCAAAGGTTTCAGCCGAATTGACAGGAAACCCTCTAAATAAAATCGCACCCGTTTCACGTAACTTAGCATCAAGTTCAGTCAGATTTGATTTAATCCACTGGGCACATTCTTGTTGTGTTGTCAGGGAACCATCGTTGACCACAACACTAGGGAAAACAGAATCTCCGCAGTCTAATTGATGTGGCACTTCTACATAATTAATCGGTTGCACTGGCTGGCCTCTCTAATCGTAAATGGGATGAAAAGTATTAAAGGCAGCTTCACAGAAATGTCCCGGATCATTAAATCGCCTATTACTGTTGAGCGCTGAAATGCCTTCCATTTCTTGTGAAGTCAGTTCGAAATCAAATATATCTAAATTTTCTTTTAAACGCTCAGGACGAGATGTTTTTGGAATAATAGCGTTACCCCGTTGAACCCCCCAACGTAGCACGACTTGTGCAGCCGTTTTACCTAATCTTTGTGCGGCTTGTTTCACCACAGACTGTTCTAATACAGACTCTGCTGCACCAGCCATATCCATCTCTAAGTATGATAACGCGCCAAGTGGCGAGAAAGCGGTAACCTGAAGCTCATACTGAGTGGCTAAACGCATCAAACGTTCTTGGGTTAAGTAAGGGTGGGATTCTACTTGTAATACCGAAGGCTTTATTTGGGCATAAGACATCAAATCATGCAACAAACCCGTGTTGTAGTTGCATACACCGATTTGTGTGACTAGGCCTTGTTCGACTAAGGCTTCCATAGCTTGCCATGTTTCAAACAAGGGCACAGGTGCTAACTCCATTTTGCCCACAGCTATATCGGTTATCCATTCAGGTGGATATCGGTCTTCGAAATCCACAAAAGGTTGTGCAATAGGGAAATGTATCAAATATAAATCGAGATAATCTAACTGCAAATCAGCCATGGTTTTTTCTAAAGCTGGCTTTACATGCTCTTTAGCATGATAAGTATTCCACAGCTTAGAGGTCACCCATAAATCTTCGCGGGTACACAGGCCATCATCAATAGCACGTTTAATGCCCTCACCTACTTGTACCTCGTTACCGTAATCGCAAGCGCTGTCTAAATGACGATACCCAGCCTTGATGGCGTTATACACTGCATCTGCACAGATATCTTGAGATATTTTCCAAAGACCAAAGCCAACTTTTGGCATCTTTTTATGACTATTTGGCATCTATTGTTTCCAATTAATAAAAGGTGAATTTTGATTTTGTATCTTATATAAGACCTAAGTTAAGTGAATGCTTAAACTTTGTCAAACTTGCTTTAGCAATAAGAGGCTTTCTTGGGGTGAAACTGACATCTTTAGCAGCACAGCTTCGCTCACTTGAACAGGTTGACATGAAACAGTGAGTGGATGCCGGAAGAATAAACAGGAGCACTGGCCGACGATCCCGTTATCGATAAGTCGAGATTGTTACGCGGTAACCGAACGCCAAGCATTATGGAAGTCTGAATGACTACTTTTAAGTTATTGCATCTTAAATAAAAGATATTCTGCATATCGACCTTTCCACCTACTTCTTGTGGCTTTATAAAGAAGTAGGCCGGACAGCAAGCCTTAAGTGGTTGTGGTGAGAAAAATCATGGGGGTTGAGTGAAAACACATCAATTCAGCCCGTGTATTTATCTAAAGAAAATCAAACCGCCTCATCTTCCTCTTCACCTGCCCCTTCTCCACGTACCTTCATCTGTAACCCTTTCAAAAAGTTACGCAAAATCTGATCATTACATACTCGATACTGGCGATTCTCTGGTTTTCTAAATAAGGCACTTAATTCATGTTTACTGATTTTAAAACCGCTTAAGTCCATTGCTTCTAATACCGCTTCGGCTTGCATATTAAGGGCTATTTTTAACTTCATGAAAATGAGGTTGTTGGTGAGTTTACGCTCAACGGGGGCTTCAACGCCTTCACGCTTGCCACGATTCATATTAATCAAACCGTTTAAAAACAAAGAAAACTGAAGATCGGTTAGTTCAACAAAAGCAGGATCATCATCTTTGCGTAACCAGGTGTGAAGTTGCGCGACAGTGGCGGGATAATCGGCTTGGGCAAAAATTTCAACCATTTTTGCGTCGTTGAAATCGAAGATATAGCGCACACGGCGCATGACATCATTGTTGAGCATAATATTCCTAAAGACTTAGTTGGTGTATCCAACCTTAATATATGGCTAGTTTAAAGGTTTTTATAGCGAATGCTTTACTTTATTGGCAGATAAATCATAACACTTTGTAATATTGGTTTTTAAAAACGTCGCCATAATTGCTATTTTATTGGAAACGTATTTAGAAACAAAAACTGATTTGTTGCCTTTGTGACTTCAATCGTTTGGCTTGCTGCTCTCTTGCAAAGGCTCTAAGTTTGTCCATTCGATTGAGAATATTGTCGGCATTCTCAGACATCTGAGCCTGACTACACAAGTCCATAATGGCGTAATGCTCTGCCTGTAGGCTATGATTGTAGTTGATGCTATTTGCATCACTCTTAGCATCACTCTGAACATAATTCTTAGCATATTTTTTAGCATATTTCTTAGCATCAAAAGTAGCACAACGATTTAAATTTAAATAACGGTTCATGTTGCCCCCAACAAACAACTGTTTATACGTACAGTATAAGTATTGATTATTAATTGTGCAACTTTTTTGAATTTAAGGCTTGTTAGCCTGAATCATTTGGTTATGTGTAAAGCTAAAAGCAAGGTTTGCCTAGTATTAGCAGGTTCAATAACTGCATCAATTTCCAGAACACTGGCCACTTCTTGGGCTTGACCTTTTTGATATTGCGCTGCTAAAAGTTGTTCATAAAGTACTTTTCTCGCTGTAGGATCCTGCACGTCTGCCAGTTCTTTTTTAAAACCGAGTTTGACCGCACCTTCAAGCCCCATCGCGCCAAATTCACCTGTGGGCCAAGCAATAGTGTAACTCGGCTGACTGGTATTCCCGCCTAACAATGCCTGTGCACCTAAGCCATAACATTTTCTTAACACCACTGCGACTAATGGCACAGTAAGTTGGCTGCCTGCCACAAACAGTTGAGATAGCCTACGAACAGCTCCTCTTTCTTCATGTTCTGGCCCCACCATAAACCCGGGCGTATCACACAGTACAACTAAAGGAATAGAAAACTGCTGGCAAAGATACATAAATTGGCTGGATTTTTCGCCGGCTTCAACATCAATGGCACCGCCTAATACTTTGCAATTACTGGCTAACACTCCCACTGGATGACCTTGTAAATGCATAAAACCAGTAATAATTGCAGCGCCGAATTGGGCCTTGATTTCAGTAAAAGAATCGGTATCTGCAAGAATATTAATGATCACTTTTACGTCATACACAAAACGTCTGTCTTCAGGTAAAACCTGATTAAGAGCTTGTTGGTCTGCATATGTACTTTGTTGTCCGTCTACTAATGGCCCTTGAAAATACAACAAACATTTTTTCGCCATTTCGGCTGCTTGCTGCTCGTTTTCTACCAAAATATCTATTACACCATTTTTAATCTGTTTAGCGCTGGGGCCAATATCAGTTGGCTTAACCACCCCTAAACCACCTCCTTCTATCATCGCGGGACCTGCCATACCTATCCATGAAGACTGAGTAGCAATAGTAATGTCTGCAGCGCCAAATAAAGCCGCATTACCTGCAAAACAGTAACCATTTGCCACTGATATACGCGGCACTTTTCCTTGTAAACTCGCCCAAGTAGCAAAAGACTGGCATTGCAGACCTGAATTCACTGTGGTTATATCCGTATCGCCAGGGCGCCCCCCCCCTCCTTCGGTGAACATCACCACTGGGTATTTTTTATCTGCCGCAACGGCCAATATACGGTCTAATTTCAAATGATGGAAATATCCCTGAGTGCCCGCTAATACGCTGTAATCATTGATCACTATGGCAGTCTGAGTATTTTGCTCTGGGACTAAACCTTGATTCATGTGACCTATTCCCGTGATAACACCGTCAGCGGCAGTCGCGGACTTCAAATCATCATAGTCTCGACGCAGACGCTGTGCAGCCACCGCCATTTGTCCATATTCCATAAAACTGTCGCTAGGACATAGATTTTGTAAGTTTTCTCGCGCGGTTAAATATCCTTTTTGCTGACGTTTTTGTTGTTGCTCAATTCTTTGAGCATCGAGTGTCAGCCCTTCTCTGGTTCGCAGTGCGTCTAGTAATTTTTGATTTGTACTATTCGAAGTGACCATTTTTGCGGTTTTAGTCTTACTAGCACCGTCTGGGTGTATATCCACCAGAGGCATCCCCACAAAACATTCATCTCCCGTGTTGACAAAAATTTGACCCATTTTCCCTGAAACATCAGCGCACAAGGTGGTTTGCATTTTCATGGCTTCGATAATAACCAAAGGTTGATCTATATGTACTCGCTGATTTTGACTAACTAAGACAGCAACTACAGATCCTATATTGGGCGCGCGCAATGTATAAATGGGGGGCATAAAAGTCATCAGCAAATTATCAAATTTCTTCATACTAGCATCGACTAGCTTATTTAGCCCCGCCCAAAATCCCTAATTATGGAAACGATACCTTACGCTAACGGATCAATAAACGTGCAACACACGTTATTAAAATTTTGATAACTAGAAGATAAAAGCCCAGGTAACCGCAGCCATTATTGCGAAGGAGTTTGATCTAGAAATATTAGCTGAGGGGATAGAAAACGTTGCTCAGATAGACACCTTAATCCAGTTGGGCTGACATACATGTCGAGGCGATGAGTTTGCCAAACCCAAGCAGGCAAAATGTGACTCAATCACTACGGTTTCCAAATGTTTTGGATTACAACCACTGCACTACTATTGGAACTTGCTAATAAAAACGATACCTATATCAATCTCCTTCCAGCAAAAATCGTTCTGCACGCTCAACTTTGCGCGGTTTCGCTGCAATCACTATCACATCACCCACGAGTAAAACCATGTTCTCATCTGGCTCTGCTAATTCATGATTATCCCTTCTCAGGCCTTTGACATTCACTCGCCATTGTTGCAATTTGAGCTGGTGTAATGATTTACCCACAGCGTAGGCATTTTCTGTCAGAATAACCGCATGCATAAACTCCAGTTTGTTTTGTTTTGCATAATCAAGTTCGGTGGTTTCACCGGGGAAAAACCCGTGCATATTGGCATAGTGTCCCTTACGCTCTTTGCGCACCCGCTTGAGTATTCGAGACATGGGCACGCCAGACAACTGTAAAACCTGAGTCACTAACATCAGACTACCTTCGAGAATTTCTGGCACTACCTGTGATGCGCCTGCACCAAGCAATTCTTCCATACGATGATCTTTTCTAGTTCTTACCACCACGGGCAAGTCTGGATACAAACTTTTAACTAAATGAATCACACTCATGGCTTTTTCATGCTGGTCGAAGGTAATCAGCACCAGCTTGGCTTTTTCAATTCCCACCGAATGCAATATATCCTTTTGTTTAACATCGCCAAAATATACAGGCTCACCGGCACTTTGACTCTCTTGCACACGGATAGGATCAGCATCAACCACCATATAGGGAATAGCTTCAATCTTTAATAAACGGCTAACCGATTGACCCACTCGGCCAAAGCCAAAAATGAGTACGTGGTCTGTCAATTGTTGGTCTTGGGCTGAAATTTGCTCTAACCCTTTGACATCAGGCATCGCTTCAGGGCTGATGGCTTTAGCAATGTGTGGACTTTTATCGACTAACCAAGGTGTGATGGCCATACTCATCACGCCGATAGTTAACAGTAACGAACCCTGATCTGAGTTTAAAATAGCATGATCAACAGCCAGCGCTGCCAACACAAAACTAAACTCGCCCATTTGACAAAGTTTCAGTCCTGCAGCCCAAGCATCTTGTTTGCCTAGTTTAAAAATCTCAGCGGATAAGCGAATAAGCACCACTTTTAGCAACACAATAATCACCAAACCTAATAGTGCCCAGTGGATCTGACTTGGTAAATTGTGTAGCTCTAGGCGCATACCTATAGTAATAAAAAATAGCCCCATCAGGATATCTCTAAAGGGCCGTATATCAGCTTCTAGTTGATATTTATACTGGCTCTCACCTAACATCATGCCTGCCAAAAATGCGCCTAACGCCATGGATAGGCCAAAGGAAAAAGCTAAACCTGCAGCCATTAAAGCTACCATAATAGTTGTCAACACAAAGAGTTCATCAGTGCGAGTACGGGCCACTTCACTGAATACTTTAGGTAACACCCATTTACCAATGGATAACAGTATACCCACTACCAACAATCCCTTAAGAAACGCCATTGAAATAGCAATACCTAAACTTTGTTCGGAATCAGCGGCCAACAAAGGCACCAATATTAATAAAGGTACAACAGCGAGATCTTGTAGCAATAAAATACTCACTGCGATTTGCGCCCGAGGAGTATTCAAAATACCTAAATCACTGGTTTGTTTAATCACAATGGCGGTTGAGGACAGCGCAATAATGCCACCTATCACAAAGGATGCTTTGCCATCAAAACCCAGTAACCATGCTAGACCCATAAACACTGAGGTGGTGAGCACCATCTGAGCTAACCCTACGCCAAATACTAGGTGTCGCATAGCTAACATTTTGGGAAGTGAAAACTCTAACCCCAATGAAAACAACAAAAAGACAATACCCAGTTCGGCAAAGTTTTCCATATCTTCTGGGTGTTCAAATAATGCGAGGAGATCAGGACCTGCCAAAATGCCACAAAAAAGATAGGCCAGAATAGGCGGTAAATTAATACGCTTAAATAACCAAACAGTTATCACTGCTACGGCCATTAAAATAACAATACTGCCTAAATTTCCATGCATTACCTTGTGTTTACCCTTCTAAGTTGTTTGCTAGGCACAATACTTGCTCAGTGTTAGCTAAGAATCATTTTTGTATAGCAATTCGCCATATTGTTGGCAGGAGAAACTGTTGGAACAACTTAATCAGTTTTACGACGCAAATGTCAGTGAGCCTTATTTCAGCCTTGAGGAGTCTAATCAAGGACTTGGCCAAGACCTTGATCATGGACAGAAACAAGTTTTGACACAAGGTCAGCTTAATAAATTTATCCTTAAATTGCTAACAACAATAGACTTGCCCAAGCTGAGTCAATTATATTTTCAGCAATTAACTAGCACCCTACCGTTGTCTGAACTAAAAATCCAGTTTGAAGATCATAGCGTTATATATGGTCAAACAGTAAAAAACACCCACTTAAAAACCCTTAACTGTCTGCAGATGGGAAGTGCAATTGCTGTTATGGATTATTCATTTACTCAACCTTTGTCTTTGAGGCATTGGCAAATATTGCAACAAATGCATGTTAATTTTTGTTATCCCTTCAAAAATGCTTTAGAGCATCACAAAATCAAGCAGTTTGCCATGAAGGACTTCTTAACGTCTTTAGGTAATAGAGCGAGCTACGACGAAACCATGGTAAGACTCGCCAGCCAATCACAAAGGCGTCATCAACCCTTTGGTTTGCTTATGTTAGATATGGATAACTTTAAACAAGTTAACGATATTCATGGGCATCAAGAAGGCGATAAAGTATTGATGGCTTGTGCAGATACTATTTTGCATAGCCTTAGAGAGTCCGACTTCGCCTTTAGATTTGGTGGTGATGAGTTTTGCTGTTTGTTACCAGAAGCAGACAATCAGACTAACAATATCATTGCGGAGCGGATCCGCATCGCCATTGAATCGGAATCGTTGCTGCAACAACATAAAATATCCTGCAGTATTGGCAGCGCAACTTATCAGGAAAAGGACTCACAAATCGGCATTTTTTCACGAGCTGACGAAGCCCTATATGCTGCCAAGCAAGCGGGTAAAAATTGTATTAGAGGTGCTTAGGAATTTAATTGCAGGTAAAGATGACAAACGGCAATGGTTTGCCGAGTTATTGATAAACCAGCGATATTCTCTAGAAACTAAAAAGCCATGCCCTAGAGCATGGCTTTTTTACTTAACATTAATGGTATTAATTATCTAAACAAGACTTTTTCTTGGTTAAACCAATACACACAAAATGCAAACAACGCGCCAGCAATAATCACTGTTGAACCAAAGATAGCAAATAATTGATAGTAATCCATAGTGCCTTTGACTAACTCTTTCATAGCTAAGGATACATTAGTAAGTGGCACCCAAGCCCAGACACCTTTTAATTCTACGCCGGGTAAAAGGGCTAACATAATGGGGATTACGACCAATATACTCATAGGCCCCATATAACTTTGGGCTTCTTTAAAACTTTTGGCATAGATGGAAATACTCAACAATACTGCCGCAAAAATCGCCACCACAGGCACTAACATCAAAAAGATAAGTAGAAAATCAAGCATCGCAATCTGTGCCATAAAATCTGCTACAAACTTAATTGCCATGCCCTGACTTAACACCAACCCCCAAACCACCATACTGGCCACGGTAAGAAGTGCGGTCATAGTGCCGGCAAAAGCAATAGTTAAGAATTTACCCATAACAATCTTATTTCTGTCTATCGGTGAAATAAGCAACGTTTCTAGAGTGCCTCTTTCTTTTTCACCCGCGCCAATATCTGTAGCGGGTGCCATGGCCCCAGTGAGACAAAGAAGAAACAATACATAAGGCAACATCCCACCAATTTTTTCACCCCAATTTTCTCGATCATCGGCGGTATTCACTTTCTCCAATACTATCGGCTCAATCAGAGCGCTTTGTTTTTCTGCATCTAGCCCCAAATCAGAAAAAGCAATTTGTTGAAATAATTCAGACTGACTTTTAACTATCTCATTCACTCTTCTATATACCAGATTTAATCCGGCGTCATTGAAGTACAACTTTACATTCGCTTGGCCATTCTCAAGTACGTTACTTGAGTAGTTTTCTGGTATAACTAAAACAAAGTCGACTGTTTCGGCGCGAATAATAGCGGTGTAATCTGCACCCTCAGAAACCTCAACAAAGTTAAACTTATCGGGTTGTTGCAAATCTTGAACAATTTCAGGAGCATATTGACCACCAACTAAGGCATAATTCAACACTTGGCTTTCAGCTTTATCCATAGCTTGTTTACTCACAAAACCCACAATCCCAATAATCAGAGGAAAAATTAATAACGGCAGGGCAATCATAAAAAATAATGTTTTACGGTCGCGAAGTAATTCTTTTATCTCTTTTTTAAATACTAACCACATATTGTATATCTCTTTATTTATAAGCCGTTAAAGGCTCTCTATTCGCTAGTAGTGGATTGAATGGCGGCCATAAAGGACTGGTGCAATGAGCCCTCAGCAAGGGCTTTAAAGCTGGCGATATCCCCATCAAACATAGTTCGGCCTTGATCGATAACAGTGACCTTGTCACATAACTCTTGCACTTCATCCAAATGGTGGGTCGAAAAGATGACGGGTGTACCCTGCTCTTTCAAGCCACGAATAAATTCAAGTACCGTTTGCGTGGCCATAATATCTAGGCCCGTTGTGGGTTCATCTAAAATAACCAGCTCTGGTGAATGCACTACGGCACGTGCAATAGCGGTTTTTTGTTTCATACCTGTAGAGAAATTCTCTGAACGTCGGTCTAAAAAGTTATGCATATCTAACAAGTCAGCCAACTCTTTTATACGTAGAACAATAGACGCTTCGGTCATCCCATGGAGTTGACCAAAATAATGAATATTTTCGCGACCTGTTAAACGACCATATAAACCCGTTGAACCCGATAAAAAGCCTATTTTCTTACGAGCAATAACGGGACTGGCTAACACATTATCACCGCTTATTTCTACGCTGCCACTGTCGGGTTTCAGTGCAGTAGACAACATACGTAAGGTTGTCGTTTTACCTGCACCATTGGGGCCAAGCAATCCTAACACTTCACCTTTTTGACATGTAAAAGACACATCTTGGACCGAATGAAAAAACCGCCCTTTTAACCTTGGGTCTTTTTTCTCTTGCTCACTGAGTTTTTTAGGATTTTCCACGGCGAATTTCTTAGCCAGTTTTTTTATTTCTATCATTCCGTTTTCCTAGATTGTGACCACTTCATTTCTATAGTGCTTGAATTTTGTGATTTATTACATGCGGTTAAGAAAAAAAATATGTAACAATATTAAGCTCACTCAGAGTAATGCAAGTAACCTTGGGTGTATATCGCAGTAAAATAATTTAATAGGGAGAGTTGTATGCAACTAGTTAGTAACCCATTTCAGGCCATGAAGGATATTTTTGTTAAGCCTAATCAGGTATTTGCCACTATAAGTGAAACACATAATTGGTCTTGGATACCTTTTATCTGTATCGCAGTTATCGGTGCATTACCCATTTACATGTATTTTAATTTTGTCGACTTTTCTTGGTACACCGAATTAATGGTGCAAGCCATGGCGGGCGATTTAAGCCCCGCTGAGCAAAATGTATTTCGTAACGTAATGGCAGATCAATCACAATCCTTGTGGACAGGAGTGTTTGGCTCTGTATTTATGTTACTTGTCAGTAATGCGATCTTGGCACTTTATCTCAATATTGTGACGAAAGCAGATGAAGAGTGTGTGCAAGGTTATACCGACTGGTATGGTTTTAGTTGGTGGGTCAGCATTCCCGTCATTGTCTCTAGCCTGTTGGGCATCTTGGTGGTGTTAGTGGCGCAGGACAGCCAATTATCCCCAGTAAGCATGGCTCCTACTTCATTTGCCTTTATTTTTTCTGTGGAAATGAATTCGTCATGGGCGTCTTTGATGCAGGCAATCCGCTTGGAATCTATATGGGTGATGTACCTAACGGCAGTAGGATTAAGTCAATGGACCCGGCTCCCTGTTAAGAAAACCTATATGCTTGCCATCGCTCCCTACGTATTAATTTGGGCAAGTTGGGCTTTATTTATTGTTCTTTGATGCTGATTTTGATGATGCTTTTGGCGAAGGCTTAGGTCTGAAATAATCAGTATTCTCATAAAATGCAGGATCATGGTTGGCATCCCACACATCAGGGATGCCCAATAATGGCATTGGGCTAAGTGGCTTTTTAGTCGAAAATAAATTGGTTTGCTGAATATGGCTGACTAAGCGTGTATCAAGTTCAGCCAGTTGTTTTTGATAGGACAAGGTTGAAAATCGACTGTCGACTTCTACTGCCAAACATTTCCCGGTCAAACCCATAAAGGGTTGTAGCAACATTTCCAGATTGGCATGACCAAAGATAAAGCTATTTATCTCATTACCCCAATGTTGCCTATTTTCAACAAACACAGAATGCCATTGGTGCTGTTTTAAGTTTTCTATCAGCTGGGAAAAAACCTCTGAACGCTGATAAGTAACAATCACCCCACACTCATCAAAATGGGTTAAGTTATTTCTTCTAAGGGTACGAGGTGATAACCCATATTGCTCAATATCTTCAACATGTTGTTGATTTAACAACCGTTTTGTTTGTGGAAATTGCAGCCAAATTAAACCATTAAACAAATCATGCCAGCAGTTTGGACGGGTTGGAATAATATGCTGTTGGTGGATGATTTGTTCATAATAATCATCAGATTCGCTGAGTTGGCTATGGCAAACAAAATTAGGGATAGGCAAATTTCCCTTGAGCTCCATTAAGGTATTCAGTCCCTGAGCATTGGGCCAGTCAGTAAAACGAGATAAGCCAAAATGTGTTTCAAGTTGCTGCAGAGGCAACATCGGTAGTTGCTTAGTAAAATCGTGGTGCCAAACAGTCACAATTGCCCTCAAGGTTGATCTAATGTAAAAAGGGTGGGATTTATAAACTTTAATTTTTCACACTACAAGAGCAATTAAATGAAAACTTGCCACAAGCTCCTAATGCTTTGCCTACCAATGACCTTGGCTTTATCAGCCTGCCAAGACAAACAAGCCGACGTTCCTTTGCCGGTTGTAGATAACTTTATTGAAGTTTATCAAGGCATTAACACCAATGATTTGAAAAAACATATCAAAACCTTAGCTTCGGATGAATTTGAAGGTCGCTTACCCACCACAGTGGGCGAACAAAAAACATTGGATTATTTGGTTAACGAATTCAAACAAATCGGCTATCAACCCGGTAATGGCGACAGTTATTTACAGCCGGTTGAACTGATTGAAATGACAGCCGACTCGGATATGACCATGAGCATAGGCAAAAATAACTTTGTTTATAAAGAAGGCATGATGGCTTCGACCCGTCGCGAGCAAGCCAAAGTAGAGCTGAAAGAGTCAGAAGTCGTCTTTGTAGGTTATGGTGTCGATGCACCAGAATATGATTGGAATGACTACCAAGGCCTAGATGTAAAAGGTAAAACGGTAGTGATTTTAGTCAACGACCCAGGTTTTGAAAACCCCCACGGTGACAAATTCGAGGGCAAAACTATGACATATTATGGCCGCTGGACCTACAAATACGAAGAAGCTAGTCGTCAAGGTGCCGAAGCTGCCATCATAGTCCATGAAACAAAACCTGCGTCTTATGGTTGGTCGGTCGTCGCGAATAGCTGGAGTGGCCCACAATATGGTCTGGTGAGTAAAAACGGTAACGCTGACAGAGTCGCAGTAGAAGGTTGGCTCACCACTGAGGCAGCACAAAAAGTGTTTGCCGATGCCGGACTTGATTTTGCTGAAGAAAAAGCTAAAGCGATAGCCGGTCCATACAGCAAAAGTTTAGGATTAGATGCCTCAGTAACCGTTAACAATAGCTTTAAAAAATCGATTAGTTATAACGTTGTCGCTACTTTACCCGGTTCTGAAAAGCCTGACGAACATCTCATATTTACCGCTCATTGGGATCACTTAGGAAAAGATGAAAGCAAAGACGGAGACCAAATCTACAACGGTGCTCATGATAATGCAACTGGCACAGCAGCGGCCCTAGTGATGGCCAACGCTTATTCGGAGTTGAATATCCAACCCAAGCGTTCAACGACCTTTTTAATCGTCACCGCAGAAGAACAAGGCTTGTTAGGTTCTAAGTATTACTCAGAACATCCGATTATCCCTTTAGATAAAACCGTCGCCAATATTAATATGGATGCCATGAGTGTCTTGGGTAAAACCAAAGATGTCGCTGTTATTGGTATGGGTAAGTCTGAACTAGAAACCTACCTTGAAAAGGCAGCCAAGCGCCAAGACCGCTATTTGGTTCAAGAAGGTCGTCCAGAAGCAGGTTATTACTATCGTTCTGATCATTTCAGTTTTGCTAAACAAGGTGTACCTGCCCTATACGCCAAAGGCGGTGATGAACCCATCGATGAAGCCACAGCACAGTACCGTAAGCGCACTAATGTGATTGTCACCGGCTGTTATCATCAGCTTTGCGATAAATTTCGTGAAAGTTGGGACTTATCGGGTATCCAGCAAGATGCGCAATTGTTATTTGAAGTGGGTTATGACTTAGTATCATCGGATGATTGGCCGAAATGGAAAGCCACGAGTGAGTTTCAGCGGAAGTAGGAACAGTCTGCAGGCTTACGCTTATAGCTGCGTAAGCCACTTATAGCTTAAAACCATGTCCTCGCCGACGCCACGCGAGATGGCAGTGAGCTTCAGCACATGTCTTGAGGTTATGTGATAAAAAGTATGCTGCGCGGCGTCCGCTACACTTTACCTGTTAGGCCAGCTAAAGCTGTTCCATATTTATCCCGTCAATATGGTCAACAGCACAAAAGAGTCACCAGACAAAATGGTCGGGAACCATTTTGAACATCTACAAGATGACCCGAAGGTCAAAGTATAAGGATGAACTTTGTAAAATGCCGCTCGCTGCCAAAGTTCTTAACCGCAAACTTTAAAGGCGGAAGAGCAGTGGCACAGGCACCAAAGCGGTTATCGGCGATACCGATAGTGTAATTACCTTACGATGGCTGATGAGATGGACACTCCCTAATACGGCGTCAATGCGCCAAAATAGTATTTTCAACCAGACTATTTACATAGGGAGTGTCCATCTCATCAGCCATCATAGTTTACTGGTTGTCTCCATAGCCGGTGCGCTTGTCTTTTTGCTTCCCTCGCATCGATGTTCGCCAATTATTTATGAGATTTCGTAGGGTGAAACTGGATTCTTTAGAAGCACGGCT
>Ga0307488_10000432_pt1 | contig 34046 bp, 37 predicted proteins | sample SB02metaG_FD_202248 | JGI IMG/M metagenome (GOLD analysis project Ga0307488, IMG submission 202248) | Sea-ice brine microbial communities from Beaufort Sea near Barrow, Alaska, United States - SB 0.2 | ecosystem: Environmental > Aquatic > Marine > Coastal | place: USA: Alaska | collected...
CAAGGTTTTTGGCATTACATAGTGCACGCTGTTGAGTTCTCAAAGATCGGATGCTTCTGTGATTTCCCTTCCGGGTCCTACGCAGAGCAACTTTTCAAGTCTACCGATTTTGGGGCCGCTGTCAACTTCTGGTTACCCAGTTATTTCTTGCGATTTCCCTAGTTGGAAGACCTAAATCCTAGACACTAAAACACCTGGCCACAAGGGCCAATATTTAGTACTTGGAAGTGTTGTACTTGAGTCGGCGATCTCTATCGGATCTTGCCTAACTTTGGCTAACTCGGGAAAGCTTAGTCACGTTTTTATAACCTTGTCAAATCCAAGACGGACCGGCGTGTTCTAGCCGAAAAACAAGCCCGCCAGAGACTTTTTTCCGCGCGACAAAACGGCTACTTTTCCGGGTAAATACTGGTCTATCAGGGCAAGCTCGTCAGTAACCTTGTTTTTATTGACGGCCACCGACCCTTGGGCAATTGCTCGACGCGCTTGGCCATTGGATTCGACTAAACCCGACTCCACCAACGCAGTCACGACAGAAATACCAATTTCGCAATTAATATTAGGCAGTTCCATGAGGGCAGCCCGCAGTGTTTCTGGATCAAGCTCGGCTAGTTCACCCTGCCCAAATAGCGCCTGAGAGGCCGCCTCAGCGGCCAAGGCGTCTTTTTTAGAGTGCACTAGCTCGGTGACCTCAAGTGCCAGCCTTCGCTGTGCTGCCCGCTTATGCGGCTCAGCTGAGACTTGCTGTTCGTAATCCTCAACCTCATTGCGAGTTAGGAAGGTAAATACCTTTAGACGATCGGCTACATCCGCGTCGTCGGTATTAAGCCAGAACTGATACATCGCGTAGGCGCTAGTGAGGGTCTTATCGAGCCAAACTGCGTTGCCCTCGGACTTGCCGAATTTTTTACCATCTGCGTTTGTGATCAGTGGTGTGGCAATCAAGTGAACGCTTTTGCCTTCGACTCGATGAACCAGATCTGCCCCAGAGGTGAGATTTCCCCACTGATCGCTACCGCCGGTTTCAAGAACGCATCCGAAACGCTTATAAAGCTCCAAGAAATCTAGCCCCTGAAGAATCTGATAACTGAACTCGGTGTAACTGATGCCGCTGTCGGAGTTCAATCTCGCACTTACGGCGTCCTTAGCAAGCATTTTGCCGACTCGGTAGTGCTTACCAATGTCCCTCAAAAAATCAATCGCACTGTACTGGCTGGTCCAATCAAGGTTGTTCACCATCTGCGCCTTGTTTTCACCCTCAAATGATAAAAACTTTCGATTCTGATCACTTAGTTTAATTACCCAACTTGCAACTGTCTCTCGATCGTTTAGCGTTCTCTCCGCAGTCGGCTTTGGGTCACCGATTAGCCCAGTGGCACCGCCTACCAACGCAAGTGGGTGATGCCCAGCTAATTGCAATCGACGCATGGTTAGGAGCTGCACCAAGTTTCCAAGGTGAAGACTCGGCGCCGTTGGGTCAAAACCGCAATAAAAAGTGATCGGTTTATTCAGCGCTTCCTTGAGCGCGGCCGCATCGGTCGATAGGGCCACCAACCCTCGCCAATTGAGCTCGTCTAGGACGTGAGCGAACGAAGAGTCGTTTTTTTGAGCTGAGAGTGTCGATGAGTCGGCCATTAGCCCCTCCGATGAGGCGCGAGTTTACGAAGAGCAACCAACTGATCGATCACCTGTGAGGAAGAAGTTCCTCCAGCGCCATTTCTTGCCTCTATCGAACCGGAAACCTTCAGCACTTTTCTAACTTCAGGCGTAAGGTGCTTAGAAACCTTTGTTAGTTGCTCATCGCTGACCTGATCGAGCTCGAGATCGTTCGCCTCGCAAAACTGAACCAACTGACCGGTAATTTCGTGAGCATCTCTGAAAACAACTCCTTGCTTAACCAGCCACTCCGCGACGTCAGTCGCAAGCGAGAAGCCCTTGGGTGCCAGGAATTCCAGTCGTTCTTTATCAAAGGTCAAAGTCGAGATCATTCCGATAAATGCGGGGAAGATCAGCATGAGGGAGTCAAAAGAGTCAAACATTGGCTCCTTGTCCTCCTGCAAGTCACGGTTGTAACTTAGTGGCAAGCCCTTGAGCGTGGCTAAAAGCCCAGCTAGGTTTCCAATAAGCCTTCCCGATTTACCCCTTGTTAGCTCAGCAATGTCAGGGTTTTTTTTCTGAGGCATTATCGAGGATCCAGTTGAAAACTCATCAGCAAGAGTTGCGTAGCCGAACTCGTAAGAGACCCAGGCAATAACCTCTTCACTGATTCTTGAAAGATCGATACCGATCAAACTCAAGATGAACACGAACTCCGCGACCAAGTCGCGGCTGCTGGTGGAATCCATGCTGTTCTCACTTACGCCATTGAGCCCAAGTTCTTCGGCAACAAGCTGCGGATCCAAGCCCAACGTGCTTCCGGCCAAAGCTCCGGCACCATAAGCCGAACGATTCGCTCTTTTCCGCCAATCCTCTAGACGCTGCAGGTTACGAACCTGTGGCCAAGCATGTGCCAGCAGATGATGCGAGAGCAAAACCGGCTGCGCGAGCTGGAAATGGGTCCTGCCGGGCATTGCAACGCCAATGTGATTCTCGGCCTGGCTGCAAAGAGCGTCGAGGTAATCAAGGACCTGTGTCTCAATTGCGTCGGCTGCGTCCAGCATAAAAATTCTGATTAGAGTTGCTATCTGGTCATTGCGTGATCGACCAGCCCTAATTTTTCCGGCAAGCTGAGACCCGGCTATCTGGATGAGTCCGCGCTCGAGAGCAGCGTGTACATCCTCTTCGGTTGCCTTAGGTACAAAGGAACCGTCTTCAACTCGCTTAGTTAGTTCAGCAACTGCCTTGTTCAGAACGGCAAGTTCGTCTTTCGTGACGTAGCCTCCGGCATGAAGAGCCACCAGGTGAGCAGAAGTGCCCTTTAGGTCATAGGTTGCCAGTCGCCAGTCAAAATGAGTCGACTTGGAAAGGGCCTCGAGCGCCTCGCTCGGGCCGCCAGCAAACCGGCCTCCCCATAGTGAGTCTTTACTTTGCGCCATTTCTACCCAATTTCCTATTGTCTAAAGTTTAGTTTTGTTCGGCAAGCCAGACCATCAAGGCCTTTTGCGCATGAAGCCTGTTTTCGGCTTCCTGCCAAACTCTTGACTGGCTACCATCAATGACATCCGCACTGACTTCAAAGCCTCGGTAAGCAGGCAGGCAGTGAAGAAATATTGCATCCTTGTCCGCATCAGCCATCAGAGCCGTGTCCACCGTGAAGGCTTGGAACACCAGGGCACGCTCTTGGGCTTGATCTTCCATGCCCATTGAGACCCAGGTGTCAGTAACGACAACGTGAGCACCGGCTACAGCTTCGACAGGATCATTAGACGAGGAAATCTTGCCTCCTTGATTGCCCGCAATTTCCCGGGCTCGATCCAGCACAGCCGAGTCTGGCCCATAGCCTTCTGGAGCAGCGATCGAAACATCCATACCCGCCATGGCGCAGGCAACAAGGTAGCTATTTGCCATGTTGTTATTGGCATCGCCGACGTAGGCAAGCTTTAGGCCCTCGGTTTTCCCGAAGCACTCTTTGATTGTCATCAGATCTGCCAGCAACTGACATGGGTGCCAGCTGTCGCTCAGGGCATTTATGACTGGAACCGATGAATTGGCCGCCATTTCGTCCAGCCCGGCCTGCGCATATGTCCGCCAGATAATTTGAGCTACTTGCCGCTCTAGAACTCTGGCCGTATCAGCCACTGACTCTTTCTTGCCCAACTGCGAGACACCGCTATCGATAATTAGAGGGACTCCCCCTAGTTCTGCAATACCCACGGCGAAAGAAACCCTTGTCCTTGTGGAGGTCTTGTCAAAGATAACCGCCACGGTTTGAGGTCCAGCAAACGGCCTCTGGCTAAATCGGTCCGCCTTTAGCTTGATGGCGCTATCAATAATCTGGGCCTGCTGGGATGGAGTAATGTCGTCGTCTTTTAAAAAGTGCTTGGTCAATTTGTCCCTAACTCGTTACCTGGGTACCGACACCGGCTTTAGTGAAGATTTCCAGCAGGATGCTGTGCGGTTGTCTGCCGTCGATGATGTGAGCCTTTGGAACCCCACCTTGGACAGCACTTAAGCAAGCCTGCATTTTTGGAATCATTCCGGATTCAAGCTTCGGCATCAGCTCGGTTAGCTCCTCGACGCTTATCTCGGACAAAAGCGAGTCTATTTCTGGCCAGTTCGCGTAGAGGCCTGGAACATCAGTTAGCACCATCAACTTGTCGGCGCCGAGAGCTATAGCGAGCGCCGACGCGGCTAGATCGGCATTAACATTCAGTAGCTGTCCTTCGTTAGAGGGAGCCACAGAAGAAATAACGGGTACCTTGCCCTGGTCAAGTGCTTGCAGTACCGCTCTTGGATTGACAGTCTTGACTTCACCGACAAGGCCCAAATCGACCTCGCCTTCCGAAGTCTGGCCCTTTACCTTCACGGCCCTAAACAGGGAGTCATCTTCGCCGGAGAGAACCACGGTCTGTGCTCCAGACTCCTCAATGAGATTCGCCAAGTTTTTTGAGATCTGATTTCTAAGTACGTCCCTAACAACCGACATGGTCTTCTCATCGGTGTATCGCATTCCAGCCCGGAATTCACTTTCAATTCCAATTTCAGCGAGCCTGGCCGTTATTTGTGGCCCTCCGCCGTGCACCACAACCGGCTTAATACCCACGAACCGAAGATATGCCATGTCCTGAGCAAATGCCAGCTGCAGTTGCTCGTCGACCATCGCGTTGCCGCCGAACTTCACCACGACTATTCGCCCGTGGAACTCTCGCAGCCAATCCAGTGACTCGATGAGAGTTTCGGCCTTGAGCCTTGCAAGTGCTTGGTCTGTATTTGCTGGAATCATTAGCTTGAGTATGCGCTGTTCTCTTCAACGTAGCTGTGGGTTAGATCATTGGTAACAACCGTAGCGCTGAGGCTGCCCGCATGAAGGTCTATAACCACTTCAACTTCTTTACCGCTCAAGTCAACCTTTGACCGATCTTCGGCCGGCTCCCCCTTAGAAGAAATCAATATGGAGTTGATTGACACATCTATCCCGTAGGGATCAAATTCCGCAGAGGTTGTTCCGACCGCGGCCAAGATCCTTCCCCAGTTCGGGTCTTTGCCAAAGATTGCGGCCTTGAACAAGTTGTTACGAGCCACTGCTCTAGAAACCTCGAGGGCGTCCTCCTCGGTCTTGGCACCCTGAGTAGTGATGTGAATGTTGTGACTCGACCCCTCGGCATCATCTAGCAGCCTCAGCGCCAGCTCCTTGCAAAGCTCAGTGAGCAATGCTGTGAACTCGGCTAAGTCCGGGGTTTTCTGGCTCGCTCCAGAAGACATCAAAGTCACTTGGTCGTTGGTGGACATGCAGCCATCCGAATCGAGTCGATCAAAGCTCACACGGGTGGCAGACCTGAGGGCAGCGTCCAGCTGTTCGCTGTTCAAAACAGCATCGGTGGTGATAACCACGAGCATTGTTGCAAGGCCAGGGGCCAGCATTCCAGCTCCCTTTGCCATCCCGCCCAAAGCCCAACCGTCAGCGCTTGATCTTGATCCAAGCTTGGCCACGGTGTCAGTGGTCATAATTGCGTGAGCCGCGTCTTCTCCACCTGTTTCCGAAAGCGCTTCGAAGGCCGAGGTTACCCCGCTCAATAATTTAGGCCTGTCTAGCTGGTCACCTATTAGGCCGGTCGAGCAAACAACAATTTCAGCTGCGGGGAATCCAGTGAGTTCGGCAACTTTTTCTGCGGTTGCATGCGTCGTTTGGAAACCCTGGGCGCCGGTGTAGCAGTTGGCTCCGCCAGAGTTTAGAACTATGGCCCTTGCCTGGCCACCGGCAATAACTTGCTTAGACCACAGGATTGGATTCGCAAGACAGCGATTTGTTGTGAACACCGCGGCCACGGCATTGTTAGGTCCTTGATTTACTACGAGAGCAACATCAAGACCGCCACTGGCTTTCAGGCCAGCCGCGACTCCGGAGGCTATAAAGCCCTTGGGGCCGACAACACTCATGGGGCGACCCCAATCGAGCTCAAGCCAACCTGCTCCGTCAAGCCAAGAGCAATGTTCATGCACTGAATGGCGGCGCCAGCAGTTCCTTTCACCAAATTATCAATTGCGCTCACCACAATGACTTTCTGAGCGTGCTCATCAAAGGCAAGAGAAATCTGGGCATTATTAGTGCCCAATACGCTAGCCGTCCTTGGCAGCTGGCCCTCCGGTAGCAACTGGACAAAACTTTCGTCCCCGTAGGTATTCCGATAAACATCTCGGAGATACTCCAGTGAAAAACGACTCGAAGGCTTCGCAGTGTTTACAGCCAAGATTCCTCTGGACATAGGCACTAGTACCGGAGTCATGGACACTGTCACCGCTTTGCCGGCGGCCAAGGACAGGTTCTGCTCGATCTCCGGAGTGTGTCGATGAGTTCCCCCAACCCCGTAAGCTCTCGCAGACCCGAGAACCTCGGCTGCCAACAGATCGATGCTGCTTGCTTTTCCAGCTCCAGAGGTTCCAACGGACAGCACTGAAACGATGTCATCGGTCTCGATAAGCCCCGCTGTCAAAGCTGGAGCTAAAGCAAGTGAAACCGCTGTCACGTTACAACCCGGTATAGCCAAGCGCCTGACTTCACGAAGTTCAGTCCTAAGCTTGCCGCCGGTTGCCAACGTTAGCTCTGGGAGGCCGTAGGGCCATGAGCCAGCATGAGTAGTTTGGTAATAAGTTTCCCAAGCGCCTGCGTCTTGCAATCTAAAATCAGCTCCGCAGTCAATCACCATGACGTGGGTAGGCAGCTGCGCCGCCAGTTCCGCGCTTTTGGTGTGTGGCAGGGCAAGAAACACAACTTCATGTCCCGCCAGATTCTCAACCGAAGTCTCTACTAAAACTCGATCTGCAAATTCCGGGATGTGGGGCTGAAGTAAACCAAGACTTTGACCGACATTACTGTGTCCAGTAACCGCACCAAGGTCGAGCATCGGATGCGCTGCTATTAGGCGCAAAAGCTCGCCGCCAACGTACCCACTTGCTCCGGCCACCGCCACCTGAATAGTCATTTAGCCCCTTAGAGTTGCGCCGAATTGCTGGTTTGCAAGCTCCACGGCCTGGTCCCTGGCCGCGGTAGCCTCCGCTTGGGTAAGAGTGCGATCCTGCGCTCGATACAAAAGAGAAAAAGTCAAAGATTTTTGGCCGGCGTCCAAACCTTTACCGCGGTAGTCATCAACCAAACGGATTTCTTCGAGAAGATCTCCGGCACCCGTCACGATGCTTTGAATCAAATCGGCGGCACTGACCTGAACATCGACGACCAGAGAAAGATCCTGTGTCAAGGCAGTCATAACGCCAAGCTCCTGAGCCTGAACCAAATCCGGAGCCACAGCAAAAATTTCATCCAGATTCAACTCAAAAACTCCAACGGACCTGGGAAGGTGGTTTTGTGAAGCCAACTCCGGGTGAACTTCACCGACAAATCCCACCACTTTTCCGGCCACCATAACGTTCGCGGATCGGCCAGGGTGAAGACCAGCAATTTCGAGTTGCTTTATTTCGTAGGAAACCGCAGCCTGCTGCATAACCACCTCGACCGCGCCTAGGGCTTGAGGGTAGCCCGCCAGTATCGAGTGCTGCCCTGGGCTTTGGGGTAACCAATGGCCCGTCAGTAGACCAGAAACCAACCTGGGCTGCAACGGTATTGCCGCCTTCAGCTCGGCCAGTGTCGTTTCCGAAGGTCTCTGGTTGCCCGCGGGCAAAGTAGACACGGCACTGGCGCCATTTGGCAGAAATACCGAGCCCTCTTCCAGCAAAGCCAAGTCAGTGGACCCGCGAGATATGTTTCTGGCCGCAGCAGAAATCAACCCCGGTACCAAAGACGTTCTCAGGAAACTCGCCTCAGACTGCATTGGGTTTTCGAGCTCTACAGCTCCAGCTGAACCCATCCAGCCGTTTTGATCGGCAGAGACGAACGGATAGTTCAGAACCTCGACGAATCCAGCTCCCGTAAGGCTAGCCAATACCCTGCGTCGAAGTTTCTGCCTAGCCGTAAGACCGCGCCCCGGAGGTGCAACCGGAAGCCTGGATGGAATCTTGTCATATCCGATAAGTCTTGCAACTTCTTCGACCAAGTCAGTCTTATGAGTAATGTCAGGACGCCAGCTAGGCACAGTAACTTGAACAAGATCGTCAATTTTGGTAACCGTGCAACCGATCTCCTCGAGACTGGCAACCACTTCGTTTGCCGAATAGCTGACACCCACCAATTGACCTGGATAATCGAGTTTCATTTCAATTGTCGGCAGCTGAAAATCGCTCGAGTGTTCGGCCCCGACACCACTAAAGCTCCCGGAGGCAAGCTCAGTCAACAACCTGGCGACTCTGGAAGCCGCAGCCCTGGAGATCGAACTGTCCACTCCCCGCTCAAATCGCTTGGACGCTTCGGATGGCAACTTGTGGCGTCTCGCACTTCTTGCAATCGAAATTGGATCGAAAATCGCCGCCTCTATGAGAACTGCCGTAGTGCCTGAACTCACCTCAGTCCGGGCCCCGCCCATGACACCGGCAATTCCTATTGGACCCTGCTCATCACATATCAGCAAATCTTCTTCGTGAAGCTGCCTGGTTTTTTGATCCAGTGTTATGAGCTCTTCGCCGGCCTCTGAGCGTCGAACGCTTATGCCCCCAACCAGCTTGTCAAGATCGTAAGCATGCAGAGGCTGACCGAGCTCTAGCATCACGTAGTTCGTGATGTCGACCGCGATTGATATCGAGCGCATCCCAGCAAGCTTGAGGCGGTTTACCATCCAATCTGGAACCTTCGCCTCCGCGTCTAGACCAGAAACGCCAACCAATACAAACTGACTGCAGCCGGCCTTGCCGTGGATAGGGGCATCGTCTTTCACTTCAAGCGCAAAGCCCGACCCCATTACCGGCTCAATGGCAAGAACCGGATCTTGGAACTTCACACCGGTTGCATGCGAATACTCTCTGGCGATTCCCCTTATCGACAAGCAATAGCCACGATCCGGAGTTACGTTCACCTCGGCGGCGGACTCGTCCAATCCCAGTAGCACGATTGCATCGACCCCAATTTCAGGGTCAAGGCCTATCGAACTGAGAACAAGGATTCCATCGTGCTCGTCTCCCAGTCCGAGCTCCTTAGCCGAAGCGATCATTCCATCCGAGACGTGTCCGTAAGTCTTTCTAGCTGCAATCTCGAACCCTCCGGGCAAAACGGCGCCCGGCAGACTTACTACAACCTTGTCCCCGACCGCGAAATTAGCGGCGCCGCAGACGATGCCCCGAATCTCCTCTGAGCCGCTGGTTGCAACTCGGACTTGGCACCAGCGAATAGTTTTTCCATTTTTTTGTTCTTCAGCCTCGAAGGACAAGACTTCCCCGACTACGACCGGTCCAAGTATGTCCCCCCCGTGAGAGCCTTCTTCTTCGAGGCCAACTTTCACGAGCTCAGCCATCACGTCATTCGGGGTAACTTTCGCACCAAGCTCGACCATCTCACCTAGCCATCCAAGTGGAATTCTCATCTAGATCACCGAACCAAACTGGGCACTAAACCGAACATCGGCTTCGACCATGTCGTGCATGTCTTTCACGCCGTTTCTGAACATCAGGGTTCTCTCGATGCCCATTCCGAAAGCGAATCCGGAATAGACCTCTGGATCAATTCCTGCCGCAAGCAACACGTTTGGATTGACCATGCCGCAGCCACCCCACTCGACCCAACGCGGTCCACCTTTGGCATCCGGATGCCAAACATCCAGCTCGGCAGATGGCTCAGTGAAAGGAAAAAAGCTCGGCCGCAATCTAATTTTGGCCTCTTCGCCAAACATCACTCTTGCAAAGTGCTCCAAAGTTCCCCGAAGGTCTGCCATGGTCAGACCCTTATCAATCGCCAAACCCTCCACCTGATGAAACACAGGCGTGTGGGTGGCATCTAATTCATCGGTCCTGAAGACTCTCCCTGGGCACAGCACGTAAACCGGCAGTTCACGCTCGAGCAAGGATCTAACCTGAACGGGAGAGGTATGAGTTCGCAGCAGTAGGTGATTCTCAACTGGCTTGACAAAAAAAGTGTCCTGCATTGCCCTAGCTGGGTGATCCGGGTGAAAATTCAATGCGTCGAAATTAAACCATTCGTTTTCAAGCTCTGGGCCATCGGCTATCTCCCAGCCCATGCCAACGAATACGTCGCTGACCTGATCCATCAAAAGAGACAGCGGGTGCCTTGCGCCGAGCTTCAAAAACTTTGGTGCCGCAGTCATGTCAACTTTTTCGTTGGCAAGAGCCTCGTCGGCCGCTAGGGACTCAAGTTTGACGGCCTTTTCCTCAAACGCTTGATTTAGCTGGGCTCTTGCTCCTCCGACTAACTTGCCAGCCTCGGCTTTTTGCTCATTAGGTACTGCCTTGATCAAAGCATTTAGCCTGCTAATTGGGGAGTTGTCTCCAACAATCTGGGCCTTCTGATTCCTCAGGGTTGCCGCATCTTCGACGGCGGCCAGCGCGCTTAGAGACTCTTGCAGCGCCTGGGCTACTACTTCGGGAGTTAATTTCTCGGACATCGCCACAAGTTTAGCGATTAGTGTGCTGAGCGACCGCAGTGAGATAAAGGCAAATTGAAGCTGCTATTCCTAGGTTCAATGATTCTGCGGCACCGTAAATAGGCAAAGACATAGTCTTATCCGCGTTTTTGGCGACTTCGTTGGTAACACCATGAGCTTCATTACCAAAAACCCAAGCGGTTGGCTTCGCCATTTCAGCCACGGAAACTTGAGTGACGTCCTGCCCTGCAGAGCTCGATGAGAAGACTTGTATGCCGGCGGACTTGATTTTGCTAATCGCCTCAACTAAATCTTGATCGACAACGATGGGGACGTTCAGAATACTGCCGGCGGTCGACCTGACTACCTTCGGGTTATAGACATCTACCGAGTCAGGGCTGAGGATGACAGCGTCGGCACCTGCGGCGTCTGCGGCTCTTATTATTGATCCAAGATTCCCGGGGTCTCGCCCTTGATCGATAAGTGCCAACAAAACCGGCTCTGTCGAAAGTAGCGCTTCAAGCTCAATGTCGAGATGATGAACCACCGCCACCACTCCTTGGGGAGTCCTGGTATCAGAAATTTTGCTCATGACTTCGTCTGAGACTTCTTCGACAGCAACGCCCATATCGGATAGGCCGGCCAAAACCTCACGATAGCGCTCCCATGCCGAGGCGGTCACGAAGACTTCCTCTATCAGACGGGGAGATTTCTCTAGCTCTTTCAGGCCTTGTGGCCCCTCAAGCAAAAAGAGCCCGGTTTCATACCGGGCGTCTTTTTGATTCAGCCGAACAATCCCCTTGACCCTGTTGGATCTGGGATCATCCAACATTAGCTAGCCTTTGGAGCGTTCACGTCCTTTGGCAATGCTGCCTTTGCCGAGGCAACCAAGGTTGCGAAAGACTTCGGGTCATGAATTGCCATGTCGGACATAATTCTGCGATCTACCTCGATACCAGCGAGGCTGAGCCCCTGGATAAAGCGGTTATAAGTCATCCCGTTTAGACGGGCCGCAGCGTTGATACGCTGAATCCAAAGCCTACGGAAATCACCCTTGCGCTTACGACGATCGTTGTATGCGTAGACAAGCGAGTGCAGCAACTGCTGCTTGGCCTGACGATACAGTCTCGAGCGTTGGCCGCGGTAACCCTTGGCGCGCTCTAGAGCAACTCTGCGCTTTTTGTGCGAGTTGACAGCATTTTTTACTCTTGCCATGTTCTTACTCCTTCTTCGTCAGCCCTAGCGGCCGAGCTGCCTTTTAAGCTTCTTGAAATCTGCGGGGGAAACCACCTGGTCAGCATTCAGGCGACGCTTGCGCCTGGAGGACATGTGCTCCTGGTTGTGTCGCATGTTAATCTGCTGCTTCATCAGCTTGCCGCTGCCAGTAAAGCGGAAACGCTTTTTGGCACCCGAATGGGTCTTCATCTTCGGCATGAGCTCTCCTTTTAGTTCTCTTGCTCCACAGCAGACTTCTGCTGTGCCTTTTTAGCCTCTGCTCGAGCTTCGGCCTTGTTCTTGAGTGGACCTATAACCATGACCATGCTTCGGCCATCGATTGATGGATTCGACTCAACTGTTCCAAATTCGGTAACTTGGTCAGCTAAATTCCTGAGTAACTTGACACCCATTTCGGGTCGAGATTGCTCTCTACCGCGAAACACAACCATCACCTTGACTTTGTCGCCGGCCTTGAGGAACTTTCGAACCTGTCCCGCCTTTGTCTCATAGTCATGACTGTCAATCTTCAAACCAAATCGAACAGTCTTCAAAACTGTGTTGACTTGGTTCTTGCGAGCCTCACGGACTTTTTGGGCAGCTTCATATTTGAACTTGCCGTAATCCATAATCTTGCAAACCGGAGGGCTTGAGCCTGGCGAAACCTCGACTAAGTCAAGATCTGCCTCTCTAGCCAACTTGAGTGCTTGATCAATATCAACAACGCCAACTTGCTCTCCAGCTGGTCCGACAAGACGAACCTGTGCCACCCGAATACGCTCATTAATGCGAGGATCGCTGATAATTTCTCCTTAATAACTGTTTTTGACCACGCAAGCGTGCAGAAATAAATCAACTCTCTTACCCGGCAGCCTATTTAGAAGGCGGCTGACAGGTGGGATTGTAATCCGCTTCTGACCGAGCAATAGCTCGGAGCCTCAGGTAGCCTAGCAGAGCATTTGAATATTGAGAAGAGGAAAAGTGGAAGAAGACTTAGCCCGTGACATCGCGGAGGTTCCAGCGGTCGAGGTTATCAACACGACCGCAGTGCACCTAATGAGTGCTGCAGCGGTTCAGTGTGGGCTGTCCGACGACACCCCAGGCGACTTAGCGGAGGCACGCAAGCTGATCACTGCGCTAGCAGGCTTAGTAAGCGCTGCTGCAGGAGAGATCGGCGATCACCACGCTCGACCCCTAAGGGACGGGCTGAGATCGTTGCAGCTGGCCTTCAGGGAAGCCTCATTTATCAAGGACGCACCTGGTCAAGGGCCTGGAGAAAAATACACTGGTCCGGTTTCCTGACCTAGATGACAGAAATTATTTTCAGCTTGAAGGAATCTACAAAGTCATCAAGATCCCCAGACCTGAGGTGAGCGACGAAACTCATGAGAGCATTTTCTAATTCCTCAGCGGTCAAGCCTGGCCTCATTCCGACCTCGATGATTATCTCCTCCGCCACAAGCCTTGCCTCCGGGTCGCCGGCTGACACTCCAGCCATCACGACGTCCTTCGCCTCCTTGACCGCGGAAGCAATTACTTGCTTTACCTCAGAGCCAGAAACTGCGTCGATTATCTTTAAGTCCTGAGCCAGAGCTGCTAGCTCGGTCCTGCGAAGAGCTCTTGCGTGGGTTGCCGGATTAATAATTACTCGCGTGTGTCCTTCCCCGACAGCTGCAACGCAAAGTTTATTTATCGACACCGGCACGGGACGCGCCTCAGGCTTCCAAGAAAGCATGTCCGCGACCGACGTGAATGCAGGGATTGCGGTTCTATCATCCGGGGTTGCCACCGCGACAATTGCCAAGTCTGCACTTTTATCAACCGCTTGACCGTGAGGACCAATACCGGTCTGACCAATCTCGGCAATTAGTGGAACCAGCAAACGCTGACCGCGAAGTGACTCAACAAAACTCATTTTTACAAACGGGGTGGCGGCCAGAGCCCTCGCAATCACCTCTGGAGTCTCGCCATCATCTTCTGCCCAAGGATTCTCATCGAAGGATCGCCCCTTCCAAGGGACGCCCGCCGAGTCAACAAATGGGCTTTCAGTCAATGGCCGGTCCCGATCGCCAGGGCTTCCTCTAGCGTGAAGCGCCCCGCATAAAGCGACTTACCCAAAATCGCACCCTCCAGGCCGAGAGGCACTAAGTCAACTAAGTCCTGGATGTCCTGCAAAGTGGAAATGCCGCCGGAAGCCACGACCGGTTTGTTGGTGTGCTGCATTACTAATTTTAAGAGCTCGAGGTTAGGGCCTCTCAGGGTCCCATCCTTGGTAACGTCAGTCACGACATACCTAGCGCAGCCGTCCGCCTCAAGTCTGGCCAAAACCTCAAGCAAGTCGCCGCCTTCCTTGGTCCATCCGCGAGCCGCCAGAGTGCTGCCCCTCACGTCCAAACCAACGGCAATCTGGTCACCGTATTTACCTATTACTTTCGATGTCCACTCGGGATCCTCAAGTGCGGCGGTTCCGAGATTTACTCTCGCGGCGCCCAGCTCAAGAGCTGCCTCAAGCGAATTATCGTCGCGGATGCCGCCTGAAAGTTCAATTTTTACAGCACCACTTTGAGCCACTACATCGGCGATGACTTCCCGATTGTGCCCTCGCCCGAATGCGGCATCAAGATCAACCAAGTGAATCCACTCTGCCCCAGCTGCGATCCAGTCCTGCGCTGCCTTCAGGGGGTGCCCGAAATCTTCCTCCGTGCCGGCCTCGCCTTGGGTAAGACGCACGGCCTTGCCGGATGCAACATCGACCGCGGGTAATAACTCAAGCTTCAAGGTGTCTCCTAGATAGATTCAATCCAATTTGAAAGTAGCTTCAAACCAGCTGGGCCAGATTTTTCAGGGTGAAACTGAGTGGTCACTAGCGGTCCATTTTCAACCGCAGCCAGAAATTGTTCACCGTGGTTAGACCAAGTCAAGTGAGCCGGGATAAAAGGTGGTCGGATATCTAGCTCCCAAGCCACGGAAGCGTACGAGTGCACGAAGTAAAAGCGCTCTTGCTCGACTCCATTAAACAAAGTGGAACCCGAGGACGCCTCCACTTTGCTCCAGCCGATGTGGGGCAATCTTGGAGCATCTAGCAGCTTTACGGTGCCAGGCCATTGCCCTAGCCCTTGAGTTTCAACGCCGTGCTCCAAGCCGGTTTCAAACATTACCTGCATACCAACGCAAATTCCAAGCACTGGTCTAGAAGCAGTCAGACGCTTGTCAATAAGTCGGTCAGCCCCATGCGCCTTCAGCTTTTCAATGACCGAACCAAAAGCCCCAACACCAGGAACGACAAGACCATCAGATTCATAGACATTGCTGGCATTGTCCGTGAGCGTTACATTCGCCCCAGCTTCAGTTAGTGCCTTGCAAACGGAATGGACGTTGCCACTCCCGTAATCAAGTACTGTGACCGATTTGGTCACAAGCTCCCCTTGGTAGAAGGCACGCCAGTAACACGAGGATCAATCGCGACCGCATTCCTGAGTGCGCGCGCAAAGGCCTTGAACTGAGACTCTGCAATGTGGTGAGCATCTCGACCCGCCAAAACGTTTATGTGCACGGTCAGGCCAGCATTATGTGCAATCGCCTCAAACACGTGTCGCACTAGCGACCCAGTGAAGTGACCACCGATCAGGTGATACTCAAATCCAACTGGCTCACCGGAGTGCACCAAAAAAGGCCTGCCCGAGACATCCACCACCGCTCGCGCTAATGCCTCGTCCAACGGAACAGTCGCGTCGCCATAGCGACCGATGCCCTGCTTGTCCCCGAGAGCCTGAGCGATTGCCTGGCCCAAAACAATGGCTACGTCCTCGACGGTGTGGTGCGCATCGATCTCAACATCGCCGGTCGCTGCGACGTTTAGGTCTATTAGAGAGTGCTTAGAGAATGCGGTAAGCATGTGGTCATAGAAGGGCACACCGGTTGAGATATCACTCTTTCCAGTGCCGTCAAGATTGAGCGACAACTCAACAGACGATTCGCTTGTCTTTCGACTGATTTTTGCTTCCCGATTCACAACTATTCCTTTGGCTCTAATGCCCCTAGTTTAGTCAAGCAGTAAGGCTAGCTCGCCAAGTAACTTTGTGGTCTCTGCCTCAGTACCAGCCGTGACTCGAAGACAACCCGCAATTCCGATGTCCCTAACAATGATTCCCTTGGACAGCAGGCCGTCGAAAATCATCTGAGTGTCATCGAATCCTTCAATCAAGACGAAGTTTGCATCCGATGGCAAAGGCCTAAGGCCCATCTTTAGGACGCCGACCATAATTCGATCGCGCTGAACTTTTATCTGCTGGACGTTAGCCAGAAGCTGTCCGCTCGTCTCCAGAGCCGCCATGGCCGCCGCTTGCGTTAGCGCTGACAGGTGATAGGGCAACCTAACAATGCGCATTGCATCAACCACGGCGGCATCGGCAGCCATGTAGCCAACCCTCGCCCCGGCAAAAGCAAATGCCTTACTCATGGTCCGGCTGATTACCAGCCGTGGTCGTCCAGGCAGTAAAGATATGGCACTCGGAGAGTTTGCAAACTCCTGATAGGCCTCATCAACTAGAAGCATTCCCTCGAAACTGTCGTATGCCGCCTCAATCACCTCCAGCGATGTGCCGGTTCCGGTTGGGTTATTAGGCGAACACAGAATAACTATTTGCGGCTGCGCTTTTAGAATTTCCTGACGAACGTAATCTTCTGTCAGAGAATAGTCACCCAATCGAGGGAGCAACTGGTAGTCAGTCATGGTCGTTCTGGCGATGTTCAAGTACATGGAGTAAGTCGGACCGAAACTTATTGCTTTTACATCCGGACCGCCAAAGACCTGAAAAAACTGCTGCAAAATTTCATTTGAACCGTTTGCGGCCCAGATCTGCTCCGCCGCCAAGTTCCCACCCAGGAATTCCGCCAGCATTCGACGGAGCTCAATAAACTCACGATCTGGATACCTGTTAAGTGTTAGTGCCGCCTCCGCAGTTCGCTGAACTATTTTCAGCGCGACCTCTTCGGGTATCCCAAAGGTGTTCTCATTTACATTAAGTCTGATTGGTACGTCAATTTGGGGCGCACCATATGGCAGCTGTCCGACCAAGTCGCGTCGTATTGGCAGATCATCGAGGTTAGTCACCCCTTAAGAGTAGCGAATCAGTTGGAACAAGAGCGACTCAAGGAAGAGCTATTTGCTGACCGGGAGTCAATTCAACAGTTTCAAGCGCATTCAACATGACGACCCGGGCAATCCAGTCTCTCGGGTCCTGAGATGAGGCGTATTTGTCCGCCAACTCCCAAAGCGAGTCACCCGACTGCACCGTTACGAATTCGAGTGCTACGCCCGGGGTGCTTCCGGCGAAAGAACCACTAATCCCCAAGATGCTGATTGCAAAACTGAGAGCGAGAACTACAACTGCGCGAATCAAACGCCTCGGGTTTGTAAGCCGGTAGTTTCCAAGAACTAACATGTTGTGTCCCTTCTGCTCGAATACTTGTTTCGAACACTTGTTCTAAGTTTATGCGACCTATTCAAAAAAGCAAGTGTATTTGCCTGAATATTTGTAGCTTTATCGAAAATGTGTTTGGTATTTGCTGTAAATACGAATACAGTTTCGATAAAGGTAGTAAACAACTACCCACAGACATTTTGCATAAGGGGCACGCATGGACACCTCAAACTTGACCAATGTTCAGCAAAGAATTCTCAACGTAATAGCCGAATCGATGGCTGGCCGGAATTACGCGCCGTCGATGAGGGAGATAGGCGAGTCTGTAGGTCTGTCCTCAACTGCTAGCGTCTCTCATCAGCTGAATAAACTTGAGCTTCTCGGTTTCATAAGCCGTGACCCAAGACGCCCCCGGACAATCGACCTCCTAGGTCTCGAGCCAGCCGGGGAGATAATTCACCCTGATGCCGCAATGGTCCCTCTCGTCGGCCGCATTGCAGCCGGTGGCCCCATTACCGCAGAGCAAAACGTTGAAGATGTCTTCGCCCTCCCCCGACAGCTTGTTGGCCAAGGCGATCTGTTTTTGCTAAAGGTTGTCGGAGAATCAATGATCGACGCCGCTATTTGTGATGGCGACTGGGTAGTAGTTCGCCAACAGCAGACCGCTGAGAACGGTGACATTGTCGCCGCCATGTTGGAAGAAGAGGCGACAGTAAAGATGTTTAAACAACGAGACGGAAACACCTGGTTGCTTCCGAGAAACTCAGCATTTGAACCAATACCTGGAGAGCATGCCGTGATTCTCGGAAAGGTCGTTGCGGTTCTTAGGGCCGTGTAGTTAGGCGCGACAATTCGGCTGCTAGGTCTTCGCGAACCAATGCTTTGATTTTCGTACCACCCTCTACGTATTCAATCGTCTGCACTTTTCCAGCCATGTGAATTTTTGAAACTAAATCTCCACGGTCATAAGGAATCAAGCCCTCAAACAAAACCTCGGGTAGGGGCAGCGAGGATGCAATTGCTGCCTCAAGTTCGGCAATCCCCATTCCGGTTCTCGCAGAAACTAAAAATGCCCCTGGGCAAATACCCCGCAGCCTGATGTGCTCCTCTTCGGAAACCAAATCAGCCTTATTGAATACGATCAGCTCTTCGATTGCGGAAGCGTCGACCTCGGCTACCACCAGGCGAACGGTCTGAATCTGTCCAAGCGGATCCGGGTCGGTCGCGTCCACAACGTGGACAATCAAATCTGCACCTGCAATCTCTTCGAGAGTGGACCTGAAGGCCTCAACCAGCTGGTGAGGCAACGAGCGCACAAAGCCAACCGTGTCCGCGAGCGTATAACCTCTTCCGTCCGGGGTCTCGTGCCTTCTTATTGTTGGGTCGAGAGTCGCAAAAAGTGCGTTCTCAACCAGGACTCCGGCCTTGGTGAGCCTGTTGAGCAAGGATGACTTTCCTGCGTTGGTGTAGCCCGCAATCGCCACCTGAGGAACTCTGGCTTTCTCTCGCTTGAGCCGTTTGGTGTCCCGCGCGCTTTTCATTAACGTGATTTCACGGCGCAGCTTGGCCATTTTGGTATTGATGCGTCTTCTATCTAGCTCGATCTTGGTTTCACCGGGTCCGCGTGATCCAATTCCGACACCGCCGGCAGCCTGACCTCCGGCCTGCCTCGACATCGAATCGCCCCATCCACGCAATCTCGGAAGTAGATACTCAAGCTGAGCAAGTTCGACTTGAGCTTTTCCCTCTTTGCTCTTGGCGTGCTGGGCAAAAATATCCAGAATGATGGCAGTCCTGTCGACGACTTTTACCTTGACTATGTCCTCAAGGGTTCTGCGCTGTGAGGGTGCAAGCTCGGTGTCCGCTATCACAGTGTCCGCGCCGACTTCCTTGACTAATTCCCTTAGCTCTTCTGCCTTTCCTTTTCCGAAGTAACTCGCGGGGTCAGGTTTTGCACGCCGCTGAAGAAGGCCGTCGAGCACTTCGGCTCCCGCCGTCTCGGCAAGGGCAGCAAGTTCGCGAAGCGAGTTTTCGGCACCGGTCAGAGTGCCAGTCCCCCAAACGCCAATTAGGACCACCCTTTCAAGGCGGAGTTGACGGTACTCGACCTCTGTTATATCTTCAAGCTCGGTCGAAAGCCCGGGGACTCTTCTGAGCGATGCCCGCTCTTCCAGCTCAAGCTGGTCGCCGTCATACTCGGACGCCGGCGCGAGCGAGCCGCGGCGTAAAATTCGGTCGATAGTAGATTCTGGTTCCATTGTTGTTTAAGACTAAGCCTGTATTAGATTTGACGTATGCAGATGGAGCACTATTTCAGCTCAGAGCCGACAACGAAGAAAATTGAAACCGAGGTTTCATTCGAAGTTGATGGTGTCAGATTCGACATGGCTGCCGCAAGCGGGACTTTTAGCTCAACAAAACTAGACGCCGGCACAAAGGTACTTTTATCTCATACCGCCATGCTGCCAAAGGATGGGAATGTTCTCGATCTTGGCTGCGGCTGGGGACCAATCGGTATCGTAATAGCTGCCCTCCACCCAGCCTCTAAGGTTCACGCCGTAGATATAAACCAGCGGAGCATTGAACAAACTAGAGCTAATGCCGATCGAATTGGGCTTCCAAATCTCAGCATTTGTCTTGCAGAGGACCTGCCCTCGGACTTGAAATTCGACGCAATCTGGTCGAACCCACCGATTCGAATTGGTAAAGTCGCGCTGCACGAATTGCTAAGGGCATACATTCCTCGCCTCGGGGATGGAGGAAGGGCCGTTTTTGTGGTTCAGAAGAATCTGGGCGCTGATTCACTCATTCGATGGCTAGCCGAGGAGTACCCGAGTCATAGTGTTTCAAGAATTGGAACAGCGAAGACCTACCGAATTATCGAAGTGGCTAATCCTGCCAAGTCCCAGAATAAGTAAGCACAGCGGGACCACTTATTGAGACGTGTTCGCCATCCTCGGTTGGAAACATCCTGACGGCGACCTCTCCCCCTGGAACCTTGACTTTCCAGAAGTTTTGAGTACCCCCAGCCCAGTGGCGAATTGCAATTGCTGACGCTGCTATGCCTGTGCCACAACTCATGGTCTCCCCCGAGCCACGTTCGTGGACCCTCATGGTTAGGCCTGCAACACCCTTGTTTATAAGAGGCTCATCCAGGACCACAAACTCGACGTTTGCCCCGTCTTCGGGCAGCGGCTCTAGTACGGGGGGCTTCGAGAGCTCCAGGCCTTGGAGCTCTTCGAGATCCGCAAGTGCAACCACCACATGAGGATTGCCAACATTCACAGAAAGACCGGGCCTAGAAACTTGAAGGCCTTGTGCGCTGACGAGCGTTTGGTCGTCTCCGATTGAAAAAAGACCTAGGTCAACAGCAAACCCATTGACAGTTGCAGTCAAGTCCTTGATACCATCTCTAGTCGCGACCGGCAAAGTGCTGCCGTCTGTTAGCGTCGCCAATCCATTTTCCAGCAAGTAGCGGGCAAAAACTCGAATGCCGTTTCCGCACATCTCTGCCCTAGAGCCGTCGGAGTTTCTATAGTCCATGAACCAAACAGCTTCCGGCTCGTCATCCAGCAGGTCAGCCACCTCAGAATCCTTGGCGGTGGGCTTCACAATAATTAGACCGTCGGCACCGATACCAAAATGCCGGTCACACATTGCGGCAACTTGATCGGCACTTAGATCAATTTGTCCGGCTTTATCAAGCACGAGGATGAAATCGTTTCCCGTGCCGTGCCCTTTTGTGAATTCGATTTTCATGCCCCAAGCCTAATTCGCTCCAGAGCGGACTGCAGCAATTCTTGCGAGTCCGGCAACCAATGAGTGCGACGATCTCGCTTAAACCAGGACATTTGTCGTCTCGCGTATCGGTTCGTTAACCGAATCGTGTCTTGAATTGCTTCAGCCTCATCTAGCTCACCAGAGATTTGCTGAAAAGCTTGTTGATACCCGATAGCTGCAAGTGCGGTTTTGGATAGCGTCGCCTTACCCTCTAGAAGCCGTCCGGCCTCGTCAATTAGGCCCTGAGACCACATTTCGGCCACCCGATCCGCAATACGGGGCTTTAGAACCTCTCTATCGACATCGATACCAATTGTCAGAGTGGGGACAAGGTACTCGGGGTCCGGAAGCGTGGAGACAAATGGCCGTCCTGTTATCTGAATCACCTCGAGTGCTCTTATGACCTTGCGAACATTATTGCTGTGGATTTTCTTTCCAGACTCTGGATCTAGCGCCGCAAGCTGATTATGCATTTCAAGGTTGCCGACAATCTCCGCCTGAGACTCGAGTTGGTCCCGAATGTCCTTATCGGTTGGAGCAAAATCAAAATAATCAAGGGCTGCCGCCAGGTAGAACATGCTTCCGCCCACAAACACCGGCAACTTTCCTCGAGCTCTTATCTCATTGGCGGTGTCTATTGCAAGCTTGCTATATTCGGCCGCTGTCATTTCCGCGCTTGGTTCGATTGCGTCTATCAAGTGATGCTCGATACCACGACGCTGATTTTTGGGCAATTTTGCCGTACCGATGTCCATGCCTCTATAAAGCTGCATAGCATCCGCGTTGATAATTTCAGCCGCCTGTCCAGACGACTCCAGCGCTTCGACCAAAGATAATGCCAGCCCGGACTTGCCCGAGGCAGTAGGGCCGACGATAGCTAGGGCGCTAAACCCCACTTTTTACTCTGATCGGTAACCCAAGTGAGACTTTGGACTCCCCGGGACCCGGCACTCCGCAGCTCTCGAGCTGACGACGGTCATAGGCGTCCCCACCGGCGGTTCTACGGACCTCGTAAAGCCCGCCAGGCGCATAGTCTGCAACCAGGAAATATGGAGCCGCTCTGGTGATTCTGAGCCTGACAGCATCACCAGGACGAGGTGAATCCTGCCCCTCTGGGACATCGAAGTGGACAAGTCTGTTGTCTTTTGCTCTTCCAGTTAGGCGATCGGTCTGAGAATCCTTGCGGCCTTCATTGGCTGAAGCCAGAACTTCAACCTCTGTCCCAACCAAGAGCTTATTTTCCTCCCAAGCAACTTCGTTGACGACTGCTAGAAGACGTTCGTATCTTTCTTGCACTACTTCCTTGGAAAGCTGATCAGGCATTTCGGCAGCTGGAGTCCCCGGCCGCTTCGAGTATTGATAAGTGAAACAGGCTGCAAACTTCGATTTTCTCACGACGTCTATGGTGTCTTGAAAGTCCTGCTCGGTCTCACCGGGAAAGCCAACAATTATGTCCGTTGTTATTGCGGCTTCCGGCATTACCGCGCGAACGCGATCGAGAATCCCTAGATACTTTGACGCACGGTAGCTGCGCTTCATGTCCTTCAGAACCTTGTCTGACCCAGACTGCATCGGCATGTGAAGCTGGGGCATAACGTTCGGGGTTTCGGCCATGGCGGCAATCACGTCGTCAGTGAATGAAGCCGGATGAGGAGATGTAAATCTGAGCCGCTCAAGCCCCTTAATTTCACCACATGCCCTCAGTAACTTGGCAAATGCACCACGATCGCCGAACTCAACACCGTATGCATTGACGTTTTGGCCCAACAGGGTAACTTCGATTGCCCCATCAGCAACAAGTGCTTCGACTTCGGCCAGAATCTCCCCGGGTCGGCGATCTTTCTCCTTGCCCCTCAGGGTTGGAACTATGCAGAAGGTACAGGTGTTGTTGCAACCCACCGAAATTGACACCCAGCCGCTAAATGGGCTCTCACGCTTGGTTGGAAGCGTCGATGGGAAAACCTCTAAGGATTCCAGGATTTCAATTTGAGCTTCAGCGTTGTGCCTCGCACGCTCGAGAAGAACGGGTAGAGAGCCCATGTTGTGTGTTCCGAACACCACATCTACCCAAGGGGCCCGCTGCAAAATAATGTCCTGGTCCTTCTGCGCCAAACAGCCACCGACAGCAATTTGAAGATTTGGGTTGGCCTCTTTTTTTGGGAGCAACATTCCGAGCGTCCCATACAACTTGTTGTCCGCGTTCTCACGAACAGCACAAGTGTTAAAAACCACCACGTCAGGGTCTGTGCCCTTACTTTGCTCATAGCCGGCTGAATCAAGCAGTCCTGAGATCCGCTCAGAGTCGTGGACGTTCATTTGGCACCCAAAGGTGCGGACTTCGTAGGTAAGTGACATGACAACCTTGATTTTAGTCGTCTGACCTAATTTCGCGAAGCGCGCTGGAAACCATTGACGAACTGAAGCCTCTCCGCATCAAAAACCCGGAGACTCTCCTGTACCTAGTATCCGGCTCTAAATCCCTAAGTCGATCCCAGCGGGCTTTGCCCAATTCCAGAACCAGCTTCTCTTCATCTTCTCTGGTTATCCCGGAAACGGCCTCTTCAACGACTGATCTATCGACACCTTTTTGCTGCAATTCTCTTCCGATGATCCTCGAGGATTTACCTTTTTCTACTCTGGAGCGAACGTAAGCGGCAGCAAAAACAGCGTCGTCTATCAATTGGACCTCTTCGAAGCGATCGAGCAGAGGTTTTGCTATTTCCACTGGAATCTCGCGCTTTTCCAAAATTTGAGCCAACTGCCACTTAGTCTTCATGCTCCGAGAAAGCTGGAAAAGCAACACGTTTCGCGCTCGCTTTTCCAGCTTTTCGTCAGACTTTATGTCAGGCATTGTTTGCGGCCTTAGCGACCGGCTTGGTGTCCTTTATTACATCCGCAATCTCTTCAACCGGTAAGTCAGCGACAGGGCGAGGAACTCCGACGCCCAACTTGACTTTGATTTTCTGTTCAATAGTGGCTGCGATCTCTGGATTTTCCTTCAAGAACTTGCGTGAATTTTCTTTTCCTTGACCCAGCTGTTCGCCGTCGAAGGTGTACCAGGCTCCCGACTTATTGACAATGTCCTGCTCGACTCCGAAGTCAATCAAACTGCCCTCGCGAGAGATGCCCTCACCAAAGATGATGTCGAACTCCGCCTGCTTGAATGGGGATGCGAGCTTGTTCTTTACGACCTTCACTCTTGAGCGGTTACCTACTGCGTTGTTCTGCCCGTCCTTCAGGGTTTCAATTCGACGAATGTCCAATCGAACTGAGGCGTAAAACTTCAATGCCTTTCCACCAGAAGTAGTTTCTGGGGATCCAAAGAAAACACCAATTTTTTCACGAAGCTGGTTAATAAAGATTGCTGTGGTGTCCGTATTGCTGATTGCTCCGGTTAGCTTTCTTAGCGCCTGAGACATCAAACGAGCCTGAAGTCCCACATGGGTGTCGCCCATTTCGCCCTCAATTTCAGCACGAGGTACAAGTGCTGCGACCGAGTCGATAACGATAACGTCAATTGAGCCGGATCGAATCAGCATGTCCGTGATCTCGAGTGCCTGCTCTCCGGTGTCAGGCTGGCTAACCAAAAGGGCGTCAATGTCTACGCCCAGCTTGGCAGCGTAGATGGGGTCTAGAGCGTGCTCCGCATCGATAAATGCGGCTGTACCGCCGGCTTTCTGGGCGCTAGCGATAGCGTGCAAAGCAATTGTTGTCTTACCTGAGGCCTCCGGTCCATAAACCTCTACGATTCGACCTCTCGGAAGTCCTCCGATTCCCAGTGCGACGTCCAACGCGATTGAGCCGGTTGAAATTGATGCTATCGGCGCACGTTCTTCGGATCCCAACCGCATAACTGACCCTTTGCCAAATTGGCGATCAATCTGCGCCAAGGCGGTGTCTAGGGCTTTTTCTCTATCTGATGCACTTGGCATTACAACCTCTTTCCGACGCCTGGCGCCTTGTATGTAACGAAGCTACGCTCCATCTAAGACATTTTGCAGAAGCAGCAAGAAAGCTCTTGGTAAGTCCTGGAATCTCTTAGCTGTTAGTAACAATAGGCGTTCGAACAAAATTTCGAATGATTAGTTTTCGGCGTGTTGCTTTGTCCTAGGTTTACCGTGCCAACGTTCCTTGGGAACGCCGAGGTGGGAACAAAGAGCAAGCCAGACTTCCTTGGGGTCGTCACCGGTCTTGAGAAGCTCTAACGGAGTCTTATCTGACTTATCCGTGAGTCTTGTGTCCGCCAAAATTACCGCGGCGAAGCTAGGTCCAAACTCCTCGTCGACCAGTTGCCGGAACTGACTCAGCTTCACTAGTGAGAGTAAAGCTCTGCTTCGGTTACAAAAGCATCTGGAACGGTGTCCGGGATGTAAGTCTTTTCAGCGTAAACGCCCTCGACAATTGCCAGACGGTCAGAAACTTCGCGCAGCAGCTGTGCCAGTGGCACTTCCAGCGCCTCTGTGACAGAGGCAAGAATCTCAGAAGAAGCTTCTTTTTGACCGCGCTCGACCTCTGAGAGATAACCGAGGGCAACAGAAGCCTTGGCAGCCACTTGCCTAAGTGTCTGACCTTGTTCTAGGCGGTGATTGCGAAGCACGTCGCCAATTTCTTGTCTAAGCAGAACCAAAGTTTCCTCCTGGCCAATAATCTATCGGCTTCTTTTCATAAAAATACCCAAAGTATCTGAATGTTTCCTGTTTGATAACCAACCACTCAAGCTAAATGTTCCCTAAGGATCTCAATTGCGCGATCTCGAGCGAGCATCCTTATTTGATTTCTTGAACCCTCAAAGCTCTCGCTGTAAACGGTCACGCCTTGGGATGAACTTATTGCGATAAAAACTTCACCCGGCTTTCGACCTGACACGCTCCTAGGCCCTGCAACGCCGGTAGTTGCCACTCCGATTACTGAGCCTGCATCTTTGCCGGCAGCCCTGGAAAGCCTCTCCCGAACACCTTCGGCCATCTGCGCAGCCACTTCGGCATCGACCGCGCTCTGATTGGCGATTAGAGCGGGTGACACGCCCAGCAGTTGCTCCTTAATGCGGTCTTGGTAGGCAACAATTCCTCCAAGAATCACCTCCGAGGCACCATCTACGCCTATGAATGCCGACGCCAACGCGCCTCCGGTTATTGACTCAGCAATCGCTATTGAAAGGCCGGCTTTTTTTGCCAGAGCTATAACTTGCTCGGCCATAGAACCTGCTTTCCGCTCCACAGCGTCAACACAACCGTAAACCAGAGCACGGCCTGGGAAAACAATGTGTACCAGTTACCCAGTGCTTCAAAGGGTGCCAATGCCAGAGAAACAGCGATGATTTGCATGACCGTTTTGAATTTTCCACCTCCGGTGGCTGCGATCACTCGACGCTTAGCGACCACCAAACGGTACAAAGTGACAATCAGCTCTCTTGCGAGAATCAACAAAGTGGCTATCCATGGAACTGCACCCTGTGCAGATAGGGCGAGCAGAGCACCGGTCAGCAGAGCTTTGTCGGCGATCGGATCAATAAGCTTTCCAAAATCGCTGACCAGGTTTCGCTTTCTGGCAATCGCACCGTCAATACCATCGGTCGAAGCCGCAAGTACCAACAGCACCAACGCAGCCAACCGGCCCCAAAAATCCCAGTAATCAAAAATTATCCACAGCACAATTGGCACCATTGCCAGCCTGGTCAATGTGATTATGTTGGGTGTTTGCCTGTAAATAAAGCCTTTAGAAGTCATCGCGCCTACCGGTTAGCTGCCAAGCGTCCTCGTCTGGTTCGTCATCGGAACCCGGCGAATCCCCCTCGACCACAGCTGAGCTTTGACCACTGATCTTGGCAAGTAGAGCAGGCAGATCCTCCGCCCTAACTAAAACCTCTCGGGCCTTCGAGCCCTCAGATGCTCCCACGACCCCGCGAGACTCTAGTAGATCCATCATTCTTCCGGCCTTGGCGAAGCCAATGCGAAGCTTCCGCTGAAGCATAGAGGTTGACCCAAATTGAGAATTCACGATTAGATCGCAAGCGGCAAGGAGGACATCCATGTCATCGCCTATGTCACTGTCCACGATTTTCGAAGTTGCTCGCTGTATTACATCACTTCGGTACTCGGGATCCATCTGAGCCTTGACGTGATTCACTACTTTTTGTAGCTCCGCTTCAGACACCCATGCTCCCTGAACGCGAACTGCCTTGTTCGTTCCCATTGGCGCGAACAGTGCGTCGCCCTGGCCTATTAGCTTCTCGGCTCCAGGCTGATCAAGAATTACCCGGGAATCTGTCAGAGACGAGACCGAAAAGGCAAGCCTAGAAGGCACGTTCGCCTTGATAAGACCCGTCACCACGTCCACCGAAGGCCGTTGAGTCGCTAGCACTAGGTGGATGCCGGATGCTCTGGCTAACTGGGTAATCCGAACAATGGAATCCTCGACGTCCCTCGGAGCAACAATCATTAAATCCGCAAGTTCGTCTACTACTACTAACAGATACGGATACGGCTGCAGTTCTCGCTTGGAGCCTTCTGGGACCCGTACGTCGCCACTGACCACCGCACGGTTGAAATCGTCAATATGCTTGAAGCCAAAAGACGCCAGGTCGTCGTAACGCGATTCCATTTCTCTCACGACCCATTGCAATGCCTCAGACGCCTTTTTCGGATTGGTGATAATTGGAGTCACCAGATGCGGAACTCCCTGATAAACAGAGAGCTCAACACGCTTAGGGTCAACCAGCACCATTCGAACCTCGGCCGGAGTCGCGCGCATCAATACGGAGCAAATCATGGAGTTTATAAAGCTCGATTTACCGGCTCCAGTAGCTCCAGCTACTAACAAGTGAGGCATTTTGGCAAGGTTTGCTACTAAGTAGCCACCCTCAACATCTTTTCCGACACCGATTGTCAACGGGTGTTGAGCACCGGTCGCAGGCTTAGATCTCAACACGTCTCCAAGAGAAACCGTCTCCCTGTCCGTGTTAGGGATCTCAATGCCGATAGCGCTCTTGCCCGGTATGGGGGCCAAAATACGTACTTCGCTGGAAGCTACTGCGTAGCTGATGTTATTGATCAGTCTTGTTACTGCTTCGACCTTTACCCCAGGTGCCAATTCAACTTCGTACCTAGTCACAGTTGGTCCACGCTGGAAATCCGAGACTCTGGCCTGCACATCGAACTCTTTAAAAACATCGTTGATGGATGCGACCACCTGATCATTTACCGCAGATTTAGTTTTGTGAGGAGTTCCTGCCGCCAGTAGACCGAGGGCCGGAAGAACGTAGGGTCTTTTGGCTCTCTGGGCAGAAGGTATGTCGATGGGCTCGGTGACCCCCTCTGGTTGAGAGAAAAACTCCGGCTCGTCAGTCGAATCGTCCTCACTAGACGCGACCGCGACCGACTCAATCGGAGCATCAATTTCGGAGGCAACAAATTCGTCTATATCAGAAACTAGTGGTGAATCGAAGGCGGGCTCCAACTCGCGCTCTTTTTTCCACCAGCTTGACTTCTTAGCATCGAATGCATCGGTCTCCACTGCGTGCTTATTTTCGGCAAACAGGAACCCGTAGAGCCTCTGGAAATTGACAACGATTTTGTTTGGAGCAGTCCCCGTCATAACCAAAATCGAAATGACCGCTAATAAAACTAGAGCAGGCACAGCTCCGTAAATACTTAGAATGCCAGCAAGCGGTCCTCCAACCAGCCAACCAAAGAGGCCTCCGGCCTCCGCTAACGCCTGGACGCCATCCCCTGGGGACGGCATGCTGGAAAAGACGTGGAAAAAGCCGGAAACAACTGACAGTAACAACCAGAATCCCAGCGCGAATCGGGAGCTGTCCCTAACCGAAGCAGGATGTCTGAACAAGTAAAGCGCGTAGCCAAAAAACACAACCGGCAAGGCGTAAGCGACTAACCCGAAGAGCATCCCGAAGGTGAAATTATGCAGCACCACTGCCCAGGACTCCCCGATCAAGAACCAAGCGTTTGCCGCTCCCAAGACGCTAAGCAGCAATAAGAAAAACGGAGCGCCGTCTCTACGGTCTTCCCTGGCGAGTTTTTCAGTACTAAAGGCCCGAATTATGCCGCCGAAAAAATGAGCGATACCCAGATAACCAGTGCTTATAGTGGAGCCAAGATTAGAGCTTTCATTCTTGGGCTCGGATGGCTTGCGGGCGGCCACCCTCGGCCTTGAAGTCGCAGACTTTTTAGCAGACCGGCTACTGGCGGGTCTGCGAGGAGGAGGAGTCTTTGCTGCCATGAGGAAAAACTAGCAATCTATTTAGTGATTTGGGCTTAGGCGGGGCGCGAAGAGTAAACAACGATTGGGATGATCATTGGCTTGCGACGGTGCGCTCTGGCAACCCATGAACCGACGGTTTTACGTATTACCTGCTGGAAGCCGTAGGTGTCTCTAACCCCATCGGCTGCGGCTCTCATCAGGGCGGTGCGAACCTCGGGGAGGATGTCGTCAAAGACGTGATCCTCCTCAGCGTAAGCTCGAGCCTTGATCTCTGGGCCCTCAACAATTTGGCCGCTTGCTTTGTCTACCACCACGAAGATGGAGATAAAGCCTTCCTCAGCCAATATCCTGCGATCCTTGAGGTCTTCCTCAGTAATCTTGCCAACGGTCTTGCCATCCACATAAAGCATGTCGCAGGGCACTCGACCGACTATTTCACAAATGCCGTCAACCATGTCGATTACAGCGCCATCTTCAGCCAACAGGGTTCGCTCCACCGGAACCCCGGTTTTAATAGCGAGGTCAGCATTCGCCTGCAGATGACGGAATTCGCCGTGTATCGGCAGTACGTTTTTTGGCTTCAGGATGTTGTAGCAATACAGAAGTTCTCCAGCTGCCGCGTGACCGGAAACATGGACCTTGGCATTGCCCTTGTGAACAACATTGGCCCCAATTTTGGTGAGCCCGTCGATAACGCGATAGACGGCATTTTCGTTGCCTGGAATAAGAGAGCTTGCGAGCAAGACCGTGTCGCCGGGTCCAATTTGTATTTGGTGATCTTGTCTTGCCATCCTTGAAAGCACGGCCATCGGCTCACCCTGGCTACCGGTGGACATGAAGACGAGCTTGCTGTCTGGATAGTTTCCAGCTTTTCGAATATCTACTATCTGCCCGTCCGGTACCTTCAAAAACCCAAGCTCGGCGGCGATGGTCATGTTTCGAACCATACTGCGTCCTACAAAAACCACCTTGCGATTATTCGCGAGCGCCGCATCGATAACCTGCTGAACCCTGTGGACATGCGAGCTAAATGATGCCACCACGACTCTTCCCGGAGTCTTCGCAATAACGTTCTCAATAACTGGTCCAATGTCCCGCTCTAGAGGAGTGAAACCCGGAACATCGGCGTTGGTGCTGTCGACCATAAATAGATCGAGCCCTTCTTCACCAATCTTCGCAAATGCGCGAAGGTCAGTTAGCCTGCCGTCCAGAGGCAATTGGTCCATCTTGAAATCTCCGGTCGCAAGAACCGTACCCGCAACGCTTCGGACTATGACGGCCAGGGAGTCCGGAATTGAATGGTTTACGGCCACAAATTCAAGTTCAAAAGGTCCCAGCCGCTCTATTTGCCCAGCGGCAACGGTGTGAGTCAGGGGAGCAATGCGGTGCTCCTTGAGTTTCGCCTCAAGGAATGCAAGGGTCAAAGTAGAGCCCAGGATCGGTATGTCTTTTTTATGACGAAGAAGATACGGCACTCCCCCGATGTGGTCTTCGTGTCCGTGAGTAAGCACCATGCCCACGATGCGATCCAGCTTGTCCTCAAGGTAACTAAAGTCAGGAAGAATTACATCCACCCCAGGCTGCGTCTCCTCAGGGAACAACACTCCGCAATCGATGATCATGATTTGCTTGTCTAGCTCGAAAACAGTCATGTTTCGACCGATCTCGCCTAAACCTCCAAGTGGAATGATTCTCAATGTGCCCGGCTTGAGTGCCGGTGGAACCTGCAGCTCCACTATCGGGTTGTCCCGGCTACCTTGGGCAGCGCACCACCAGCGGCGGCATTTCTATCGGGACGGAAGTTATCAAAACTCAACCCAGGTACGCTCTGCACTTGGTCAATACCGGATTCAATCTCAGCGGCTTCACTGTCCTCGGGGCCCACCAGCGGCAACCGGACACGCGGCGAACCAATAAGACCTAAGCCATGAAGTACGTACTTCGCCGCAACAGTTCCTGGAACGTGATTCATGACTGCACGCTGCAGCGGCTCGAGTGCGTTGTGCACCTTGAGGGCAGCGTGGAAATCATTGGCATTCGTCGCATCGATCATTTCTCTATAAGCATGAGGGGCAATGTTCGCAGTGACTCCGATAAGCCCTGTGGCGCCTACTGAAAGCTGAGGCAGTGCGTAGGAGTCGTCCCCCGAGAAATACATCAAACCCGTTTCCAGCATCAGTCTTGACACTTGTGCAAGGTCGCCCTTGGCATCTTTGACGGCAACAATGTTTGGATGCTTCGCTGCCCTGTGAAAGGTGTCATAGCCGATTGCAACCCCGGTGCGACCAGGAATGTCATAGAGGATCACTGGAAGGTCAGTTGCGTCGGCAATCATCCTGAAGTGAGTCAAGATGCCGGCCTGAGTGGGCTTGTTGTAATAGGGAGTCACTATCATCACGCCGTCGGCCCCGGCCTTTTCGCTGGCCTTGTAGAGCTGAATTGCATGAGCAGTCTCGTTAGATCCGCCGCCAGTAATGATCTTGGCTCGACCAGCCGCGACGGACTTGCCGATTTTTACAAGCTGAATCTTCTCGGCATCAGTGAGAGTCGATGTTTCTCCGGTGGTGCCGGTGACAACGATACCGTCGGCACCATTTGAAATCACATAGTCCATATGCTTTTCGGTTGCATCCCAATCAACCTCACCGTCGTGAGTCATTGGAGTGACCAGTGCCACTAGCACTTGCCCGAAAACATCTCGTTCCTCTATAGCCATCCCCATAGCCTACCGTTTGAAGAACAGGGAGCCTAAGGAGCGACTCGACCGTTCTCGTTGAAAGACTCGTAACTCATTGGCATTAGCTTCGCCCAAAAATCTTCCATCTTCTCGGCACACATCTCGATTTCGCGCTGCGGAAAAGATGGGAAATGCGTGCCTTCGCGCTTGGTTCGAAGTGACAAAAAATTCATAAGCGAGCGAGAATTCATCGTCACGTACATGCTGGAGTAAATATTTACCGGCAACACAATTCGAGCGACCTCGCGAGCAACTCCCGCCTCCAGCATGCGCTGATAGGAGTCGTATGCAGCACGGGTAATTGCCTGTGTCTCTTGAACTACAAGAGCAGTCTGCTCAACAGTTCCGTCCTCGAAATCATAGGCACCGGGCTTTCCAACTTGAACCAGTTTGCGCTCGGGACCTGGAACGTAAAAAACCGGCTGCAGTTCGCGATAGCGACCGGATTCCTCGTTGTAGCTGGCGATTCTGTGCCTCATAAACTCGCGGAAGACAAAAATAGGGGCCTGAACGTAAAAAGTCATTGAGTTGTGCTCAAACGGAGAACCGTGTCGATCTCGCATGAGGTAGTTGATCAGGCCCTTGTCACGCTTTTCAACCTCCGTGCCAGATTGCATGGCGCTCTCAAGAGTCTGCTCACCCTGAGTTGAGACTCTGGCAGCAAACAGCACGTCGGCATCTTGAGCGCTTGATCTAACAAGCTCAACAGTTACATCGCTGCGGAATTGAATTTCGGTCATCTAATAACCCTAAGCCAGCCCAAAAGTAAAAAAGCGCAACACTCCGTATTTGTGCCTTTGTGTCGCCTACGCTTTCGTACGTGGACTCAACAATCGTTCTATCAATAGCCCTGCTCATCGTGGCAACGATGACTGGTATCGGCTATCGCTTCTTTCAAGGTCGCGGACACAGCGTCTCTGGAGCTCAATGCATCGAACTGGAAAAACTCAATCTCCTCAAGAATGGCGAAGAAGTAACAAAGTTCGGCAAAGAAGCTACGGTCGTTTTATTTTCCACCGAATACTGCGGCCAGTGCCCGGCGGTCAGAAGGTCACTTGCAAAGCTGGAGTATCGAAAGGGCGGACTTCTTTTTATTGAGGCCGATATCACCCACAGAATAGACTTAGCCGCACACTTCAACATAAGTCAGACTCCGACAGTATTTATCTTGAACCCGGCTGGCGAGATTCGCTTCCGGATTGGCGGGACACCAAAACCAAAGACCATCGAAACCGAATTAGAAAAACTAGGAGTGAAATGACTACTAACAATCACGTAGACCCACGAGGACCGAGATTTGGCGCCGCTATCACCTCGGTGTTATCCCTAATAGCTTTTAACTTGAGTCTTGCCTACCAATCGCTTGCCTACGGAATAGTTGTAGCGCTGGGAGTGCTTTTCACCTGGTCGCTAGTTTCCCCAAGTACCCACCCATATGGCTGGTCGTTCGCCAAATTTATCCGGCCCAACTTGGCTGCCCCCAAAGAACTAGAGGACCCAAGGCCACTGAAATTTGCCCAGCAAGTCGGACTAGCGTTTGCGCTTCTTGGAATTATTGGCGGCATCTTTAGCGCGCCGCTAATAACTGTTTCAGCAGCCTTTATTTTTATTGCGGCTTTTCTGAATGCTTTTTTTGGACTGTGCCTAGGGTGCCAGCTCTATCTACTGATCCGCAGAGTCGGGATCATTCGCTAGCTGGATTGCTTTCCTGATTGCAGCACGCGCATTCTTGCGCTCTCCGGCAGCATCATGAGCCTCACCCAGTTGGAACCAAAGGCTCCAGTTTTTCGGGTCCTTAGTAACTGCATCTTGAATTCGCTCCAGCTCTTTATTAGCTGAATCTTTGGTGGCTCTTCCGCTGGCCCGAAGTTCAAGGTCCAACCCCGGGATATCTAGGGCAATTAGCCGCCGTGAGAGCCTCTGGGCTTTTAGGCCAAATTGCAGCTCAGCAAATAGCGCCCAGAGCGCTACTAGCGGCAACACAAGAATCGCTAAGCCCATCGCAACAGCTATGAGGCTGGGTTCTTGGAGCAAGATGATACCCCTACCGAGCAAGGTGAAAACATAGAAAAGAGTCAGGGCCAGCATTAAGCCGACCCA
>Ga0307488_10000433_pt1 | contig 34021 bp, 48 predicted proteins | sample SB02metaG_FD_202248 | JGI IMG/M metagenome (GOLD analysis project Ga0307488, IMG submission 202248) | Sea-ice brine microbial communities from Beaufort Sea near Barrow, Alaska, United States - SB 0.2 | ecosystem: Environmental > Aquatic > Marine > Coastal | place: USA: Alaska | collected...
TAAGTTTTCATCCTGGACAATTTTGTGTCCTTTCAAGTGCAACACCAGATATAGTAGAAAGAAGTATAGAAGAATTTGAATATCATGCAGACATGGCAAGATGGATGGGATTTGGCAAAACTTTTCAAGATGGTTGCAAAATTAATGTCCACATATCAGGCAGACAAGGACCAGACGGCATTAAAAAAGCATTGCCAAGATTATCACAAGAAGCAAGAAATTTAATTACAATAGAAAATGACGAGATGGGACATGGATTAGAGAAAAGTCTAGAACTAGAAAAAAACCTTGCATTGGTTTTAGACATACATCATCATTGGATTAGAGATGAAGAATATATAGATGCTAAAGATGATAGAGTGAAAAGAGTAGTAGACTCATGGCGTGGTGTGAGACCTACAATGCATTATTCATATTCTAGAGACGAAGCACTTGCACCTGCACAGTTGGGAGATAAAATGCATACTCAAATGCACAATATTCGTGACTTGTTGGAAAAAGGTTGTAAAAAACAAAAACTACGTGCCCACTCGGATTTGTTACCCAATCAAAAAGCTAATGACTGGGCGTTATCTTTTTCAGATAACTTTGACATACAGGTTGAAGCCAAAGGTAAAAATATGGCTTCTGAAGAGCTACACAATCAGTGGCTAAATACTGGTGCATGAAATTTAAAGAAATAAACGATACTAGTTGTCCAAGAACCAAAGCAGAAATTTGTTCTTGTGAAAGCATTAAAACATTATCCGAACAAGCAACAGACGTAAAAGCATATGTTGAACTTCAACAAAGTGAAACGGTCAAAGGCACTATACTATTGATGCAAAAGCCAGGCACACCAACATTGATAAAAGGTAGAATAGAAGGACTTGAACCAGGTGAACATGGTTTTCATATACATGAATATGGAGACATGAGTGATGGTTGTGCTTCAATGGGCGGACATTACAATCCTGATGCAGGTGAACATGGCAATATTGATGGAGGTCATGTAGGTGATCTTGGAAATGTTACTGCTGATGACAACGGTGTTGCAGACTTTACCATAGTTGCTAAACGTGTTGACCTCGTAGGTGACCGATCAGTTGTTGGTAGAGGCATTGTTATACATAAAGATCAAGACGATCTTGGCCAAGGTGGAGATGCCGAATCAAAAAAAACTGGTAACGCAGGTGATAGACTTGCCTGCGGTGTAATAACTTTAAAAGAATAATCCTAAATAATAAATAACAGTGCAACGCCACTATATGTGACGTCGGCAAAAACTCCGACCTCTTAATGCTTTAATGCGTGGGCCGGGCCGTAGGTGGAACTCTCCACTAGCTTTACAATAAAACAAAACGAGTGTAAAATATATTATGTTTGAAAACATTCATAATTGGCCCTTAGAACATTGGCACATAGAAATATGTAGTAAGTGTAGTTTAAAGTGTAGTCGCTGTTCCCGACAAGAAGTTCCAGAAGGACTTGTAAACAGAGATTTGTCTTTGCAATGGTTTAAAGAAAACTTCACAGGAAAACTATTAAAAGAAGTAAAAAAAATAACTTTTTGTGGTGATGATGGCGACCCAATATACTCAAAAGATTTATTGGAAATATTAAAATGGTTTAGAACAAAAAACAACCAAGTTCAATTTGTCATAGTGACTAATGGATCATATAAAACCAAAGCATGGTGGACACAATTGAATTCTATATTAAACGAAAAAGATCATGTTCAATTTTCAATAGATGGATGGGATCAAGAATCAAATAACCTTTACAGAGTAAATTGCAATTGGTATACTATAATGCTTGGAATAAATGCTTTATCTAAGAGCAAAGCATATAAAACTTGGGCCGCTATTGCATTTAAGTTTAATGAAAACAAAATTGATACCATGAAGCAGATGGCAAAACAACTTAATTTTGATAATTTCCAACTTACTTTAAGTACAAAATTTGGAAAAAATTATTCCAGCTATCCAAAAAATGACCCATTACAGCCAAGTGATGAATATGTGGCTGTTGGTAGATTTACAAGGCAAACCGATAGTTTAAGTGATAGGGTTTGGAAAGATAAATGTATAGACATATTTGCAAAAAGATATTATAATGAAAATACAAACAACAAAAGTATAATACCGTTGTGTATGATTGGTAACAAAGGACTTTATATAAACGCTCAAGGAAAATTTTATCCCTGTTGCTGGACGGGTTTAAGATATCCACACAATAAAAATGTTTTTGAATATATAAATTTTAATAAAAAGTTACCTGAAGTTTTAGATAACAATATGTGGAACACACTTTTTAAAGATATTTTGCTAGGCGGCGGACCAAAAGAATGTGGTGAAAAATGTTCTACTAAAAAATGGAACTTAGAACACGCAACTACATGGTAAAATTACTGTCACAAACTAAAACTTTGCAAACCACTTTAAACAATGGTTACGACAAAAAATTTAAGCACAGTATCTTTTTAAACTCGGACGGAGTTGTTGAAGATTTTATACATTGGTGTGAAAAAAACTGTAAAGGTAGATGGGGATGGTGGTATGAAACCACAATAGAATGGGAAAGACATTGGGATTCTAGTGGTAACAAGGCCTACATGAGTTTTGGAAATAAAAAAGAAGCCACACGTTTTTGGTTTGAAAATTGCAATTTAATATATGACACAGATTACGGAAAAGATTGAGTATTGGGGCTCCAACCTTAAACTTTTAGAAGGAATGGACAGATTCCAATACATAATTGAGCAGGCACGACTTGCAAAACCTATGCATGAAAAATATAAAATTAAAGAATTTCAAATACATGGTTGTGCCAGTAAACTTTGGGTAGTTCCAGAAATGAGGCAAGATAGATTGTTTTTGACAGTAGACAGTGATGCTTTTATCACTAAAGGCACAGCGGCAATACTCGCTGATATTTTTGATGGACAATCATGCAGAGAAATAAGTTTGATAACAAAAGAAGATATTGCAAAATTAGGTATAATTGAAATTTTAACACCACAAAGACAAAATGGACTCAGCAACATGATCACAACAATTCAAAGGTACGCACAAAACAGATAATTAATATTATGCAATGGTTTAAAATTACAGAGACAGCAAAAGCACAAATGGAAAACTTGCTGACTAAAAATCCAGACAAATATGCAGTCAGTCTTGGCGTACAAGGTGGAGGCTGTGCAGGATTCAAATATGATTGGGGATTTATTGACAAACCAGAAAATGTTAATGAAGACGATCATGTTGAAGACTGGGGCACAGGAAAATTTGTCGTAGACAGTCAATCTATGCTGTACGTGGCTGGAACACAAATTGATTGGAAAGAAGAAGTTTTTGGTTCACAATTTGAAATAACAAATCCTAACGCAAAGGGTGGCTGTGGTTGTGGAGAAAGTTTTGGAGTTTAATGGAAGATAAAAATAAAATATTTGAAGAAACTTGTTTTGTTATAGGCAACGGTGAAAGCAGATTGATTTGGAAGGATTGGAATGCCCTAAAAAATATTGGTACAGTGTACGGGTGCAATGCAATTGTGCGAGATTATCCCGATCTGTGTAAAAAAATATTTGTTGTAAACCCACCGTTATATGATGAGATTGTTGCTGGTAAAGAAAAAAATGGAATCACTGGTGACATAGTTGGATTGGATCGAATAAGCAAATGGAATTATCTAGATGGACTAAAAGATACTTTGCCTTCAACAAAAAAAACTATTACTCCTGCTGGACTAAAAATTTACAGAATATGGCAAGGTGGAGATGCTAAAAAAGCTCAATGGCGTCTAATCGATGTATCCAAAGGAAGAGGTAGTGGCTGTAGTGCTGTACTTGATGCGGCTGAATCAGGTTTTAAAAATATTTTTATTATTGGGTTTGACATTGTAGGAGCTCAACAATGGGAACATAAAAAAAGTGTTATGAGTAGAGCACAAAATAATATTTACAAAAATACTCCACATTATCCTGATAGAATGAACATGAAGGCATATCTCAAATACGAATGGATGTATCAACTTACACAGACTGCTTTGAAATTTCCTGGCTCAAAATTTATTCACATCAATAGGTTAGAAAATCTAAAAGCCAACTATCTTTTACCTGACTATTTCAAACACGCTAGAGGAAATTGTAGAGCGGCCAGTTATGCTGAACTAAAAAAATTCACTGAAGATCCAGTAAATTATTGGCACAGACTGAAGTGGATTATAAAATAATTACAAAAATTTTGTTGAACTAGCATCTAGTTTATAGATGTTACGCATTTTTACGCCAACCTTTTGAGCAAACGTTTTTGAGTCACAATTAGGGCAGACATGCTTGTAATCGTTTGTTGCTCTTTCAGGATTTACCTTGGCCCTTGCTCTAAAAAAGATATCTCTACAAGAATCACATTTAAAAACATATATGGTGCTTTTACGTTTGAAGGAGTGGTATATGCCAAGTTTGCTTTGGCGTTCATAAAGTCGGAGTGTTTTTAGTGTTTCTACGAACATGGTTGCTCCAGAATTATTTAATAAATACTAGGAGATTATAATATGGCCAGACTTACAATAGACACAGGAACCTCGGGCAATCCAGCCACTGGCGACTCCTTACGGAGTGCTTTTACAAAGATTAATGAAAATTTCTCAGAAGTATATAGGGTAGTTGGAGATCCGGATACTGGATTATTAACCACAGATAAAACAAATGGCACAATAAAAATACAACCCAATGGATCAGGGTTGGTTGAAATTGATCAATTGTCAATTAGTGGCGATAATATCACTAGTTTAATAACAAATGGAACAGTTAACATAACTGGACAAGCCACAGGTGGTGTGAAAATTGAAGAAATACTTTTTGTAGGTTCAAGCATATCATCACAAGATTCAACTATAATAAACATCAATGATGGAGTTGTAATTGATGGACCATTGACTGTCAACGGTGAGTTTGTCCTTAACGATTTGGTAGTAGGCACACTTAATGTTGATAACTTAAATTTTAACGACAACGTTATTAGTTCTGATTCCAACGCAGATATTTTATTATCTCCAGGTGGTACCGGTAGTGTTCAAGCATCAGGAATTGCTATTAGAGGAACAACTATTTCGTCAGATGATTCAACAGCAATTAATATCAACGAAGCATTAATAGTTGACGGCACAGCAACAGTTGCCGGTGCATTAAGTTCTGCAACAAGTTTGGCTTTGGCCACTGGTGCAACTGTCACAGGCATTGCAGACGAAGACGACATGACTTCCAACAGTGCAACTCTACTTTCTACACAACAATCAATCAAAGCATATGTTGACGCAACAGTCACAGCACAGGATCTTGACTTCCAAGGTGACTCAGGTGGTGCATTAAACATTGATTTGGACAGTGAAACTTTAACACTTACAGGTGGTACAGGTATTGACACAACTGGAGCTTCAAACACAGTTACATTTGCAATTGATTCAACCGTGGCAACATTGGCAGATTCACAAACACTTACAAATAAAACATTAACTAATCCTATCCTATCTCCTACTGCTACAACAGCCGGTAAGGTTGAGTTTTTAGAAGGAACAGACAACGGTTCTAACAAAGCAACACTGATAGGTCCTGCAAGCACCGCCGATGTAACTATTACATTGCCAGCCGCAACTGATACGTTGGTAGGTAAAGCAACAACAGATACATTTACAAATAAAAGTATAGATTTTGACAACAACACAATAACCAATATTGAAGTAGACAATTTAAAGTCAGGTGTACTAGACACAGATCTTACAGCAGTCGCGGGTACAGACACAACCTTAGCTTCAGCAAAAGCAATCAAGACTTATGTTGATGCACAAGATGCCAACATAGCCAGTGACACATTGACATTGACCAACAAAACATTTGATGCTGAAGGCACAGGCAATGCCCTATCCAATGTGGACGTGGCAAATTTAAAATCAGGTGTGTTGGACACGGACATCAGTTCAGTATCTGGCAGTGACGACACAATCGCTTCTGCGAAAGCAATCAAGACTTATGTTGATTCACAGGTCACAGCACAGGATTTAGACTTGGCAGGCGACAGTGGCACTGGAGCAGTTGACCTAGATTCACAATCACTCACTATCGCAGGTGGAACAGGATTGGCGTCAGTAGCAGGCAGTCAAACAGTCACATTGAACATAGACTCAACAGTGGCAACATTGACCGGTTCACAGACTTTGACAAACAAAACACTAACAAGTCCAACTATCACTAATGCAACGATATCTGAAATAATAACTAATGCAATCACATCAAATGGTTCCAATGCAGATATAAGCATACAACCAAGTGGTTCAGGAGATGTTATATTAAGTGGCATACGTATTAACGGTACAACATTAGACTCATCAGATTCAAGCTCAATTAATATCAATGAAGGATTAATTGTTGATGGCACAGTGACTGCGGGTGCTTTCGCTGGACCACTGACAGGTGCGGTTACAGGAAATGCCGATACAGCAACTACATCAACAAACGTAACAGTAGCAGATGAGTCAACTGATACTACTTGTTTCCCATTATTTACAACTGCCGCAAGTGGAGACTTACCACCTAAGAGTGGTACTAATTTAACTTTTAACAGTGGTAGTGGAGTATTAACTGCTAGTGGATTTATTGGTGCTTTGACAGGAACTGCTTCTATTGCCTCTGCCGTAGTAGTAGCGGATGAGTCAAGTGATACTACTTGTTTTCCATTATTTGCATCCGGGGCAACGAGTGGTCAGACAGTTAAAAGTGGATCTAATTTAACATTTAATAGTAGCACAGGTATAATAACTGCTACAGGCTTTGCAGGTACTTCTGTCACAACAAATGACATAACAGTACAGACTTCGGGTACAGCAACATTGGCAAGCTCATCGGCTTCAGTGCTAGACAGTTTTGCAAGTGCAACATTCAGAAGTGCCAAATACATGGTGTCTATTAAAAACACCGCCAATTCAAGATTTGAAACTGCAGAATTATTAGTGGTGCATGACGGTACAAACAGTTTTATATACTCAACAGGTGTCAGTTCAACAGGTGATGCGATGGCTACATACACCACAGATATTGACAGTGGCAATGTTAGAATTTTGGTAGTGCCACAAACAGCCGATTCCACAGTTTACAAATTCCAACGTACATTGATAGTCGTTTAGTAGTCTAGTTTTTTTCACTAAATATTAGCCAATATGGCACAAACTCTAATAAACGTAGGTATAACAGCAAATGACGGATCTGGAGACAGTATCCAAACTGCTGGTGCTAAAATCAATGCTAATTTTAATGATCTTTACGGGCCAACAGGTGGCATAGCTAGTGTACAACAAACATGGTCAAACAATGTCATTGCCACTGATGAAACAAATGCAAATTTAAATTTATTTGCCCATGGCACAGGATCTATAAATCTTGCTAGCATCAAAGTAAAAGGAACAAGTATTTTTTCAGACGATTCTTCTACAATTAATATTAATGATGGACTTTTAGTAGATGGTTCGTTTACTGCTACAAGCTTCGCTGGCGTTGGATCGGCTTTGACAAACTTCACCATAGAGACAATTGGTGATCTAACAGCCACAGGATCAACAATCAACACGCCTTCCAACGCTGATCTAACTTTTGCATTTTCTGGCACTGGTTCGTTGGTTTTGCCTGCTATTACAATCGAAGACAACAACATTGTAGGCACAAGAACAAACGAAGATATTCATTTGTTTGCCAGTTTATCTGGTGCTGTAAATGTTACAGATATCACAATTGATTCAAGTTTTAGACTTATAGACAATGAAATATCAGCAACTAGAACAAATGACAACCTAGTTCTTAATCCTGCAGGTACAGGATCAGTCGCTGTCAGCAATATAGATGCTAACTCAGGCACAGTTGACGGCACAACATTAGGTGCAACTACACCAGACGCGGCTACATTCACAACACTGTCAACAACAACTTTCAGCACAACTGGTTTAACAATTACAGACAATGAAATAAGTGCCACAAACACAAACGACACTTTAAAATTTAATGGTAGTGGAACAGGAACAGTTTTAGTAAATGGATTTACTCTTCCAACTTCTGATGGTTCAAGCGGACAAGTGTTAAAAACTAACGGAAGTGCTGTATTATCATTTACAAGTTCTCCAATTTTGTTAGGTGAATCTACAATAGTAGACAACCAAACAACTATTAGTTTTAAAACACTAACAGACATTGATCATGTTACTGCCACAGGCACTCATGAATTAATTCAATCTGGTGCCACAGTCATAAACGAGTTTGCTACTTCAAAATATGACAGTGCATTTTATTTGGCAATAGCTAGAGATGACGATGCTGGAAATTTTGAAGCGGCCAAATATTCTTTAGTACATAACAACAGTGATGCTTTTGTAAGTGCCAGTAACCTAGTCAAATCTGATGACAACAATTATTTGACTGTGACAGCAGACGTCAGTAGCAGTAAAGCAAGATTAATAGCATCAGGGGCCGGCACAGACATGAATGTTAAATTTTATAGATTGGGATTGGGTGATGGTGATTCAGGAGGTTATATCAGTGAGGATACAACCAATGCTGTGACAGTTCTTAACACAGACGTAGATTCTGCTGTAGAAAATCTTGATTCGTGGGCTATAGGAACATACAGAGGGGCAAAATATTTTATTTCAGTCAACGATGCGGCAAAAACTGAACTAGGTAATCTAGAAGTTTTAGCGGTGCATGACGGCACAAATGCCTTTGTAAACACTTACAATATTGTAAACACAGGCAATAATGATTTATTAACAATCACTGCCGACATTGACAGTGGCAATTTTAGACTTAGAGCGTCAGGCAATACTCCAAATTTAAGAGTGCATATGTATAGAATACTTTTAAAAGACAACGAGTCAACATCCACAGGCACAAATGTAAGAATAATTGGAGCAGTGACAGTATCAAGCACAGCAACAGCAGTTGATACATTTGACACAGGTACCTATCAAGGTGCACACTATATTTTTGTTGGAAGCAATTCTGGAGAAGCATCAGGATCCATACAGGAGGCCACGGTTGTTAGTAACGGAACAACAGCACTTATATCACAAGGACCTGTTGTAAGCACCAAGAGCACAGATCAATTAATTTTTAGTGCAGATCATTCTGGCACAACAACAACGGTCAAAGCGGCTAGTACCTCAGGCAGTTCAACCACTGTAAATGGATACAGGGTACAATTGGCTAGAGCGGCAGGATCTTCCACATCACAGCAGACACTCGATAGTTTCACAGCCACTAGCTTTAGATCGGCAAAATACAATGTGCAAATTGCGGATGATACAGGAGGAAATTATGAATTTTTTGAACTTAACTTGACTCACAATGGAACAACTCCTTTCATAAGTACGTTTGCTAGAATTGGTGACAGTGATCCAAGTGATCTTGTGACTATTTCAGCTGACATTAACAGCGGCAGTGTCAGACTACTTGGCACATTAACAGGTTCAACCAACGACCATGTTGTCACAGTAGTAAGGAGAATTTTAAACGTATAATGACACAACAGACACTTAACACAGGAACACAGGCAAACGACGGTACAGGCGATTCATTGCGAGCGGCAATGATAAAAGTCAATGACAATTTTACAGAACTTTACAGTTCACCTTTGTTGACCAGTGCAATAATTGTAGAAGGCAATGAAATACGAACTACCAGAAGTAATGAGGACCTTGTTTTACAGGCGGCCGGCACAGGAAGTGTTGTTGCAGACGCATTAAGTTTTAAAGGCACGTCAATTAGTTCCGCTGATTCAACCGCGGTAAACATAAATGATGGACTTGTAGTGGACGGCACTGTTACAGCAACAAGTTTTGCTGGTGATGGAAGTGCTCTTACAGGATTAACAACAAATGCTATTAGTGATTTGACTGTAATAGGTTCAACTATTACTGCACCATCTAATGCAGACATAACTTTAGCACCAGGAGGCACAGGCAAAGTTGTTTTGTCTGCCATACAGATTGACGACAACAATATAGAAGGCACAAGAACAAACGACAATATCAATATTACACCCAATGGCTCAGGACAAGTAGTTGTCAACAGACTTTTAGTAGACGGAAATATCCAATTTGAGGACAATGAAATATCAGCAACAGTAACCAACAGTGATTTAGTTATTAATCCATCTGGCACAGGATCTGTGGTCATGTCTAAAGTAGACATTGACAGTGGCGCAATTGATGGCACAACTGTTGGAGCTTCTTCAGCTGAATCAGGTGTGTTTACATCAGTCACTGCAAATACAAGTGCAACAGTTGATGGTGTTACTTTATCCGACAATGAAATTACTGCCAATGCTACAAATGCCAATTTAGTTTTGACCGGTAGCGGCACAGGCGGAGTTACTATAAGTGGATTTACTTTTCCAACCAGCGATGGAAGTAGCGGACAATTTATCAAAACCAACGGAGCAGGAGTTTTAAGTTTTGCCACTGCAGGTGCAACTTTAAGTCATAGTACAATAGCAGACGGCACAACAACTGTATCAGCATCTACTATAACAAACATAGACACTTTTGCCAAAGCAACTTTTAGAAGTGCAAAATATATTGTTTCAGCGGTAAATGCGGCTGATACTAGATTTGAAATTTTTGAAGCTAACATCACTCATGATGGCACAAATGCATTCTTAGCAACATTTGGTTCAACGACAAGTGGAACAGAAGGACTTGGAACTTACAGTGCTGACATAAGCGGTGCTAATGTGCGTTTACGTGTTGTATCTATTACAGACGACGATGTGGTGTATAAATTCCAAAGAATCGCAGTAAACGTATAATATTTTTACATTAGGTTTATAAAATTTTCAATAAATAACTGCAAATGGCAAGACAAACGATCAATATAGGTACTAATGCAAACGACGGAACAGGTGATCCGTTAAGAACAGCATTTGATAAAATCAACGACAACTTTTCAGAGTTGTATGGTGGCGATGATGATGCTTCTTCGCTTTTAGAAAACGACACAGCACCAAAAATTTCTGCAAATTTAGACGTCAATAACTTTCAAATTACCACAGACGTTACCAATGGCAATGTAACCATTAACCCAAATGGCACAGGAAATGTTTCGATTGCTGGAGTCAACATAAAAGGAACAACAATTTTTTCAGATGATTCAACTTTCATTAACATCAACGAAGGATTAATAGTTGATGGTACAACTGCGGTATCTGGTGCATTAAGTTCAGCAACAAGTTTGGCATTGGCCACTGGTGCAACTGTCACAGGCATAGCAGACGAAGACGACTTAACTTCTAACAGTGCAACACTTTTAGCAACACAACAGTCAATCAAAGCATACGTTGATGCAACTGTCACAGCACAAGATTTAGATTTTGGCACTGATGATTCAACTGCTTTAACTATTGATTTAGATTCAGAAGTTTTACAATTTTCTGGAGGTACTGGTATATCTACATCAGGTAGTACAAATACAGTGACTTTTGCAATTGATACAGGTACGGTTGTAACAAAAACAGACACACAGACTTTAACAAATAAAACATTGACATCACCAACTATTGATGCACCTACAATGACTGGTACAGTAACTATTGATAATGTTACTATAAATGATTCAGAAATTTCAACGTCATCTAATGCAAACCTAAATGTAAATCCAGGTGGTTCGGGTACTATAGAACTTGAAGCCGCAACAAACATTACTGGAAACACAAACATCACAGGTGATTTAACTACTGACGATATTACAACAGCAGGCACACAAACAATCACAGGTACTTTGATTGTAGACGGCGTCACAATTAAAGATAACAAAATTACAACTAACGCCTCAAACGCAGTTTTACAAATTGCGGCAAACAGTTCAGGAACGGTTGATGTACAAAATGCAATGACCACAATTGGTCAAACAGTGACAGGTACAGAAACAATCACTGGACAACTAAACATCGATAATTTAAGAGCAGACGGAAACACAATTTCAGCTACAAATACAAATGGTGGTATTGTAGTCACTCCAGCTGGTACAGGAACAATTACTTTAAACGGAAATTTTGTTGCTGTAACCAATGAGTTATCGGCAAATGATGTAGCAATTGGTAGTGAATTATTATTAGCAGACGGTGCACAAATAGTACAAGTTTCAACAAACTCAGATTTAACTTTAGTAACAAGTGGTACAGGGTCAGTTACAACTTCATCACAGTTAACTTTAACTGGGTCATTTAAAAAAGCCATACACACATTTGTAGCTACTGATTCTGTCACAGAAATAGAACACGCAGGTAGAACACTTTTACTTGGTGAAGTTGGTGGAAATGCAAACGTTGTTTTAACAATGCCAGATGCAACAGGTTCAGGTAACATTTACGAATTTATAGTAAGTGTTGCAATGGGTGGTTCTACTACCTACAAAATTCAAGCCGCTGATGCTAATAATACATTCTCAGGACAGATACAATACTTGGATGAAGATGGCACAGCAGTTTCAGCTTTCCCAACAGTTTCGGCAACAGACACGATCACACTTAACAGTGGCACACAAGGCGGGCTTATAGGTGACACAGTTACATTAATTGACATAGCCGCAGACAAATACGCAGTCAAAGGTCAAATGAGAGTTGCTTCTGGAACAGATCCAGCTACACCATTTACTGCCGCAGTAAGTTAATCATAAAACTCCATAAATATCCTTGTAAAGGAGTAAGTTCAATATGGCCTCACCGGTCTGGAAAACTACAGCAGGTTTGCTTGGTATAATCAACGAACGTGATTATTATTCAGTGCAATTGACAGCAGAAGATGCTGACAGCACTGCCTTGACTTATTCCAAAATAGCAGGAACCTTACCTACAGGAATTGAACTTACCTCCACAGGTTTACTGCGTGGTGTGCCGACGGAGGTTGCAACAAGATCCCTTTACACTTTTGTTGTGAGAGTCTCCGACGGTACAAATATTGCTGATAGAACTTTTAATTTACAGGTACAAGGTGCTGATGCTCCAACTTTTACTACAGCCAGTGGACAATTGGATCTTTCTGATTCTACTAGACTTAGTAATAGATGGGTATTGGACGGATCGTTTATAAGTTTCACAATGGAAGCAACTGATCCTGACACTGCTACAGGTCAAACTTTGGTATATGATCTTATAGCGGGAGAATTGCCGCCAGGAGTAACCATTAATGAGTCAGGACTAATTTCCGGAACAATAAAATTAACAGACAACGAGTTACTTGGTAACATTGGCGGATATGATAACACATATGATTTTGACGATATAGAATATGATCCAACTGTAAGAACTACATCAAGGTCAGTAAACTATGTTTTTACAGTAAGAGTTTCAGATGGTTCCAATACAGAAACACAACAACAAAGTATATTTGTTTATACAGCAGATTTTTTTAGAGTTGACAATGATAGAATATCAATTGATGCTACAGAAATAGACGGCAGTCCATTATTGATGAGCATGAGTGGCAATAGAAGACCTATATTTGAAACTGACAGTGCTTTAGGATCATTTAGACATGACAATAATGTTGTTATTAAAATTGATGTTGTAGACTTTGACAGTCTACAAGGAGACTTAACTTATTCAATACAGGCAGGATCGTTGCCTACAGGTTTGACTATTGATACTGCTACAGGTGAAATATCAGGCAAGTTGGGCACACAATTAGCTGTATCTGTTGATTACAATTTCACAGTAAGAGCTTCTAGAACCGATGGCGCTGGAGTTTCAACATTATCAGACAAAAACTTTAGTATGACAGTTATTGGAGAAATAGATATTGGAGTTACATTTACAAGTGCAACTGACCTTGGGTCAATAATTGCAGGCATTCCTAGTTTAGTAGCTGTAGAGGCAACAACTGATGAAACTAATAGAGTTTTAGAATACTCAGTAACTTCTGGTAGTTTACCTAATGGTCTAACTTTGTCTTCATCGGGTAACATAATCGGTACAATAGACAAAACTGAATTTACGACCGTTGATAACAACGACATTACATTTGATACAAACAGTTTAAGTTTTGATAGAAAGTATACATTTACTGTATCTGTTAATGATCAGTATCAAACACTTTCAACTGCTAAAGAATTTAATTTAAAAGTAAGTTTACCATACGGAGTAGAGTATGGAAATATGATAGCACAAGGATTGATTCCAAGTGCAGATAGAGATTTATTTTATCAAGTGGCACAAGATCCTGATATTAACTCAGAAGAAAATATATTTAGACCGGAAGACAACAGTTTTGGAATACAAACAAATCCAGAAATGCTTTTAATGTCTGGCCTAGAACACAAAACACTCAATGTTCTTCAAGCACAAATGGAAAAGAACCACACACCAAAAACATTATATTTTGGAGATTTAAAAACAGCAGTTGCCAAACAAAATGGTTCAACAGTTTATGAAGTAGTTTACTTAGAAATGCAAGACAATTTAGTAAACTCGTCAGGTACAAGTGTGGCATCTGAAATAACTTTAAGAAGTGATATTGTAAGACCATCTATTGGTCCTTTGGCTGACGCAAATAGAATCACTACAGATTTTGATGTTTATGACATAACAACCGATAGCGGTTTAAGTTTTAGTATAGCAGGATCTAAAATTAGATATGCCAATCAACTCACAGCAGATACTGGTATTTTTGAAAAACTTTTTCCTAATGCTGTTGCAAATATGAGATCACAAATGAAGTCATTAGGGCAAAGAGAATATGTGCATTTACCATTGTGGATGAGAACTAGTCAGAATTCAAGTGGTGTACCTTTAGGATACAAAATGGCCATAGTACTTGCATATTGTAAACCAGGCAAATCGGGTATAATTAAAAAGAGAATCACAGATAAAAGCATTGACTTCAAAAAACTTAACTTTACAATAGACAGATACAGAACTAATATTAATCTTGTTGACACAGGCACAATTACCACAGATGGTTCCACAAGCAGTTTTGAATTGAACGAAATAGTACATGACGAAGAAGTTAAAATACGTCAAAACAGCACAGTTTTAAATTTTGGTAATACTATTAGAGCAGATAATAGTGCATCTCCAACTTACTTGTCGGCAGATACATTATTGAGGTCTGCAGATTTTGAACCTAACTTTAGTCTAGTACACAACAAGACAAGCAAAAAAACCACTGTAAATTTTGCAAATGCGCCGGCATCAACCGCTAAGATAAGAGTGGAACGTAAAGGTGATAAATATCTAGCGTTTAACAAGAAAATAAAAGAATAATATGGCAAGCTCAATAGTACCAGGTAACATAGACGGAACGTTCCCAATAGCAGGACAGGACAATTCCTCACAAGGTTTTAGAGACAATTTTACAGCAGTAAAAAATAATTTTACAACTGCATCTTCAGAAATAACAGACTTACAGGCTAACAAAGCCAGCACAAATGCCGCTAGTAGCTTTGGCGACAACATTGTATCAAGAATGGCAATGAAAGACAATTCAGAAGTAGTTTTCGCTCAAGGATCTGTGTCTACTGGCACAGTAACAATGAATCATGAGAATGGTAATTTTCAAACATTGACTTTAACAGGCAATGTTACTTTTGCTTTTAGTAATTTTCCTGCTTCAGATAATCTTGGTAGAATTATTTTATTTTTGTCAGTGACTAACAGTGCTGTAACAGCTATTACTTTGCCAAGTTCCGTTAAAAAAGCATCAAACGTACATGGCTCTGATGGTTCATCAGTAACACTTAATCCAGGTATAGGTAATTATATGTGGGAATTCATGACCACTGATGGTGGAACAACTATCTATATGCATCAACTAGGCACAGACTACGCCTAATAATTAGGAGGTACCATGTACTTTCATCCTCTCCAAGAAGAACTAGACAACATGAAGGAAGAAGATCTGGGTAACCGAATTCGTGAACTTACAAAAAAATTAGCAAGTGCAAGACGATTTGGTCGAAATCCAGAACTTCAAGCACAGTTACAAAAGGCCTTAATTGCATATCAACAAACCTTAAGACAGAAAAGACTCAAAGGTTGGATTGACACAAACAAAAAAAATAGAGGCGAGCCAGATCTTGGCGAATTGATAAACGTAGAATAATAATTACTACGTGTCAAAAAAATACTTTAGTTGGAGCACCGGATTTAAATCTATAATTGTTGTTGACAATGAATTGTTTAACAATGACTACACAGTAAAATTACACATTACTCCTATTACTACTAACCTAGAAGAACAGGGAGATTATTTTGAAAGATTGAAAATGCTTTTTGAAAGTATATTCAATAACACAATAACAGCCTATAGAGATGAAAAACTTTATACCATCTTGGAAAAAGAAACAAACAACAGATTTATTCAACTGCCCAAGCCGCCTTATGACCAACTGATGGCCGCAGTATGTTTTACCAAAGCAAATGCTGTTTTACAAGGAAAAATTATAATACATGAGCTTGAATTAAGCAGTTACCAAGGTGATGGTATTACCTACAAAATTGTCAAAGAAGGACCAGAGATTCAGTTGTTAGACATTGACAATTGGTTTCCAACAAAGTATAATAGTTTTGATCCATGGTGGTTAAGACCGGATACAGCAACTTATGATAAAGTTTTACCCAAAGGCATTTATACAGGACACTATCGTTGGCACAACGAAGATGCTGTTGTTTCTGATGTTGACAAAGAACACTCAGAAAATGCTAAAATATTTGAGTTTAATCCAAAGGTTTTAGATGGCGGAAAAGATAAAAATAAATGATTATGGTGACTGCTTTTACGATGAAGATTCTGTAATTGATCTACTGTATAAAGATCCTGAGCTAGACATTTCAAAACTAATTATTGACTCTCCAAAATACAATTCATCTATAGCATCCTTAGGAATAAACCTAGCAAAAATACCTACAGCACCAGATAGGCAAATGCCAATAGCAGAGTTTGATGAAGTAAATTGTAAAAACTGGCATATGCCAGAAAGTTATAGTGAGATCAATGTCCTGCAATGGTTACTAGACAAATGTCAAAATGATGCTGAAAGATTACGAGTACAGGAAGAATATTCTTTATTTGAGCAGAAAAAATTTATAAAGGTTTTACAGTTTTTGATATATTTTGTAGACACACTTAGACAAAATAGCATGGTCTGGGGCGTTGGCAGAGGATCTTCGGTAAGTAGTTTTTGTTTATTTTTGATTGGAATACACAAAGTAAATCCTATGTTGTATAATTTAGATTACCGTGAATTTTTAAGATGATAAGTAAATTAAATAGGAGATAAAAATATGGGAATATCAAGAGCACCAAGAAGAAAAATGTACAGAACCATGCAAGGCCGTATGGTAGATATTGAAAAATTAAGAGGAGCCAACGAAAATACTCCAGCAGTTGGAAACATGAAAGTTAATGCCAGAGGAGATGTTTTAGGAAAAAGTGGCCAAATTATTAAAGCCAAAGAAAAGGTCATGAAAGAATATTATGAAACTCCTAAAGGCAGAGCAACAGAACATCCAAGAATTAAAACTCCATCAAAACAAAAAGTTATTCAACCCAAAGCAGTAATTGAAAAAACTGTTGCACCAAAAGTTACAAAAGCTGTTGAAACAACAAAACCAAAAACTACTGCAACCAAATCAGGCATAGACGCCGCACTTGACGGTATAGAATAATTCAATGGCTATAAAGCACTTGATCAATGCCGGTTGTTCATTTGCACATGGCTATGGTAGTACACCGCTAACCACCGAAGAATACAAAATTATAAAACAGCCAGGGTTGGACAAAATATCCAATTCTCGATATGTTGGTCAACTAGGTTGTCCAATAGAGAATGGAAACTGGAGTGGAGGATATGCCAGTCAGGGATATTACATTACTAAAAAATTTAATTTGAGTTACAATGACCTTGCAAGGAATGGTAATAGTAATGAAAGCATACAAAGAAACCTTAAAGATTACTTGGTAGACAAAAAAAATAAAGAAGAACACATTGTACTGATTGGGTGGACTCATGCATTTAGGAGAGAATACATCAGTTGGAATAAAGATAAACAAAAAGGTGAATGGACACAGTATAGAGAAATACCAAAGCCAGGTTCTAGATTTTTCAATAGTTTTTTATTAAGATTTACTCGTGCAAATACTTTAGGCAAAACCATGGTAACATTTAATGAAAGAGAAAATCGGCCTATTAGTTTTGAAGATCATAGTGAATATCGGAAATACAACATAATTCTAGATACACAGAGATTACTAGAGTCATGGAATGTGCCTTACATTATGTACAACGGGTGTGGTGCAGAAAATGAAAGCACTATGCCAGCAGTGTTAGACTTAAAAAAACGTATCAAAAAAGAAAATTTTTATATGTTTGAATCTTCTATTGATCAACTTCTAAAGGATCACCCAAATTGGAAATTTAGAGACGGTCATCCCAACAACGAATTTCATAAAAAAATGAGTAATAATATGTCTCCTATGTTTCAAAAACTGTTGACAAACAATTAAATTTCATATAATATACTACAAATGGGACAGATAGAAGATCTACAAGCAAAAGGTTTTGGCAGTCACGGTGGTAAAACATGGACTGTTGAAAATGACATTGTACCTTTAAAGAAAAGAGTACTAGTGTCCAACATGAAGTTTGGAGAGGTCAAAACCAAAGGCGGAATTATCATGCCTGACGACGATGGATCAGAACACGGTATTCACCCTAGATGGGCCAAAGTATATGCTGTTGGCAGTCAGCAAGAAGATGTCAACGTTGGCGAATGGGTAATGGTTGCACACGGAAGATGGTCAAGAGCATTCAAAGTCAAAAAGCAAGACACTGAATTAGAAGTGAGAATGATAGACGAAAACGACATTCTTCTTGTTTCAGAAAATGATCCTGGCAATGAAGTTGCTTTAAAAGCTGGTTACATTAACATGGGTGGTGCAAAACAAATGACCAAACTACCCGGCAATGACTAAATTTGTCTGTACAAAATGCAATATAGAATTTGACGACTGTAGATATTGGTTTGATAGTTTGTATTTTGCTAAATTTGATCACAGAGAAATTAAACCTTTTTGTGGTCCTAAATGCGTAGATGAATGGCACAAAGAAAACAAAGTAAAAGAGTGGGAACCAAGAGAAACACCGTATCCAAAAGGTCCGGAGTGGCAAGTAATCCAAAATTTACACCCTGCCATGTTCCAATCAAAAAATTAGTCACACTAGCAGAACTGGGTCTAGGAGTTGAAAGACCGTTAAATGCTGAAAAACGTAAGTGGATAAAAAAACTTACAAAAGAAACTGATCATAAACCAATACTTGTCACGCCAATAAAAGATTCAGGTTACTATGTTTTAGCAGATGGTTGGCACAGAGTACAAGCGGCCAAAAAGAACAAACAAAAAACTATCTACGCACTACAGGTTCCTGTAAGAGTAGGACTTACTATGGCCAAAGTCAACAAGATATTGAGAGACATAGACAAAGAATTTAACTACAAATTAGATACCAGTGGCATAGTGGCACACTGGGCAGTACTACAATCAATGTTAAACTAGGAGGAAAAATGAAAATATCACAAAAAGCAAAAGCATTTAGAACAGTAAAACAGGCAGTAGCAGGATTGGGCCTTATCAGTTTATTATTTTACAGTTTGGTTTTATTTTTAAATTTCTTACAAAGTTAATGGACAAATTTATTTTTGATGTTGACGGCACTCTTACGCCTAGCAGACAAACAATAAATCCAGACTTTGCTATTTTCTTTAAAAAATTCTGTAAAGAAAATGATGTGTATCTAATTACAGGCAGTGACAGAAACAAAACAATAGAACAAGTTGGGCAAGAAATTTACAACCTAGCTAAACGTGTGTACAACTGCTCAGGCAGTGACGTTTGGGAAGGCAGTCAAAACATCAAACGTAACCACTGGCAACTGCCACAAGATGCAAGAAAATTTTTATTAGATTGTTTACTGACAAGTGAATTTTCAAATAAAACAGGCAATCATTTAGAGCAACGTGCTGGTATGTTGAATTTCAGCATTGTTGGAAGGTTGTGTACTATAGAACAACGTATAACATATTGTGAATGGGATCAAAAGCACAATGAAAGAAATACAATTTCCAAAAAGTTTAACAATCTATTTCCAGAATTACAAGCAACTGTTGGAGGAGAAACAGGAATTGACATTGCTCCGAAAGGTGCAAATAAAAGTCAAATAGTAGATGATTTTAATTCAAGTGATACACTGCATTTTTTTGGTGACGCAATGGGTATTCAAGGTAATGACTATCCTCTAAAAAAGTTGATCATTGACCAGGATCATGGATTATGTTATACTGTGAACAGTTGGAAGGATACAAAAAAATTATTAAATGAAAGAACTTTGGGTAGAAAAATATAGACCAGACACATTGAAAGATTATGTGGTTAGAGATGATGCACAACGTCAGCAAATAGGTGCTTGGATAAAAGATGGTGCTATTCCTCACTTGTTATTTTCTGGTGCTCCGGGTGTGGGTAAAACAACTCTTGCAAAAATACTTTTTAATGAACTAAAAGTTGATGCCTATGATATACTGGAAATAAATGCTTCAAGAGAAAACAGTGTAGACACAGTGCGAGACAAGATAATAAATTTTGTTCAAATCATGCCTTTTGGTGCATTCAAATATGTATTGTTAGATGAAGCAGACTATATCACTCCCAATGGACAAGCGGCCTTGCGTGGTGTAATGGAAACATATCATACTTCAGCTAGATTTATTTTAACTTGCAATTATCCAAACAGAGTAATTCCAGCACTTCATTCCCGATGCCAAGGATTCCATATTGAAACAATAGACAAAAATGAGTTTACTGCGAGAGTGGCTACAATTCTAATTGAAGAAAAAACTGAGCAAGACATTGAAACACTAGACACATATGTCAAAGCAACATATCCAGATTTAAGAAAATGTATTAACATGGTACAAATGAATACTAGAGATGGCAAACTTGTTCCTCCAGCACAAGGAGATTCTCATCAACAAGATTACAGATTAAAAATGGTTGAACTGTTCAAAGCAGGCAAAATTAACGAAGCAAGAAAACTTGTTTGTGCTCAGGCAAGACCAGAAGAGTGTGAAGAAATTTTTAGATGGTTGTATGACAACTTAGAAATTATATCTAAAGACGAAGACCAACAAGATAAAGCAATACTAGTTATAAAACAAGGACTTGTTGATCATTCATTTGTTGCTGACCCAGAAATCAATTTGGCAAGTGTTATGATTAAATTGGCAAGACTGCAAAATGCGTAATTGGTTCAAAGTTTGGTTATATGCCCTTGGCAGTTTCTCAGACAAAAAGACAAGACCCTATGACAAACAGGTAGCACTTGTAAGATCTTTTTGGGTAGTGTTGCACATACTAACCTGTTCAATGATCATTATAGGTAACGGCAGAATACTAGGTTGGTGGTAAAATGAAAATTAGATATTACAAAGACATTGATGGTTGGAGATGGACGGGGTTTTTACTTGCCATGATTGGTGCCTTTATACTATCTAATGCTAATGTTGAAACACAATGGATGGGTTGGGCAATTGCCACCTGCAGTTGTTCCATATGGATTTATATGGGGATCAAAGATGGCGACACTCCTAGAGCATTGATGGAAGCGATGTACTTGTTATTAGCATTGAGAGCAATTTGGAATTGGATAGCATAATGGGAACTAAACACGCAAAGAAAAGATTTTTAATAATTTACTACACACGTAAACCTGATGGTAAGTTTGATGAATTAGTTGAATTATCCAAGAAAAAAATAGGTGCTGGCAAACTGACCAAAGCCAAAGTTGTGTTAGATTTGTTAGAGAATAAAATTTTAAAATTAGACTTAGATGGTGCACCTGAAGATATTACGTACAATCAAGTTTTTGAACATTATAAAAAATTTTATAAAGACGCTATAGAACAGTTTTTAAATTAATCACCATACATATTCAAAATTTCTGTAACTGCTGGGTGTCTTTGAATATCTGCTTTTGTCAATTCTATAAATCTCACATAACTTGCATTAAAATATCTTTCATAATATCTTCTAAAGTCCACAAGTCCGTTATCTAACATCCTGTCTGATTGTTTACAATCGCCTGTTATGACCATTTGGCTACCTTTTCCCAGCCTAGTCATTAACATTTTCATTTGACTTGGTGTTGAGTTTTGCATTTCATCTCCAATTATGAAAGTGTGTTTAAATGTTCTACCTCTCATAAAAGCCAACGGAGCAATTTCTACTGTGCCTGTGGCCAACATTTCATCTATCTGATGTGGCATAAAATGATTTGCGAATACATCTAGTATTGGTTTCATCCATGGTTCCATTTTTTGATTAATATCGCCAGGTAAAAATCCTATTTCTTCATCCACTGATGACGCTGGTCTTGTTATTACTATTTTGTCTATCTCGCTTTTTTGAAATCTTTCTATTGCTCGTTCTGTTGCGAGCATCGTTTTGCCTGTACCGGCAGGGCCTAATGCCACTATAATTCTGTATTGGTAATTTAATAATAGATCTAGATACTCTTGTTGACCTTCTGACTTGGCCGTAGGTCTAGCCGCAAGTTTTTTTTCGTTTAGATAGTTCATAAAGGATATAATGTTTGATTGTTGTTTTTTGCGTCTTTGTTTACGAGACATATGATAAAAGTATTTAATGGTGCGACTAGTGAGTAATAGTAGCATAATTGCCGCTAGGCTTTTATCTGCTAAATATAATCATGCATGATGTTTTAGACATAATCCGTAATGTGCAATCGTTGTACGCAATATCACCTAGTCTTACAATACTTAAAGACTTTGAAAGAGTGTTAGATGAGCTAGATGTCTATGTGTTTAAAAATTGGGAAGACGGAGAACTTTTAGAAGGGCCAAAAGATTCAAGACACTTTGTGACTTGTAGTTTTATGTGGCCAGCAGAAAATATGCCAGATCCTAGTGGTGGCAAAAGACTATTAGATCGTGGTTGCAAAGTCACATACAAAAAAGATACTTTATTCAAACCAAGACCTATAAAAGGACCTGAAGATTACAGACCAGGTACAACCAAAGGCAGAATTGACGGCCATGATATTTGGGTGGTTGAAATACGTATGCCAAAGGAACTAATTGGAAATTTTAAACACAGTACTAATGTGCAAGATCCAGAAACTAACCAACCAGAAGACACAATATAATAATGTTGAATGAAGGACTAAAAGCAGGTGACTTAGACGGTATCATTGAAAAACAATTTTCTGTTGATCAATACCAAAGTAAGATGGGTGAAGATACAGATGTTTGTGTTTTATCTTTTGTTTGTACAACTCAAGCAGGAGCAAAAGATTTAGAATCATTTGCTGAAAAAGGTTACAAAAATGTTTTAGACGCTGATGCAACACCTGGTACGATGATTGATGGCAAGTATAGAGTATTTGTAGAATTTCCTAGAGATGAAAAACTTGCAATGTCCATTAAAGAATTTTTAATTGATCTTAAAAAACTAACAAATTTAGAAAGTTTTCAATACACATATCATAAAGGATCTATGCCGGTAGATGCTATTGACGAAAATTTAAATGCAATACCATACAGTGCAGAAACATACACACAAAAAATTCAAAATCTTAGAATTGGAGAAACTAAAAAATTCTTTGATAATTTCCAAATGATGGAAATGAAATTGAACGACAATATTATGACGATTAAAAAAGACGGACAGCAACAAAGTCTTGCTTTTGAAATACACAATTTTGGGTCAACTGATGCTATTATAAAAGAAACAAAAGCATTTGCTATTGATCAAAAATCCATGGCAGAGACCATGCACTTAACTAAATTTTTTGGACCTTACAATATTACCAAAACAAATGAAAACAAATTCATTTTTAGCAAGGACGGTGAGTCTGCGGTAGTAAGTAAGTACAAATGGTAAGACTATCAAAAAACTTTACACTTCAAGAATTTACTAAAAGTCAAACAGCACTGCGACAAGGTATTGACAATACTCCAGGTGAAGAACACTTGCACAATGCTAAAACATTATTTGAAAAAGTTGTACAGCCTGTAAGAGAAAAATTTGGTGTGACAGTTATTAATTCGGGATACAGAGGACCAACATTAAATGAAGCAGTTGGTGGCTCAAGCAAATCACAGCACTGCAAAGGCGAAGCGGTTGACATTGAATGTCCTGGTACACCTAACTATGATGTAGCCAAATGGGTATCCGACAACCTCGACTTTGATCAACTCATATTAGAATTCTACACGCCAGGCATACCTGATTCAGGTTGGGTACACGTTTCATACAAAGCAGAAGGCAATCGTAAGAGCATTTTGACTGCAATGAAAGAAAACGGCAAAACTGTTTACAAGCCTGATCTAATTCAATAAATACGTACATTATGTTTACACAGATTAAAATGGTAATGACCCTTGTAATGGTCCTAGGTTTAGCAGGAGCAGGGGTATACGTTATGAAATTAAAAGCAGATAATGCCACACTTAAAGCAAATCAAGTGAAATTAGAAACAGCAGTGGCAGAACAAACTAAAATGCTTGAACAACAGAAAAAAGACTTTAATGCCATAATGGAAAGCAACAAAAAATTAAATGTTTTAATAAACACTTTCAAAAAAGACTTACAAGACCTAGACAAAAGATTCACAAAGAAAAATAGAGACATCGGCAAACTAGCACTACAAAGAACAGAATCAATTGAAAGAATTGTAAACGGTGGTGGTAAGAATGCGGCAAGATGCATTGAGTTAGCATCAGGTGCAGAACACACAGAAGCAGAATTAAAAGCAACATTAAAATCAGAGATTAACCCAGAGTGCCCGGCACTAGCAAATCCAAATTATGTACCATTTCAATAAAATATTAGCAGTAGCATTTATTATATTACTGACAGGTTGTAGTATAGGTGGTGAAAAGAAAATTAAAATATTTTCTTTGGAGAAGCCAAGAGAGAAGTTAGATTATCCAATGCCAACACCTTTACAAATGGAAGAGATCTACTGGCATATTATCACAAGTAAAAACGCACAAGAAGTTTTTAAAAAACTTGAAGAAGCAGGCATAGACCCTGTGTTGTTTGGAATCACAGACAAAGACTTTCAAGTACTTGCCAGAAATTTTGCACAGATCAGGCAAAAACTGCAAGAAACAAACAACCTTTTGCTAGAATACAAGAAGTACTACGAAGACTCTGGTAAATCCGAATAAATACTACTATAATGAAGATCAGCGATAACACAGCAATTTCAATGCCAATGCGGAATTTACTTTCCATCTTGGCCGCAGTTGCAATTGGAGTGTGGGGATATTTTGGCCTAGTGGAAAGACTTACACTTTTAGAAATGCAAAATGCATCGATAGTAAAAGATCTAGAACACCAAGTGCAGAAACTTACAGCAGATATTGAGAAGAACAACGAATTTAGAATCAAGTACCCAAGAGGTGAATTAGGTCAAAGTTCACAGGACATAGAACAATTCATGTTAATTGAAGACTTGTACAAATCATTTGACCGAATGCAAAAGCATCTTGACAGCATGTCTAACAACAAGATCAACATCGAGTTCTTAAAAGAACAGATGGAAAAAGCACAACAAAACATTGAGAAGTTAAAAGACGCTGACAGAGAAATAGTTTACAAAAACGGAAACGGAAAACACTAATGATAAAAAATTTAAAAGATCTAGTTATAGTTATATTGGTAGCTGGCATACTTGCTCTGCTAGGAGTGATAATCATAGGCGACTATTATGTTGCACTACAAGAAAATAGACCCATAGACGAAAGTGTTATCACTTTGATGAAAATGGCACTTACAGGACTAATTGGCATTATTGCTGGATGGATGGGATCTAAATGATCGAAACAGTAGTAGCCTTGTTAATGTTGGTCAACGGTGAGATCAAAGAACACAGAATACAAGATTCAATGGCAATTTGCCTAAGAGGTAAACGCACAGCAGAAAGACAATACAGTGCAGGTACAAAGTATCAGTGCCTTAAGGCTAAAGCACAACTAGAGTCTAACATTGACGGCAGTAGATCAATCCGAGCAATAATATTGGAGTAAAAAATAATGTGGACCTATAGAGCAAAAGTTGTTAGAGTCATAGATGGCGACACAGTTGACGTGGACATCGATCTAGGATTTGGAATTTGGCAGAAGAATGAACGTGTGAGGATCATGGGCATTGACACTCCAGAATCAAGAACAAGAGATAAGATAGAAAAGAAATTTGGATTGGCGGCAAAAGTCAAACTTAAATCAATACTAGGAAAAATAACTGTATTGAAAACCACAATCAACAAAAAAGGTGTTGACATGAAGGGTAAGTTTGGCAGGGTTCTAGGCGACTTCTTGCAGAATGATAAATCTGTGGCAAAAATAATGTGTGAAACAGGACACGCAGTTGCATACTTTGGTGGTGCAAAAGCAGATGTTCAAAAGCAACACATTAAGAACAGGAAGAAACTAGTGGCACAGGGAGTTGTCAAAGGTGCCATTGAATAAATACGTATATTAAACGGAGAATAAAACATGGAAATGATAGTAGCACTAGCAATGAAATTTTGGCAATGGACAGTATTAATCGCTGTTGTAATAATTGCCGCAATTATAAATTTTACAGACAAAAGAGCAACAACAAAATTAAAATTTTACTACAAGGGAATGCCTAAGTTACAACCTATACCAATTAAAACAAAAGGAAAAGGTTTTTGGAAAGGTATTCTTATGTGGTTATTGTCAACAAGGAATTGGGAAGTGACAGAAGATTGGAAGTATAACATTGATGGTGAAGAGTATGTGATACCAGCAGGATTTCAATTTGACGGAGCAAGTATTCCAAAATTTTTAAGATCTTTCTTTTCACCGGTTGGTGTATTATTGATCGGCGGACTTGTTCATGACTACGCATACAAATACAAAACACTTCTTAAGAAAAATAAAAAACAAACCATGGGCGAAATAGATCAAAAAAGAGCAGATGTAATTTTTAGAGATATTAATATAATTGTTAACGGCTTCTATTCCATGAACTATCTAGCATACTGGTCATTAAGAATAGGTGGCTTTGTAGCATGGAACGGTCATAGAAAAAGAAATGCTAAAATCAAAGGTATAAAATAATGGCTGTTTTAAAAGAAGACATGATTGTACCAAAAAAGAAAGTCAACATTGAACTAGAAGTTGACACCAACGTGCATGACAGTTCAAAAAACAAATATCAAGGTCTTATAGATCTTGCTAAAGCAGTTGACAGTTGGAGAATATTTCCAAGAATATTCATTACCACTTATATCATTTTACTATACAAATGTGTTATATGGTACATGAATTTACCAAATCCCTCAATGGAACAGTCAGGTTTGATTAGTATTGTTGTTGGTGCTGGTGCGGCCTGGTTTGGATTGTACACCGGATCAAGAGCAAAGTCTAGCAAATAGTCACCACATTGACAGATTACATATCTGTTGTAAAATATACTAATGAAAGATTACTATAAAATTCTCGGTGTTTCCGAAGATTCTTCTGCTGACGAAATAAAAAGAGCATTTAGAAAACTTGCTGTACAACATCACCCTGATAGAGGCGGTGATGAGAAAAAGTTTAAAGAAGCAAACGAAGCATATGACACCTTAAAGGATATTAACAAAAAACAAGAATACGACACTATGAGAAGATTTGGTTCAAGGTCTCGTGGACAAGGTTCTGGTTTTAGATTTAACACTGGAAACTTTGATGAATTTTTTGGTGGTGATTTTTTTGATGAATTTATGAGTGGAGTTGGTCCTTTTAGAACTAAACAAAGATTTAGACAAAGACAACAAGTCAACAAAGATGTGTCGATAAGAATATCATTGAGTATAAAGGAAATTACAAAGAGCGTTAAAAAAACAATCAGCGTAAAGTTGCCATCGGGCAAAGAAGAAATAGTCGACGTCAAGATAGGTGCTGGTGTACAACATGGCACAGTCTTTAAATATCCTGGACTTGGAGATAATGCAAATAAAAACTTGCCACGAGGCAATCTATTAATAAGAGTAAATGTTTTAGATTCGGACGGATTTACTAGAAAAGGAAATGATCTTTGGACCGACCGTACTATAGACGCCATTCAGGCAATGACAGGTACAGAATTTCAAATACGTGACCTAGATGACAACGTTGTATCCGTCAAAATTCCAGCTGGTACACAACCTAACAGTGTTCTACAACTCAGTAACAAAGGAATGCCTGTACACGAAACCTTATCAATTAGAGGAAATATGTATATAAAAATACACATTACAATACCAAAATTGACCAAACAACAATTAAATAAAATAAAAGAGTTATAAATTATGCTACAGATATACCTACACCCTGCGCAGTGTCTTACAACCAAAAGCGATCCTTTTAATTTTGAACAAGGTGTACCTGGTCATAACGACTTAGAAAAATTTGAGAATGACATGGTCAAGCTCATGATATCGTCAAAAGGAATAGGGTTGGCCGCAAACCAAATAGGCATTACCAAACGATTCTTTTGTTTAGGTTATGAATCATTTGACGTATTCACAAAACCTGTTATAATATGGAATCCACAGATAAAAACAAGTTCGGAAGAAACTGTTGTGGATGTAGAAGGTTGTTTAAGTTTTCCAGATATTTGGATTAAAGTAGACAGACCAAAAAAGGTTACAGTAACTTGGCAAAATATGAAAGGTGAAACATTGATGCAACATTTAGACGGAATGGAAAGTAAATGTTTTCAACACGAACTAGATCACCTTGACGGAATTACATTTAACACCAGAGTTTCAAAATTGAAATGGGACATGGCTCAAAAGAAAGCACTTAAAAAATGATTGAAAGCACAGACGATCTAGAAAATATATTTGAACAAGCAGTAAAAGAAGCAGAGAAAAGAAGACATGAATATGTCACTATAGAGCATTTACTGTTAGCACTGGTCAAAGACAAAAACATTGGAACCATATTGCATGATTTCAAAGTTAAGATGCCTACTTTAATAAGAGAGCTTGAAGGATATCTTGATAATGAAGTTAAAGATATAATAGTAAAAGATTTAACCAAACCTGTTAATCCAAGAAAAACTGCTTCATTAGAAAGATTAATGAACAGAGCATTTACACAGGCACTGTTTCAAGGCAGACAGGATCTTAAACCTATAGATATATTATTAAGTATTTTTGCTGAAAAAAGAAGTTACTCTGCATTTTTACTTAAAAAATTTAATGTCAACAAAGATGATTTGACAGACATGATAAGTGCTGAAACTATTATTGATGATAGTGGATTTGGGCCGGGCGGAGAACAAAAACTAAGACCAAATCAAGCAGATAAAATTTTAAAAAACTATACAGAAAATTTAAATCAAAAATATTTTGATAAAAAAATAGATCCAGTAATAGGACGTGAAGTAGAACTTGATATTATAAAGCAAACACTTGCAAGAAGAAACAAGAATAATGTTTTACTTGTTGGTGATCCCGGCGTAGGAAAAACAGCAGTTGTAGAAGGACTGGCACGTAGAATTGCTAAAAACAAAGAAGATGTACCAGAATATCTTAAAGATCATATTGTATACAGTTTAGATGTATCTGGCATGATAGCAGGTTCTAAGTTCAGAGGAGACTTTGAAGAAAGATTAAAACTAATTTTAAATGCACTAGAAAAGAAAGGCAAAAGTATTCTATTTGTTGACGAAGCACACATGATGGTAGGGGCAGGATCAACAGGGCAAGGAGGAGTTGATCTAGCACAAATGATTAAACCTGTGCTTACAAAAGGTACAATTAAAGTAATTGCATCAACTACCTGGGAAGAATATAGAAAGTTTTTTGAAAAAGACAGAGCTTTAATGAGAAGATTTCAACGAGTGCAGATAGGTGAGCCAGATAACGATACTGCAATAAAAATTCTTAAAGGAGTAAAGACATATTATGAACAGTTTCACGGCTGTAAAATTACAGATGAGGCTTGCGAAGACTGTGTTGAATATTCAGCAAAGTATATTGCTGATAAAAAACTTCCAGATAAAGCCATAGATATTTTAGATTCTGCTTGTGCAAGATTAAGATTGAATGAAATTAAAGATGGCAAAATTGATCATGATCAGGTGATACACGAAATTTCAAAAGCAACAGGTATATCAATTGAACAATTGTCTCAAAAACAAGCCGTAAATTTAAAAACACTTGACGAAAAAATGAAATTACAAATATACGGTCAAGATAAAGCATTGAACAACATTATCGATAAAATTTTAGTATCAAGAGCAGGACTTAAATCCTTAAACAAACCAGTAGGATCATTTTTGTTTTTAGGACCTACAGGTTGTGGTAAGACTGAAACAGCAAGACAATTAGCAAAAACACTTGGTGTCGAACTACTTAGATTTGATATGTCGGAATATCAAGAAAAACATTCAATTGCAAAATTAATAGGATCACCTCCAGGCTACGTAGGGTACGAAGATTCAAACATGGGTGGCGGAATGTTTGTAAATGAAGTTGAAAAAAATCCTCACGCAGTAGTTTTATTTGATGAGATTGAAAAGGCACACCGAGATGTGTCAAATATGTTGTTACAAGTGATGGATTATGGTACAGTCACTGGATCAAATGGAAAGAAAGCGGATTGTAGAAACATTACTTTGATTCTTACTTCTAACTTAGGAGCAGAGGAAATGGAAAAAGCAACTTTAGGTTTTGGTGAATCAGAAAGAACAGAAGACGACGATGCAATGAAAAGATTTTTTCCGCCAGAGTTTAGGAATAGACTAGATGCTGTAATTAGATTTAATAAATTAAAGAAAGACACAATGAAAAAAATTGTTAAAAAATTCATCCTAGATCTTAACAATATGACTGTTGAGAAAAATGTTGAGGTTAATTCAAGTGAAGAAGCAGTTGAATATCTAATAGATAAAGGATTTGATGACAAACTAGGAGCAAGGCCGTTGCAGAGAATAATAGACAATGAAATTAAAAAGCCATTGTCACGAATGATTTTATTTGGTGATTTACAAGATGGCGGCAGAGTTGAAGTGAATGTTGTAGATAAAGAACTACAGATTACGTACAAAAAACCAGTCCAAACAAAAACAAAAACAAAAACAAAGAAAACTGTAGATGAGAAAACATCATAATAAATTATATTTTGGCAAGTATACTCACAAGGCAACATTTATTATTCCTAAAATAAATGTCCTTTATCCGACTAACAGTTATTATTTAGATAAACTTCTTAGTCAATTAAATATTGACGAGCCTTGTGCTAAAGTTGCAAATTTTATTATAAACAACAGAGAAAATTGTAATTTTAGAATACAAAATAACAAGATAATTTTTTATGCAAATAAAAATTTAATATTTGAACTTATTACTGACCTGTGGGATCAGTGGTGCAATATGAAAACTGTCAATATAAAACATTTGCAATTACTCAACAAAAACACAATGGTTTGTAAGAGATTGCCTTTGGGTAAATTTTTATATCAAATACACGTTAAATCAGATATGTACGATAAGATTACAACGGATCAAAGAGAGTTATTGTACAAATACCTTACCCAAAACGAAGACAATGCAACTATTACTAATAGAAACTTAAAACAATGGCTATCGGGCAATGGAGCAATACATTATGATTTGACTGGTTATTTTTATGTAAAAGACGAAAAGGCGTTGATGCCTATATACATGATCTCAAACCATATTGTTGATCGTGTAACAAAATTTGTGAAAGTTTAATATGATAGAAATAATTAAAAAATTAGTAGATAAAAACATTTTCAAAGAAGACACACTAATAGAAGCAGAGGTTACTAAATCATTTATGGGATCACCTGTCAAAAAGGTAGTTGTGTTAAAAGTGAAGCAAGTTTATGACACATATTGTTTGGCCGATGAACAAAATGCTTTGGAATATAATCCTCCTATGAGAAAAATAATGTTTAAAAATATCACTATTGTTGATGGCATGGAACCAATTGAATTAGCCGCTGTTTACGGACTAGCACCAAAAACAACTAGATTCAACACACGTCAAGAACAATAAATAAGAGCATATGGCACAATCGAGTACTACACTATCTGGACAAACAACATTTAAATCTGCAATCACGATTGCAGAAGGTGCTACTTTTACGTCAGCAACAAAGAAGATTTCAGCGGCATCAACTAGTTTATCAAGTTTATCTGTTAGAGATTTAATAACTGTGACTGGTACTACTTCGAACAACAGTACATTCACTGTTGCAACTGTTGACGATAATGGAACTTTTATTACAGTGCAAGAAGATATTACTACAGAAACTTCAGATGGCTCTACAGATACAGTTTTAACATATGTAGGATTTGTTACCGATAAAGTAAAAGGTGATGGTTATTACTCTCAGCCAGAAGGCGTACACACAGTAGCGTTTTATGTCACTGCAACTTGTACAGGTGCTCTTAAAATGCAAGGATCGTTGGCAACAACTCCAACAGAAGACGATTTCTTTGACATAGATAATACTACATTTACAACAGATCAAAGTACAACAATTAATTCTGTTAACTTTACAGGAAATTTTGTTTGGGTAAGAGCAAAACTTACAGGCAATACTGCAGGCTCAGTTAGTAAAATTCTTTTCAATCATTAATCTATATATTACGCGACTTTTAGTAAGAACAATTTTAGTTGACAGATCTGTATTCTAGTTTATACTAGTAGTATGAATGATAAAGACATAGAAAAAATACAAACCATTGACATTACTGTGACTGCAGAATCATTAGACGCTCATGTTCAATGTTTAAAAGATAACGGATATTCGGTCAACAAAAACACTACAAACTTTTTGCATCTAACACTTTGTTTTTTAATTGGTGCATTTATAATGGGGACAATAATAAATGGATAAGGTAACAATTACTTGTTTAGATAACGGCAAAACCAAACTAGCTGATGTTTTAACCCAAACAGACAAACACATGAAAGTTGTAATTGAAGGAACCACAATAACTGTAGAGTTATCAAGACAGGACGTAAATAAACCGTACATAGGAAACACAGCAGGTTTAGAATTTACGTATGGAGACTGAAAAATTAAAAGTTAAACTAGAATTATATTCAACTTTCTGGGATAAAAAGCCAAAAATAGAAGTTTGTATTGATAATGAATCCAAATACAAAAATGAAGTCACAGGCACTGAACATAAACCTGACATAATAGAATTTACACACGAATTTACACACGATAAAAAATATAAACTTAGGCTAATCAGAAGCAACAAAGGAAAAAATCAAACAGTCCTTAATAAAAAAGGAGAAATTGAAAAAGATCAGTTAATACACATAAAATACATAGAAATAGATGAAATTGATATTGGTGCTTTGGTATATGCAGGTGTATACACTCCAGAATACCCGGAACCATGGTACTCACAACAGCAGGCTAAAAAATTAACGCCGCCAAAAAGTTTAACAAATGTCACTGCTATGGGGCATAATGGAGCATGGGAATTGGAATTTAAATCTCCATTTTACATGTGGTTGTTAGAGAACTTGTATTAATAAATACAGTACATTATGATTTACGAAGACATCAAAACACTTTTAACTACACTAGACAGCATAGCAAATGCACCTGAATCAGCGGTGCAGGAAGACGCAGGCACTATGGATTGGTCAACAGACAAAGTGAAAGAATTTGGTGATGCTTTGATACAACTGGCAAAAGGACAAGTGCCCAGTGACGATTTACAGATAGACGATCTCGAAGATGGTTGGGCAGGTGCTGATCAAGACAGTCGTGATCAAATGGCGGAAACTATCGGCGCACGATTAATGAATGTGCTAGTAGGCTATTTGCAATTCAGTGCTGGTCAAAAACCAAGCACCGACGATGTCAAAGACGCACAAGGAGTTGTTAATGATCCAGAATTTAAGAAAGCATACCACAGCAACGAATCAGCGGT
>Ga0307488_10000435_pt1 | contig 34007 bp, 27 predicted proteins | sample SB02metaG_FD_202248 | JGI IMG/M metagenome (GOLD analysis project Ga0307488, IMG submission 202248) | Sea-ice brine microbial communities from Beaufort Sea near Barrow, Alaska, United States - SB 0.2 | ecosystem: Environmental > Aquatic > Marine > Coastal | place: USA: Alaska | collected...
TGGGGTCGCGAGTTCGAACCTCGTTTCCCGCTCCAATACTAAACGCAAAACTTCGGTTTTGCGTTTTTTTATGCCTGGAATTTAGTCAGCCTAAAGCTTTAATCAATAGCTCTAATCAAAAGCTCTAATCAAAAGCTCTAGCCGAAAATTCTCAGGTAAAGTTCTTCTAACTAATGCCTCAGGTCGCGGATTGATTTTCTCAGCAGCTCTTTAAAGATCAAAGAACTGCTTTATCTCATCTTCTTTGGCCAGTGCGTCGCGCATGCCCATAGCGATCAGCTTGCGACAAAAACCCGGTTCAAACAGCAGATAACTGGCCGCACTGGAACCGCCGCCCTGGGCCGTAGCGCCAGTCAGACTCAAAAACATACGCAGGGACTTAGGCAGCTGGTGCAAATGCTCCTCGGCAATGCTGTCGATGGATTCCGTGGGGGATATAGACAGCACATCAACCGGGTTTAAATCAGTGATATTGTTTTTCTCGCGCAGGGATTGAGGCAGGGCACTGGCCAGGCGATTAATATTGCTCAGGGTCTCAAGATCACTCTCCACCGCATCAATAAAGGCGCTGTTAAACATGTGCCCGACAATCTGTGCCGTTGAAGGGGAGTGCTCTAGCCCAGTTGGCAGCTTGCTGCGAGTTGCGTTATCACTGACACCCACGATTAATAGTTTGGTCGCACCCATATGTAGTGCTGGGCTGATCGGCTTGAGCTGTCGCACCGCGCCATCTCCAAAGTAGTCGTTGTCGATTTTGACTGCCGGAAAGAGCCCAGGAATGGCGGTTGAGGCCATCAGGTGATCAATGCTTAGAGGGATATGTTCTCCTCGGCGACGGGATCGATTCCAGGCTGGTATTGTTTCCTGTCCCTGATAAAAGGTTACCGACTGACCGCTGGCATAGCTCATGGCTGTGATCGCTATGGCCTCTAGTTCACCATTGCTAATGGCTGTGTCCAGATAGTCAAATTTGACATAGCTCTCCATCATTTTACGCAGTGGGCTGTTGTCCAAGAGTGAAATCGGCTTGCCTATGCCGTAACCGCTGTGAACAAATGAAGCCATTATATGAAAGGTATTTTTTAATACCCCAAGGGCGTCGGTGCGGTAGACATCCGCTGGTGTCAGCTCATTCCAGATGCGCTCTAATTTGCTAGTGCGCAAGCGGAAGGGTCCAGCCCGTCCGGCAATCGATAGGGCATTAATGGCACCTGCAGAGGTGCCGCAGATAATCGGAAAGGGGTTGTACACGGATCTTGGCAATATGCTGGCAATACCTTTTAGAACACCCACTTGATAGGCGGCTCTGGCGCCGCCACCGGTTAAAACTAAACCTTTGCTCATGGTTAAAATATTCCTATGGATAGACCTGCGGCTATGGCTAGGCCGAACTCTTCACATTGTTCTAGATGCTGCTGGTTAATATGGCCCTTCGCAATTACTGGCTCGCTGATTTTGCGCAGGGGATAGCCTTTGGCGATACGATCTATGTCGCGCACCGCGCCGCTGCCGTCATTACCGGCGCTGATAAAGAGAGCGTAGGGTAAATTCAGTTGGTAGGGCTCGGCTGGATAATAGGTTCGGTCAAAGAAGTCTTTGAGTGCGCCGCTCATGGTGCCAAAGTTCTCCGGGGTGCCAAAGAGTAGCCCGTCAGCCCAGCGCAAATCATCTAGACCAGCGTCAAAGGCGCTCAGCAGTCTAGTGTCTACATCTGCCTCCTCCTTTGAACCGCGCATAACGGCTTCTGCCATCTGGCCGGTATTGCCAGATTGTGTGTGATAGATAATCAGCAGATGTTTCTTCATCGGTTAATACCATTATTCGACAAGAGTGCGGCGGAGTTACATTTTTTTAGCGCCACTCGGGACTACAGTGATTGCTCTTATTTGCCTTTTCTGAGCAATAGCTGAGCAATATAAGTGTAACGGATATCTCTATAGAAGGATCTATATTGGCCTGTTTGATTATGCTCTCCCTGGGTGTTTTTTCCGTTGCTTGGTGGCCCTGGTTACCTGGCATTGGGATCAGCTTGACCCTCTTTATTAGCCTGCTGGCGGTCTGCGCTTTCTTTCGCTTAAAGGGATTGCTATGGCTTGTCGCTCTCAGTGCTGGAATGCTCTGGGGCATATTGTGTGGTCATCAGTTACTCAGCAAGAGCTTGCCAGAAAAATACAATGGCGAAGAGTTTTTAATCACAGGACAAATTATCAGTCTTGTGGACAGTAACTCTGTGCGCAGTCGTTTTAGTTTTGCCCCTGAGACTGTCCAACTCTTAGGTGATTCTGATCAGCAGCTTGTCCCGGGCAAATTGCTACTTAGCTGGTACGCTTCAGAGTCTCTGTATCCTGGGCAGCGCTGGCAACTGGTAGTGCGCCTGCGTCGACCGCGGGGCTTTGTTAATCCCGGTGCTTTTGATTATCAGAGCTGGCTGTTGCAACAGGACTATAGAGCCACCGGCTATGTACGTTCGCCAGAGCTTGCCAGACAGTTGCCTGAGGCTGGGCTTTTTAGTCCCGGCAATCTTGCCTCGCTGCCGTTGCAGCTTAGAGCAAGAATTAAGCAGGCTATTGAGCAATCACAGCTGTCGCCAAGAGGTCGCGCTGTACTCTTGGCCCTGAGTATTGGTGATAAGCGTCAATTGGCCAGTTGGTGGCAGGATTTGGCGCGCTTGGGGATAGTTCACCTGCTGGTTATCTCCGGGCTGCATATAGGTCTTGTGGCATTGTTTGGAGCTGCCTTTGGTAAAGGCCTGGCGCGGCTAATAATTCTGGCTAGCTCTTTATTCAGTTCGGTTTTCATTCGCTTGGGATTAAAGCCGTTCAGTCCAGTATTGCATTGGTTACCTCCGGTGAGCGGGTTACTGGCCGCGGGGGCATATAGTCTTCTGGCGGGCTTCTCGCTGCCGACTCAGCGAGCGTTAATTGCCGTGGCAATAGTGGTGCTAGCAAAGCTTTGCTTTCGCCGCATTCAACCCTTTGTCTGCCTGGTATGGGCGTTGACACTGATTGCGCTGTTGCAGCCCCTGGCTGTATTGAGTGCTGGCTTTTGGCTTTCATTTACTGCGGTGGCGATTTTGATTGCTTGGTTTTCCCCTTGGCAGTCGACGGATTCCTGGTGGCCAAAAAAGCGCACGGTTAGTGCTCAGGTGGCACTGTTGATCGTTATGTCGGTGCCACTATTGTTTTTTATGGGTCGTTTGTCCTGGCTGGCGCCGTTGGTTAACCTAGTTGCTGTGCCCTGGGTGTCGTTGGTTACGGTGCCCAGTGTCCTGCTTGGCTGTTTTTTGCTGCCGTTCTCAGCCAGTGCAGCTGAAGCGATCTGGACGTTCTCCGATTGGTCAGTGGAATTACTGTGGATGTTTTTGTATTTACTGCCGTCGGATCAAGGCTTTCTGGTTTCCCCTGTGGGCGCGTCGAGCTTGGTTTTGCTGACTGCATTGTTGGCTGGTCTCTGTCTTATGCTGCCCCAGCAGTTGAATGCAAGATGGCTCGGGGTGCTGCCACTGGCACTCCTACTATTGTTTAATGAGAGACCTAAATTTGGCCTGCGGGTAACCGTTTTGGATGTGGGGCAGGGGCTTGCGGTGGTTGTTGAAACCGATCAACGAAGCCTGCTCTATGATAGTGGCGCGCAATTTAGTCGGGCCTTTAGCGCTGGCAGTGGCATTGTCGCTCCCTTGCTATGGCAGCGGGGCTGGAGTTCGATTAATACCACGCTTATTAGTCATGAGGACGGCGATCACAGTGGCGGCTTTGCGGGCCTGCAGCAAGTGTTGCCCAGCGGTCAGATCATAACTGGGCCAGGAGTGGATTTCCCTGCGGCTCTGCTCCACGGGCAAAATGTGGAAATTTGTAATGCCGGGACCCAATGGCGCTGGGGTGAAGTGCTGTTCGAGATATTGTCACCTGCGTCTGCAGTGGATCCTGGCGCTAATCTGAGAGGCATTAATAAAAGTGGCACTAATATAACTGACTCTAATATAAGCGGTAATAATAGTTCCTGTGTTCTGCGTATCCAGTGGCGGGATATTCAGGTGCTACTGCCGGGAGATATAGAGCGGGCGGCAGAGTATCAGTTACTCGACTCTGGCAGGCTGGCTGGCCTGCCTATAGACTTATTGGTCGCGCCGCACCACGGCAGTAAGACCTCGTCTACGCCACAATTTGTTCAGCAGTTGCGCCCAAAACATGTGGTATTTTCCGCAGGCTACCAGCACCAATTCGGCCATCCTCATCCATCAGTCACTAGAAGGTACAACGCTGTAGGCAGCAGAACTTGGAATACTGCGGAGCAGGGTGCTATAACCTTTGAGTGGTTGTCGACTCGAGAGCCTTTTAGCGAGACTTCTAGCGAGCCTTCTAGGGAGGCTTTTAAAGAGCCTTCTGAGGAGCTGAAAATCACCACAGCCCGAGGCCAAAATCAGCGCTGGTGGCGCTAAATACATATTGTGGATTTTGCCTGCAGCCCTTTTATGGTAAGGTCGCGATTCAATTTTAATCGACTCAATGGAAGACACTGTGTATCAAATTTTCCTCACTGGCGGCTGGCTTATGTGGCCACTCCTTCTCTGTTCGATTATCGTTGTCGCAATTTCCATTGAGCGCTTTATCACCCTTAAAGCCGACCGTATTGTTCCCAGTGGTTTACTGACCCGCGTGTGGCAGCAGCTGCGAGATCGCGAGCTAGCCGGTGAGAGCCTTCGGGAGCTGCGCGATACCTCACCGCTGGGCTATATTCTGGCCGCCGGTATCAGCAATTCTGGCCACGGCCGCGAAATTATGAAAGACAGTATCGAAGAAGCCGCTGCTCAGGTAGTCCATGAGCTTGAGCGCTTCCTAACCCTGCTGAGCACCATTGCCAATATGGCCCCATTAATAGGTCTGCTCGGCACTGTGCTGGGTATGATCCAGGTGTTTGCCGATATTATGTTGTTTGGCACGGGCAATGCCTCTGATCTTGCTGGCGGCATTTCTCAGGCGCTGATTACCACTGCTGCGGGCCTTACCATTGCCATTCCGGCTATGATTTCACACCGTTATTTTGAGCGCCATGTGGAGTCTCTGGTGGTGCAGTTGGAAGGCCAGGCAACCAAGCTGGTGGATGCCATGCACAGCGATTTGTTTCGGCAGTCCTAGGTAGCTATTAATAACTATGACTAAATTCTCGCGACTTTTTCTTTCTGCCCTCACTGTGAAACTGCTGTGAAGTTTCCCCGGCGAGCGCAGCGTGATAACAGTATTAATCTGACACCACTGATTGACGTGGTGTTTTTGCTGTTAATTTTCTTTATGGTCACCACCACCTTCACTCGTGAAACACGTATGCTAATTAGCCTGCCTGAAGCAGAGGCTGAGAGCATTGCCCTTGAACAGAAAAAAGTAGAATTAGTGGTCTCCAAAGACGGCAGTTATGCGGTTGATGGACAAAGTTTGATAAATCGCGATATCAAGACCATTATGGCAGCCTTGAAGGACGCTTCGGCGGGGGATAGTCAGATACCATTGGTGATTACTGCCGATGCCCAATCTACACACCAAGCCGTCATTACCGCCATGGATGCTGCGGGCAGGTTAGGATTTGAAACACTAAACATTGCAACGCAACAGCCACAAGAGCCATAACAATATGAGCGACAAGATTGCCCCGACCGGTGCCTCCACTTATTTGCGCCTGTTAAAGTATGTTCGCCGTTACTGGCTGGCCTTTGTCGTCAGTATATTTGGCTTGGTGCTGCACTCCTTTGCCGAGGTGGCCTTTGTCGATCTGCTCGGTTATATCACCGATACGGTTGGCACGCTTACCAGCACCGGGGTTACTGAAGGTCAGGCTCAAAATCAAGCTGTGGCTATGCCCAAGACCGGCATGACGGCGATGTTTGCTGAGGCGCTGATGGGCGATCTAATCCTTGAAAAGCCCTGGCTGGTGATTCCGTTTTTTCTGGTGATTATCAGTGTACTGCGCGGTATAGGTTATCTGATCGGCAGTTACGGTCTAGCCTATGTGTCTAATTATTTGGTTCACGCACTGCGCGTCGATATCTTTGAAAAATACCTGCAGCTGCCCTTTGAGTTTTTTGATCGCTCTATGTCCGGGCACCTGGTCTCCGTGGTCACATTCAATGTTCAGCAAGTGACTCAAGCCAGTACCAAAGCACTAAAAACCCTGCTGCAGCAGGGTAGTTTGGTGTTGGGTCTGATGACTTATCTATTCTATGTAAACTGGAAGCTAACGCTGTTCTTTCTCGCGGTGATGCCCTTTGTGGCTCTGGTGGTCGCAGTGGTGAGCAAGCGCTTTAGAAAGATCAGTGCCAATATTCAGGGCGCCATGGGTGATGTTACCCATGTCACCCAAGAGGTTGTTAATGGCTACCAAGAAGTGCGAATGTTTGGCGCTATGGAGAATGAGCGAGCGCGCATTCAGCAAGCCAGCCAGAGCAACCGTCGGCAAAATATGAAGATGGCCCTGACCGAGGGTGTTAGCAATCCACTGGTTATGTTATTGGTGTCTTCGGCTTTTGCTGGCATCACCAGCTTTATGCTCAGTCCGGCGATTCTTGAGACTATGAGCACCGGCAGTTTTATCACCTTTTTAGTCGCCTCTGGTATGTTGATCAAGCCAATCCGTCAGATCACTGAAGTGAACAGTGATATCCAGAAAGGCATTGCCGCTGCAGAATCCATTTTTGATATTCTCGATGCCACACCTGAGCGTGATCAGGGCACAGTTGAGTTGGAGTCCGTTGCCGGTAAGGTTGAGTTTAGTGAGATCAACTTTGGTTATAACTGCAAAGGGCCGCTCATTCTTGAGGACATCAATTTCAGCGTAAAGCCAGGGGAGACTGTGGCTCTGGTAGGCTCTTCTGGTAGTGGTAAGACTACCTTGGCGAGTTTGATTACACGATTTTACAACCACGGCGATGGAGAAATTCTGCTAGACGGCGTCGACGTCAATGATTTCAAGCTGCTTAACCTGCGCAAGCACATAGCCCAGGTCAGTCAGAACGTAACCCTGTTTAATGACACTGTGCGCAACAATATTGCCTATGGCGAGCTCGCTAGCTGTTCATTGGAACAGGTTAAGGCTGCGGCCAAAATAGCCTATGCAGACAAGTTTATTGAGCAGATGGCAGATGGCTACGACACCATGATCGGTGACGACGGCGTGATGCTATCCGGCGGTCAGCGCCAGCGTCTAGCGATCGCTCGAGCCTTGTTGAAAGATGCGCCAGTGTTGATCCTTGACGAGGCTACCTCAGCACTGGATACAGATTCCGAACGCTATATTCAGGCTGCCCTCGAAGAGTTAATGAAATCTCGCACCACTTTTGTCATTGCTCATCGCCTCAGCACTATCGAAAAAGCCGACCGTATCTTGGTGATGGAGGGCGGGCGCATTATTGAACAGGGTAGTCACACTGAACTACTGGCCTTAGAGGGTCGCTATTCGCAGCTCTACAGGCAACAGTTCAATGAGTCCGAGGCAGTCTAGGCTTGTCTCTCGAACAGCGCATAACGAAAGCCTGGCAGCAGGATAGCCTTTGGCTAAAGCTGCTGTTGCCTCTGTCATGGCTGTTTCGGGGCATCTCAGGTTTGCGCCGTCGCTATCTTCAGTCTCGCTACCAAGGGCAATCCTTTGATTCGCCTGTGGTTATTGTGGGTAATATTTCAGTCGGTGGCAGTGGTAAGACACCTCTGATCGTCGCTTTGGTATCTGCGCTTAAGCAGCGCGGATTTAAGCCTGGCGTAGTCAGTCGCGGTTATGGCGGCAAGGCTCTGAGTTATCCCTTGGCTGTCAATGCCCAGACTCCGGTGGCGGAGAGCGGCGATGAACCCTTGCTGATTGCCCAGCTGGCTGACTGCCCGGTGGTGGTGGATGCTGATCGCAATGCCGCGGTTGCCTATCTGCTCAGTCACAATGACTGCGACCTGGTGCTGAGTGATGATGGTTTGCAACATTACAGATTGCATCGCGATATAGAAATAGTGGTAGTGGATGGCCAGCGGGGTTTCGGCAATGGCCGCTGGCTCCCTGCAGGTCCGCTCCGTGAAGGCCCGATGCGACTGCAGCAGGCGGACTTTATTGTTGTTAATGGCGACAGGGGTGTTAGCCGCAACGCGTCCTGGGAACAGATGCAGATAACGCCGCGGAGAATGACTCAACTCAACTCTGGAATCAGTCAGCCAATTGATCAGTGGCTTACTGAGCAGCCTGTAAAGACTGTCCATGCAGTGGCAGCTATAGGCAATCCTCAGCGCTTTGTGGATACACTGACATCACTGGGGCTAGAGGCTGAGCTTCACAGCCACGATGACCATAAGGCCCTGGGACTAGGGGATCTATGTTTCGGAGATGATTTGGCGGTCATTGTTACTGCTAAAGACGCGGTTAAGTTACTTGGCTCTGGGCCTACCCATAACCCAAGCCATAACCCAAGCCATAACCAAAGCCATGGCAATGATTCGATTGCTGATAATATCTGGGTGCTTGAAATCGAGGCGCAGATCGAAAACGACTTTATAGATAGGCTGGCGGCTCAGTTGCGCAGCTTAAAAATAGAGAGCAATTTAGATTAGAGGTTCTATGCAATTTACAGTGATTATCCCGGCCCGATTTGGCTCCATGCGCCTGCCAGGCAAGCCCCTGCGGGATATTGCCGGCAAGCCAATGATTCAGCGGGTATGGGAACAGGCGGGCAAAAGTGCTGCCCAGAGAGTGGTTATCGCGACTGACGATCCGCGCATTGAAGCGGCGGCCCTGGAGTTTGGAGCTGAAGTCTGTATGACCAGAGCCGATCATCCATCTGGCACCGACCGGCTGCAAGAAGTCGCTGCGCTGTTGGGTTTGGCCGACGATGCCATTGTGGTTAATGTTCAGGGGGATGAGCCATTGATCCCACCTGCAGTGATCGATCAGGTAGCCAGTAATCTCGCCGCCAACCCCCAGGCTGGAGTGGCGACACTCTGTGAGCCAATTCAGACCTACGGCGATCTGCGCAATCCCAATGTGGTTAAGCTAGTGTGCAGTCAGCAATCTCTCGCGCTGTATTTTAGTCGCGCGCCAATTCCCTGGCCGCGAGATTTAATGGACTCTGCTAGTGCCGATGGGGCCTTACCTGAAAGCTATGATTTTAGTCGTCACATAGGTATCTATGCCTACAGAGTCAAAGAATTAAATGATTTCGTTACCTGGCCTGTGGCACCGATTGAAGCCACAGAGAAGCTCGAGCAGTTGCGGTTTATGTGGCAGGGCGTGGCGATTCATGCAGCCCCGGCACTACAGCCAGTGCCCGGTGGGATAGATACAGAAGAAGATTTAAAAGCTGTAATTGAGGTGTTAAAATCCAATTAAAATCCAATTAAAACAATTGGTTACAGAAGATAATTAAATAATAAATTAACTCTGAATTATGTCAATATTGAGATTACTATCGTGACTAAAACGACGACTACAGCAGCTAAATTATCGGTCCTATTTGTCTGTCTGGGCAATATCTGTCGTTCACCAACAGCCCATGGCGTATTTGCCAAGCTGGTAGAGCAGGGTGGCTATGGCGATCTTATTCAGGTGGATTCGGCGGGCACTGGAGATTGGCACTTGGACCATGCTCCGGACCAGCGCACCACTCAGGTAGCTGCCTCGAAAGGCTATGACCTCAGTGAGTTGCGGGCTCGACTGGTGACCAGCGCCGACTTCAATGAATTTGATTACATCATCGCCATGGACAATGCCAACCTCAGGGATCTGCACGCCATGCAGCCAGAGGGATACGCTGGTCACTTGGGTTTGTTTCTGGATTTTTCCGAGCAGTCTGCAGTGCAGGAAGTTCCCGACCCCTATTACGGAGGCGAGGATGGTTTTGAGCTGGTCTTTGGTCTGGTTGAAGATGCCTCAAAGGGTTTGCTGCGACATATCCAGTCCAATCATCCCAAGGCTATTAACGCTTGATGGTGGCTATTCTCGAAAAAGTTTCACTAAAGGCCTACAACAGCTTGGCACTGCCAGCTGTGGCAGAGTTTTTCTGTGCAGTTCGGGATCCTGCTGAATTGTTGGCGGCACTGGAGTTTGCCCGATGCAAAAATCTAGACCTGACGCCACTTGGCGGCGGTAGCAATATAGTTCTGGCAGGGGATATAGCCGGCTTGGTGCTGAGCGTCGAGCTTAAAGGTGTAAGTCATCGCCTTCTGGGTCCGGTTGTTGAAGTGACTTTTGCCGCCGGTGAAAATTGGCATGATCAGGTACTGAATTGCCTACAGCAGGGTTGGTACGGCTTGGAGAATCTGTCGCTGATACCAGGCAATATGGGTGCCGCAGCGATTCAAAATATTGGCGCATACGGTGTTGAACTAGCCGATCTATTTGTCTCACTCAGCGCCATCGACAAACAGTCCGGAGAAGCGGTCAAATTCGATAAAGCCGCCTGTGAATTTGGCTACCGAGACAGTCTGTTTAAAAACGCTGGCCGCGATCGCTATATTATTGTTGATATCACATTGGCCCTAAGCACAGCGCCTCAAATCAATATTCAGTACCCGGCGTTGCAGGCAGCTATTGATGAGCATGCTGGTTCCGCTGCGGAGTTCGATTCAAAGGTGACTCCAGAGCTGGTCAGCGCTATGGTCTGCCAGATTCGTTCGTCAAAACTTCCTGATCCTAAAGTTATTCCCAATGCTGGCAGCTTTTTCAAGAACCCAATTGTTCCTCAGGCACAGGCTCTGGAACTGTCTCGACAGTATCCAAGCATGCCGGCTTACGCCCAGATCAATGGCGACAGCAAAGTGCCCGCCGGTTGGCTGATCGAGCAGTGCGGTTTTAAAGGTGCAGTGCGTGGGCCGGTGGGCGTGCATCAGCAGCAGGCGCTGGTGTTGGTTAATACTGGCGGCGGCAGTGGAGCTCAGTTATTAGCTCTTGCAGAAGAAGTGCGTGTCGGAGTATTGCAGCGCTTCGGGATTGATCTGGAGATTGAGCCAAGGGTCTATGGTTGAAAAATGGACCTATTTGATCATCAACTAATACCGCTTCGATTGACCGAAGAGCGCCACAGTCAAATTGCCTTTTGGCCCAATTGGTTGAATGGGGAGAGGGCAGATACTCTGCTCAGTCAGGCTATAAGCGATATTGACTGGCGCAGCGATGTGATCAGAATTGCTGGCAAGACAATCCCCATTCCGCGCTTGCAGCAATGGTTTGGCGACCCCAAAACCAGTTACACCTATTCCAATATTCGGCTCCAAGCGGTGCAGTTTCCGAACTGGATCGATGAGTTGCGGAGGCAGGTTGAAGTCGAGTCGGGTGAGCGCTTCAATCGTGCCCTGGTAAACTATTATCGCGATGGCTCAGACAGTGTCGACTGGCATGCGGATGACGAAGCAGAGCTAGGTTTTGAGCCTCTGGTGGCATCTCTGAGTCTGGGTGCCGAGCGGGTCTTCCAGCTGCGCCACAATGTCACTCAAGAGCGCCTGGATATTTCCCTGCCTCACGGATCCTTGCTGGTGATGGGGGCTGGTATTCAGACATATTGGCAACACCGGATAGCTAAAACCAAGAAGGTTGAGCAGCCACGGGTCAATTTCACCTTTCGCTATATGGCTGAGTAGACTACTTTCAAAGGCTACACCTAAGAATCCACTAATCAGCAAAGCACTCAACAAACGCTTTAGTAAACCGCAAAGGAGAAACGCTCGGTGAAATTATCAAAATTTGGTGAAAAGTTTTCAGATCAATCGGGCATAGTCGAGCTGATGGATGATCTGGGCACCGCGCTAAATGAAAATCCCGAGATGATCTTTATGGGCGGTGGCAATCCTGGCCGTATCCCAGAAGTTGAGCAAATATTTAAGGCGCGCTTAGAGACTGTCCTGGCAGATCCCGCGCAGCTGCATAGCTTACTCGGCGTCTATCAATCACCCCAGGGTGATAAAGATTTTCGCGAGCAGATCGCCGGTCTGCTCAAAAAACAGTTTGGCTGGGATCTCTCTGAACGCAATATAGCCGTATCCAACGGCAGTCAATCGGCATTCTTTGTGCTCTACAATATGTTTGCCGGTGAGATGGCGGACGGCAGCAAACGCTCAATTCATCTGCCTCTGGCGCCGGAATATATAGGTTACCGAGATATAGGTCTGACTGACAATCTGTTTACTGCCACCAGACCAGAGATCGAACTGCTCGACGACAACCTGTTTAAATACCATGTGGATTTTTCACGGCTGAATATAGATCAGCAGAGCGCTGCGCTCTGCGTGTCACGACCGACCAACCCTACCGGCAACGTACTAACCGATGACGAGATTGAACAGTTGGATGCCATCGCTGTAGAGCAGGATATTCCTTTTATTCTCGACGGCGCCTACGGCTTGCCATTCCCAGGGATTATCTTTAATCAGGCCAAAGCACACTGGAATAGCAATACCATTCTAGTGTTGAGCCTGTCCAAACTGGGTCTTCCCGGCGTGCGTACCGGCATCATTGTCGCCAGTGAAGAGATTATTCAAGCCTATACTCGAGCCAATACTATTGTCAGTCTGGCCTGCGGTAATCTTGGCCCAGCGGTGGCCCGAGAGTTGGTCAGCAGTGGCGAGATTATGGCCCTGAGCCAGCAGCGCATAGCGCCATTTTATCGCCATCGCGCCCACCAAACAGTGCAGTGGTTTCGCGAGTCTCTGGGTGATCTGCCTTATCGCATTCATCGGCCGGAGGGGGCGATCTTCTTGTGGCTCTGGTTTAAGGATTTGCCGATTACCAGTAAAGAGCTCTACCAGCGGCTTAAAGCCCGGGGCGTTTTAGTGGTGCCCGGACATGACTTTTTTCCAGGCATTACCGATGACTGGCGCCATCAGCAGGAGTGTATTCGAGTTTCTTACGCTCAGGATGATTCAGTGGTGAAAGCTGGTGTGGAGATTATTGCGGAAGAAGTGGCTCGGGCTTATGAGAGTAGCCAGTAGAGAAGAGCCCGTAGAGAAGAGCCAGGCGAGAGCAGCTAAGCCAAAGCCGCTAGACAAAGCGTTCCAGTGCTTCGAGTAAGGCTTTGATTTTATCTATGGATTCTTGGTATTCCTGAGATTCCTCGGAGTCGGCCACTATGCCGCCACCGCCCCAGCAATGCAGGCTGTCGCCATCGGCTATTATTGTGCGAATGGCGATATTACTGTCCATATTTTGATTGGCACTGATATAGCCAATACTGCCACAGTAAACCGAACGCCGCACAGGCTCCAGCTGTTCAATAATTTCCATGGCGCGCTTTTTCGGCGCTCCAGTAATCGACCCGCCGGGGAAACTATCGCGAAGCATATCCAGTGGCGTTGAAGTCTCCGCCAGCACAGCTGTGACTGTGCTTACCAGATGGTGCACATTGGCAAAGCTTTCCAGTTCAAATAACTTGGGTACGCGGATGCTCCCGGGCGCAGCGTTTCTACTTAAATCATTGCGCAACAGATCCACAATCATCAGATTTTCCGCACGGTCCTTGGCGCTGGCAATAAGCTGCTCGGCGCGCTGCTGATCCTGCTCTGGATCGCTGCCACGCTTAATCGTGCCCTTGATTGGCTTGGTCTCAGCTTGCTGTTCTTTGATGCGAATAAAACGCTCAGGTGAAACACAGAGCAGAGCCTGATCGCGCCACTGCCAAAAGGCCGAATAGGGTGATCCCACAGCCTTACGTAGAGCAAGGTAGGCGGGCCAGAGATCGCCGGAGAACTGAGCTGAATAGTGCTGGGTGAAGTTGGTCTGGTAGCAGTCTCCAGAGCTTATATAAGCTTTAATTTCACGAATAGCATCTTTGTACTCAGCCTCTGAGAGAGTGGCTGAAAATTTATCCTTGAGCTTAAATCCAACAGCAGTTTCCGGGACGTTAAACTCAGCCAGTCGTGAGCGGATTGAGGTCTTTAATTTCTCGGCACATTGAGCGTGAAACACCAGCTCGCTGCGCTGTTCCTGATGATCCACAACCAGAGCCCAGAGAAAACGACCTATGCGCATATCGGGCAGTTGGGTTATTGACTTGGTGCTATTGGGAATGTCGATTAAACGACGGCCCAGATCATAGCCAAAGTAACCAATTAGGCCGCCGACAAAGGGGTAATGGCTACTGAGGCTTTTATCCACAAGGGGCTCAAGAAGCTGCTCGGCAAGTGTAAAGGGATCTTCTTCACTGCTGCGACTGCCATGGCTGTCGACAATGGTTGAGACCTCACCCTGGGTTTCAATAATCGCATCAGGGCAGGCGGAGATAATATCAAAGCGACCCTGAATACTGTGGGGCGTACCGCTGTCGAGCCAAACCGCATCCGGCAGGTCGCGAATAGCAGCAAATAAGGTTTCGCTGCTAGCCTGATAGGGTATTTCATGGAAGCTAAGGCTGGGCATTGTGGGCCACACTTTAGGCGCTTTAGTTAGCCCTGTCGAGAGAACTAAACAGGGTTAACCAGCAATACTCTGAACTATGACGAAGGTGAGCCAGGCCGCGGCATAGGCAAAAATGCTGTAGCTGACAAAGAGTTGCGTTGGCAGTCTCCAGGAGCCTGTCTCACGGCGCAGTACAGCCAGCGTCGAGACACATTGCAGAGCGATGGAAAAGAACACCAGCAAGGCAAAACCGGCACCTATTGGCAGACCACTATTTTGGATATGGGTGACCAGTGAGATGACATTCTCTTCGCCGCCTTCGATACCAAACAGCGTTCCCAATGTACCGACAAAGACTTCACGGGCCAAAAACGAGGTCAGTATGGCAACACCATATTTCCAGTCGAGACCAAAGGGGGCAAAGGCGGGTTCAATTAACTTGCCCATATAGCCGAGCCAGGATTCGCCCAAATTTTCGCCCTGATTGGGGAAGTAACCCAGCACCCAGATCACCACAGTGACCATAAAGATCACTTTACCGGCCTTGGTGACAAAGTGTTTGCTGCGATCCCAGGCATTGCGCAATAGAGGCTTCCAGGACGGCAGACGATAGGGAGGCATTTCCAACACAAATGGCAGGTCAGTTTGCAGTGCCACACTGGTTCGGGATACCAGAGCAGTGACTAAGAGACCGCAGAGAATACCAAACAGATAGATGCTCACCATGGCCAAACCCTGCCAGCCGATCAGACCGCCAAAGGCACCAGTGGCGGGAATAAACGAGGCAATCAGCAAGCTGTATACCGGCAGTCGAGCAGAGCAGGGCATTAATGGAATTGCCAGATAGGTGAGCCAGCGCTTGCGCGGAGAGTCCACTGTGCGGGCCGCGTAGATCCCGGGAATAGCACAGGCGACGCTGGAGAGCATAGGGATAAAACTCTTACCGGTAAGACCAAATATGCGTAGAGGTTTGTGGCAAATGACTGCGGCACGGGCCAAATAGCCACTGTCTTCGAGCATGCCGACAACCAATGTGAGTATAAATATCTGCGGTACAAAGACCAGAAAGGCACCTATGCCACCAAACAGGGCGTCGGAGACAAAGTCACTGATAGCACCCTCAGGCAACAGCGGAATAACCACGCTGGCAGCGAATTGCAGAATGGCTTCGACGCCATCCATAATCGGTGCTGCCCAGGTAAAAATACTTTGAAACAGCAAAAACATAATCAAGACAAAGCTGATGCCGCCAAACCATGAATGGAGGAAGAATCGATCCAGGCGGGTTTGGGAATTAATGAGCAGGTCGCCCTTGGGGCCAAAACTGGCGGCCAGCTGTTGCGCCTGGCGATGCACCACTGAATCGTCGGTGGCGATCATGTCCCGGGGCAGCACATTGCTAGAAAATGGTTCGGGAGATTCCCGATGATTGGCAATCAGCTCTTGAAGCTGGGCCAGCCCGAGACCGGACTTAGCTGAGATGGCAACCACTGGCACTTTAAGCGCTGCGGCAAGACCCTCTATCTCCATGGTCATGCCGTGGCTGTTGAGTACATCAATCATATTGGCGGCAATCACCACCGGTTTGTTGTGTTCAGCACAGGCATTGATGACCTGGAGGGCAAAAATCAGACCTTTCTCAAGGCGTGTGGTATCTACCACACAGACCACCGAACTTATATCGGGATCTTTAATACCAGCGTAAAAGGCCTCCACCGAAACTGTTTCTTCTGCAGAAATTGCACGGAGTGAATAGACACCGGGGAAATCCATTATCAGCTGTTCAGGATCGGCAATACTTTTGCCGGAGCTGATATTCACGGTAATGCCGGGGAAGTTGGCGACTTTTTGATTGAGTCCGGTAAGCTGATTAAACAGCAGGCTCTTGCCTGAGTTGGGGCTACCTATAAGGATTGTTTTAGAGGTCAAAGGGAGAGGGCTCTTTTAGGCAACGGTAATCAGCGAGGCGACGCTGTCATCGAGTGAATAAACGGTGTTATTAACCCGGTAGAGCTTAGGGGCGCCAAGACTCGGGGAAAGCACGCAGGCGATTTGCTCACCTGGGTGAAAGCCCAGCTCACTAAGGCGGGTGCGGTAATCCCCTTGCAGTGCAGCGCAAAAGCTTTCAACTGTAGCCGAGGTGCCTTGCTTTAGATCCCATAATGTCATTTTTTAGATCCCAGAGTTTCATTGTTGCTGTTCTTTGTCTTAGCTGACCAGAGCTTTAGTGTACGCCCATGTGGGCTAAATGTTAATAAGAATCGTTATCATTTACAAAAAGGTCAGCTCTACTTAAACCCTAGCTTTGGCTGCTGCCAAACAGATCTATAGACCCAAGGTAGACTGAGTTTCGCCCAGTTTCAAATCAGTGGTTCTTGACGGCCTAAATTCCGGTACAATGACGGGCTTTAAAACCCTCATATAGAAGACTATATACGCCATGGCAGCAGCTCCTAGACCACCGACAGCACTTTATGACTACCCTAAATACTGGGCGGAATGTTTGCTGCCAACACCTTTTCTGCCGATGTCGCGGGAAGAGATGGATCAGCTTGGCTGGGATAGCTGCGATGTAATCCTGGTGACAGGGGATGCGTACGTTGACCATCCGAGCTTTGGTATGGCGGTAATTGGCCGTGTGCTTGAGGCTCAGGGCTACAGAGTGGGAATTATCTCGCAGCCGGACTGGCGCGATGCCGAGAGCTTTAGAGCACTGGGTAAGCCTAACCTCTATTTTGGTGTCACCGCCGGCAATATGGACTCGATGATTAATCGCTACACCGCTGATCGCCGTCTGCGCCACGATGATGCCTACACCGCTGGAGATCTGGGTGGCAAGCGTCCGGACCGTGCGGTGACTGTCTACGCGCAAAAATGTCGCGAAGCCTACAATGATGTGCCCGTGGTTGCCGGTGGTATCGAAGCCAGCCTGCGTCGCTTGGCCCACTACGATTACTGGTCCGAGTCGGTTAAGCGTTCAGTCTTAATTGATTCCACCGCCGATATCCTGCTCTACGGTAACGCTGAGCGAGCCATGATTGATCTGACCCACAGATTGGCCAATGGCGAAAATATTCGTGATATTACTGATCTGCGCGGCACAGCATTTATGTGCCGAACGATTCCCGAGGGCTGGAAAGAGATCGATTCCACTAAAGTGGATCAGCCCGGTCGTCTAAAGAAACAAAAAAATCCCTATGAGATGTCTAAGGCCTCGGACAATGCCGACGCCAAAGAGATTCGTATGCAGTCGATGAAAGCTGAGACCTGTGCCAGCGCAGAAACCGCTGCTGTAGGCTCTAGCAGCGAAGAGAAGGTACTGTCGATTATTCCCGACACCCAGGCGATCAAGACTGATCCCAGCTCTACCTATATTCGCATGCCGTCCTTTGACGAGGTGACTGCAGACCCAGTGCTCTATGCCCACGCTGACCGTATTTTTCACCGTGAAACCAACCCCGGCAATGCCCGACCATTGGTGCAGAGGCAGGGTCGCAACGATATTTGGGTCAATCCGCCGCCAATTCCATTGGAAACTGAAGAGCTGGATTGGGTCTTTGACCAACCCTACAAGCGTGTTCCTCATCCGACCTACGGCGATGCCAAGATTCCCGCCTACGACATGATCCGATTCTCGGTGAATATTATGCGTGGCTGTTTCGGCGGCTGTACCTTCTGTTCGATCACCGAGCACGAAGGCCGTGTTATCCAGAGTCGTTCGGAAGAGTCGATTTTGAACGAAGTTGAGAAGATCCGTGATTTGACTCCAGGCTTTACCGGTGTGATCTCGGACCTAGGTGGTCCTACGGCGAATATGTATCGCCTCAACTGTAAAGATAAAAAGATTGAGGCGACCTGCAGACGTCCATCCTGTGTTTACCCGTCGATCTGTGTCAATTTGGAAACTGACCATAAACACACCACCCAGCTGTATCGTAAAACCCGTGCTTTGCCTGGCGTGAAGAAGGTAGTTGTGGCTTCCGGTCTGCGTTATGACCTGGCTGTTCTGGATCCTGAGTATGTCAAAGAACTGGTAACCCACCATGTTGGCGGCTACCTGAAAATTGCCCCAGAGCACTCGGAAGATGGCCCCCTATCGAAGATGATGAAGCCGGGTATGGGCAGCTATTACGAATTTAAAGAAATGTTTGAGCGCTTCTCCAAAGAAGCAGGCAAAAAGCAGTATTTGATTCCCTACTTTATCTCCGCTCATCCGGGTTCCACTAATGAAGATATGATGGCGCTGGGTCTGTGGTTGAAGGCCAATGGTTTCCGTGTCGATCAGGTGCAGAGTTTTTATCCCTCGCCGATGGCCTCGGCGACGACCATGTATTACACCGAGAAAAATCCGCTTAAGCCTCTGGGCAAGAACAATACAGAGCAGATTTTTACGGCCAAAACCCAAGAGCAGCGCACCCTACACAAAGCGTTCTTGCGTTATCACGACGCAGAAAACTGGCCTATGTTGCGCAAAGCACTGCGCCGTATGGGTCGCTCTGATTTGATTGGTAGTGGTGATGGCTTCTTGGTGCCGGGCGAGTCCCGTCGTGAGAAAGAAGTGATTCGTCGCGAGAGTACTAAGGCACGTCCTAATCTGAAACCTCAGCCGCGTTCATCACGCACCAAGCCCCGTCGTCGCTAGGCGGGGAATAGTCTCGATAACAGTGCCGGCACCGCGACCTCAACCCTGAGGATGCGCGGGCCTAGGTGCACTGCTTCAAAACCTACAGAGTTTAGTAGCTCAATTTCGTAGGGAATAAAACCACCCTCAGGGCCAATGGCCAAGGTCACCGCTGAATCGCAGTTGATCGGGCAGGGCACCTCTGTCACTGGGTGGGCCACCAGTGCGCGACTACCTTTAATAATTTCCCCTAGCTCATCTTCAACAAAGGGTTTAAAGCGCTTGCGCATATGCAGCTTCGGCATCAGCGTATCCCGTGCCTGTTCCAGTCCGAGAATCATCTGCTGCTCAAGGGCCTCAGGTTGCAGAAATGGCGACTGCCAAAAGCTTTTCTCTACGCGGCTGGAATTCACTAGATAGATTTCTTTGACCCCCATAGCGGTAACGCTCTGTAAGGTCCTGCGCAGCATCTTCGGTCGCGGCAATGCCAGTATCAGGCAGGCTGGTGTGGCTGGCGGTGGCGGGGTATCCAGGCTGATCTCAAGGGTGGCCTGTTCGGCGCTGAGAGTTTTGATAATACCCTGACCCATAAGGCCGTCTATTACGCCAACCCGCACTGAATCGCCGACTTCGGCGCGCTGAACGGCGAGTAAATGCTCGAGCTGGCGACCGCTAACAATGGCGGTCTGCTGAGCGATTTGGTCGGGCTTGAGTAGGAGTAGATTCATGGCGGGGATTGTAATGGTCTCCCCTTCAGGAGTCGAACCTGAAATTCAAGCTTAGGAGGCTAGCGTGATATCCAATTTCACCAAGGGGAGGCGCGGGCATTATAACGAAAACTTGCGGCGGTTCCATACTAGGTTTGGCTATATTAGGCCTATTTCAAAGACTGAGTTTAGATATCATCTCTATTGGGCTGCCAGGGTTCACCAGGATGCAGGCTGCTACTTTTGGACTTGGAGTAAGTCACATAGATATCACCTAGCTGTTTCGGAAACGTTACCTTCATGTCACTTAATTGCTGCGCTGTGATTAATTTAAAGTCAAAGGACAGTACCTGAAAGAACCGACGATCACTGTAGGTATAAGGTGCAGACACCTGATTGGAAAACTGCGAATCTACCATCTGGCCCTTTAGCAAACTGAACATCTGCTGCTCTGTTGGGTAGCGCTTGTTCAGTACAACCGCCTTAGTACCGAGCATGACTTTGAGTTCCTTATCAAACAGTTTGATCACTTCTTTATATAACAGCGCAAACTTCTCCTCAGGTAGCGAGGCCACGACAGGCAGAGGATAAACCTTGGAGCCGTGGTTAAGTAACTCAATAAAATCAAATTGCACGGTTAGCTCCACCAAGCGACTAGGCCTGACCTCAATTTTCGCCGAGGCTGAAGCCAAGCCATGACCCTCAACTGAGAGGGCCGCAGTGGCTACCAGTATCAACAGGCAGCGCTTCAGTGTCAGTATTGCTCGTTTACAAGCCATGTCTCTAGTTGCCAAAAGGTGTGAAATCTAAAGTTGCATCTCTGATTAGATTCTCACTACAGACGGTTTCAGTTTCATCATTGTCGGTAATCGACTTGTTAGCCCGGTATCTGAACTCAAAGCAGGTGGTTGAAGCGTCATAACTTGCATCATCGCTGTCGAGGATACGCCACAAAACCTGGGCCATAGTATTGGCTGTCAAAAAGCTAGGGACATCGCTGCTACCGGGCATGACTTCGGTAATACTGTAGGTCTTGCCATTAAACAAACCGGCGTAATTAGCCATAACATCGACAACGATCGCCTCGCCCACGGTCTGACCGGTCCAGCCGTTTCTGTCCGCCAATAACTTAGTGTTGGCTGCCGCGGCCTTAGTGTCGGACTCCAGAACCTCTCCCATAAAACAGCCAATGGAGTAAGGCGCATCTTTGGTGGAGTAGTAGGCGTAGCCGGACACAGCACCATCTCCGTTGATGTCATAAGCATTGCACTCATTGAGCGGGTTGCTGCCATCTTTAACATCCGACGGACTGTAGTTAAGGTGCTCATAGAGGCCCGCGCCAAAATTGTTATCAGTCACTGTGCGGGCTGTCTGTGCATGCAGCGTGTCCTCAATCGTGCCTCCGGCCTCGCCGTAGTAGAGCGGGATACCATCGGTCATATAAGCAACAGGTTTACTGGGGTCATGGACATCCATAAGGCAGATCGGTGCGCCGTGGAGGTGGTAGCCTTCACCGTTGGGTGAGTGTCCGTAACACTGGTCAACTTCACCCAGCACAACCGTATCTCTGCCAGCGTAATCTTCGCCATCAGAAGGACCACAGGTATCGCCTACGCCAGCATTATTGCTCTGCTTGTAGTAGGGCAAAATAACCTGACCATCGACGCTAAAGCCGAGTACGCCGGTTCCATCACAGGAGATATTATTGCTCGGCTCAGTTAAGTAGGAGGGGGTCAGGCGCAATGTGCTGCCTGATTGTGAGGGCAGCGACAGGCGTCCAATCCAGCTGCTAATGCCTACCTGAATTTGTTGGTCAGCTCGAGTCGTTTTTAAGCCATCGGCAATATGCGAGACCACAGTAAACTGATTGGTGTTTTCATTACAGCTGACTGAGCTATGGACTGCGGAATATTGATTGAAGTGCGCGGTCTTCTCCGCACAGCTAAAGGTACCGTTTTCAGGTACATGGAGATTATTCGCCAATGAGGCAGCATCAAACCGGATGCGTTTAGTCGTCATTGGTACAGAGCTTATCGATAACTTGTTAAGGGCAGTTTGCACATCGGAATGGGTCGCTGAATTAGTCAACTCTAGCGCCGCATCTAGCTCGTAAAGAGTAAACACATAGAGTGTCTCCAGACCTGCACCCGCAGCACAGGGTGCGGCATAGGCAATGCCACCAGCTGCTGCTATCTCAGTCGAAGTCATATCGCCCTCAGCCACAGTGCCAATTGAGAAATCACCTTCGGCAAGGGCAGTTACGGTGCCCGGGATATTAAACATGGAGAACTGGTGCGTAGCGCTACCGTCGCTGTTGACGCTGTGCATTGTCAGGCCAAGATGAGTCGCCAGTGATGATGTACCTGACCAGGATAGGGCAGGAGAGGTACCACCATTAACGCCATCGCAGGTATAGGACAGAGGCAAGTTGAGGTAATCACTGCCGGTCACTTTAAACGCATCACTGGTGATAATTGCACTGGACACTACTGGCTGTTGTGTCTCCGTCATCAGGCTCTCAATCTTGGCGCTAATATCAGTGGCATCAGATAGCGTCGCATTGGATGCAACAACGCCGCTGATCAGCACGTCGTCTCTAAGACCAAACAGGTAGCGCAAAATCACCAGACCATCGGTCAGTGCATCGGCCGTTCCATTGCCATCTATATCGATACTGTCACCCAGGCCGGCTATTCCAGAGGCTATTTCAGCGCCAGTTGTATAGGTTGCGTCGGAGGCTAGGGCGCCGTTTATAAGCGCCGTATCGGTTAGGCCAAACATTCCCCTGAGTAGCAGTAGCCCATCGGTGAGGGCGTCATATTCGCCGTTACCATCTATGTCTAAAGGTCCTGCTACGGTAGTTTCATCGGCTAAACTTGTCGTTAAAAATCCTGGCAATAAGACCATTGAGAGGACTAACGCTAAATAAGATCTGTTTCTTTTTAGGTTGCGGTTTAAGACTGAGGTAACCATTGAGCTTTCCTTTGGACAAGGTATTTTAGTTTTGACGTAGAGTATCTAAAAGATTTCGGTTTATCCACTCATGATTAGCTTTGGTGGGCATGTAAAGGCAGGTTTATTTGGGGAGTTCGCGGCTGTGTTTGCTTTTCACTTGGGCTTTAGCTGGATCTGGCAGCTCTCAGTAAGACGCGTCTGTCGAGCGGTACAATCGCACAGTAAAATACGATTGGTTAAGCCATGATTTCTTCGCGGAAATTGAAGAGGTTCAAGATTGTGCGGCTCGTTGGCTCTGGGCTTAGAATTATGAAACGCCGAATATGGCACTTGGCGGTATCACACCAAAGCAAAAATTGGCGTTAGCCGCATAACTTTCTATTTTTAATTTCGGTTATTAATGGGGGGATTACCTTTTACCCAACTTAGTTCCGATTAGTTCCGATTAGTTCCGAAAAGCGCCCTTAATAATAGCTTAAATGGCCCCAAAAAAGTTCCTGCCCATGACCTTAGGTATAACGAAACTGAGTTAGCCGCTAACTAGAGGTTTGATTGCCCTGAGGTCTAAGCAGGGCAACATTATCGAGAATTTTGCAGTCACTAAACACCCGAACACTAAAGTCTGCAAAGTATCTCTACAGTGCGGGCATCAAACTTTCCATCTTAGCGCCAACTCCATCAGCCGACGTTATCGTGGCGTCTGACGCAATAACGCCATTAATAAGAACGTCGCCTCTGAGACCAAACAGATAACGCAAGATAATAAGTCCGTCAGTCAATGCATCAACTCGACCGTTACCATCAATATCAACAAGATCACCAAGCATGTCTATTCTAGAGACAATTTCGCTTGAAGACGTATAGGCCGCATCAGGGGCCACAGCTCCACTTATCAGCGCGCCCTCGCTTAGGCCAAACATACCTCTAAGCAGAAGGAGGCCGTCCGTCAAGGCGTCATATTGACCGTTACCATCTAAGTCTAAAGAGCCTGAAGGAATAGTGCCTGCGATGAACTCATCATAGGCTGATACACCATCATTATCTTGGTCACTCATTGCATCTGATGCTTCGTTTGGGTCAAGCCCATAACGAATCTCCCACGCATCAGGCATGCCATCAGAGTCACTATCCACTGAATAAAGCGTATTATTAGGAAAATGATCAGAATTATCCCCAACGCCATCTCCGTCGGTGTCAACCTGCTCCGATGAATCAAGAGGCAGATCATCAAATTGATCGTCCAAACCATCGCCATCATCGTCGGTATCTGTATTGTTTCCAGTACCATCTGAGTCAGTATCTAGACTCTCGCTAGCATCCTGCGGAAATGCATCATCCACATCCGAAACCCCGTCATTATCATCATCGGTATCTGCGTTATCACCTATCCCATCCGAATCGAAATCTGTCGTTTCTGATTCATCGAGAGGAAAAGTATCCTGATGATCGGCCACACCATCGCCATCGTCGTCAGCATCGGTTATATCTAAGATTCCATCTCTGTCAGTATCTGTGCTGTCAGCATCTAGTGGGTCAGTTCCATCTGTAATTTCCTTCGAGTCAGAGACTCCATCATTATCATCATCTGTATCAGACAACATGCCCATATCAATGCACGCTTGATCGCAATCATTTGGTGCCCCATCCCCATCGGTATCCTCAAGGACTCCAATTCCAACTTTTGGAAACTGATCTTTATCGTCCGTTATGCCGTCAAGATCACAATCGGGAGTCAAGGCAACCCATTTATCTCCAACAATAATTTTATCTAGCCAATCTGTTTTATCTGAGCAGTAGGCTACGATCAAATCGGGGGCTGGGTCTGCACTCACAAAGACCCCCACGGGCATATTCCCCAAAAAGTGCAGGAGGCTAAGTTGGGAACCACTTCTTTGACGATTAGAAAACGCACCCTCCATTGTTGTAACGCCGTCACCGACAACAATCTCTGCAAAGGTGTTATAACAAAAACTACAGTATGAAATCACAGTAACACTGTCAGGAATGAGAACTTTAAAGAGGTTGTTATCTGCGAAGGCGTACCCCTCAATGCGAAGAACCGTTGACGGTATAATGACGCTAATGATGTCTTTCCCACGAAAGGCTCCTTCTCCAATAACGGTAATTGAATGCCCATTAATTTCACTAGGAATGCGTAACTGATTTGGGCAGCTGCTAGCACAGCCAGTGGCCGTTATAGAGTTGCCATCCTCGTTAACAATGTAGGTTAGCGCGGTTCCACAACTACTCCCAAAACACGAGTGTGGATCTAAAGGATCGGTGCCAAGCTCTATCTCTTCAATATCACTCACTTGGTCTCCATCATCATCGATATCTGCATTATTACCGATTCCGTCTCCATCAGTATCAAGAGTCTCGCTCGGATCTAAGGGGAAGGCATCTTCGTTGTCACGCACTCCATCATTATCATCATCACTGTCATCAAAGTTGAGCACACCGTCTAGGTCTGAGTCGGCACAATCTACTTGGGTTTGACGACCAGGGCGCCAAAACGTGTTCTCGTATGGGTTATCGAATGCTGCCTTCAGATCGGTCCAGCCATTCGCATCAAAGCACACGTGAACTTGAGTCTGGAGATAGTACGCTGGGGATAACAAATATGGGTGTAAAGAGAATACGTTCTGCGAGGTTGCTCCATTAGTCTGCTCTACCGCCATTTCAGGCCTATCACCTAGGAACAATATCTCATCGAAAAATTCTCCACGAAACGCATCGGAACCCAGATAATTTACACTGGAAGGGAGGACTACTTCGGAAAAGTCGTGCCCTTCGAACGCGCCATCGCCTATATATTCAACGTTACTCCCTAACGCTAGATCGGTGAAATATAGCTCCCCCCAGTCGCCATGTGTAAATGCATTGTCACCAATCGTAATGACACTTTCAGGAATAATTAAGCTGGTCACATAGTGTGAGCCGAATGCGGCATCACCAATTGAAACTACGCTATTACCAATAGTAATTTTCTCTAGCCAATTGCCCCCAAAAGCATTATCTCCAATAGCAATGACACTATCGGGAATCAGCGCCTCTTGTAAACTATTGTCATAGAAGGCGTAATCACCAATGTTAGTGATAGTGTCGGGAATCACAAGGCTAGTTGCGTAACTCATATTTTCATTGTCATTATAAAAGCCCATGAAAGCATAGCTTCCTATAGCTGTAACAACAGTGCCATTAATCGACGTGGGAATAATGAGATCATAGAGCCTGGGGCTAGACGTTGCGTGCCCCGTAATGGTTACTTTGTCGCCAAATATGGCAAAACTCCACTTCACCATCTCCGCTCCTATCTGGATGCCATTTAACGGATTCCCACCAAAAGCTGCCCTGCCAAGCAAAGTAATGTTTTCTGAGATAGTAGCGCTCGCTAAACTGTTATTAAAGAAAGCTGCATTCTCAATCGAAATCACACTGCTGGGTATATTCAAAGCCTGAAGTTTGTTATTAGCGAAAGCTGCGGCCCCTATGGTAAGCAATCCATTCTGCAATATCACAGTAGATAACGTATTCCTGTCAAAAGCATTGGTTCCGATTGTAATTAGGCTGTTGGGTAAGATAAGCGATGTGATCTTCTGACCATAAAACGCGGTGGCGCCAATATGCTTAACGCCCTCACCGAAAGTCACTGAAGTTATTGTTACAAAAGGAAAGTCGGGATTGGGATTGGAGATCGTGGCGAATGCTTGATCGGCGATTTTCGTCACAGTTAATCCGTTTATTTTAGAAGGGATAATCAAATTTGGGGGGCAGCTTGCTATGCACCCAGTAGCTGTAAGCGTCAATTCATCATCGTTCAAATCAAAACTTATATGAGTCGTGCTGCTACCAACCATAATGACACTAAACTCATTATCGAAAAACACTTGCTTACCGACGGTCGTCACACTGCTCGGGAGAGAGATGGCAGTCAAAAAATTGCTTGAGAAGGCGCCCCTTCCTATGACCTCCACACTAGAAGGCAACGTTAAATTAGTGAGCCTATTATTGCTAAACGCAAAGCCCTCTATAAAAGTAATACCATCTGGAATAGTTACGCTGGAAAGTAACTCGCCTTCGAAAGCGCGGTAACCAATTCCTTTCACGCTTAACCCATTTACAGTAGAGGGAATCGATAGTTTCTCGGGACATATATTGGCGCAGCCAGTGAGAGTGGCGTCATTCCCTAAGACTTTGTATGTAAACTGTCCCTTTTCATCGACCCATTGAGCAGCTACTTTAGAAGCAAACGGTAAAGTAAAAAATGAGAGTAATAGCACAATACGGATCATGGCTTGTGACATAAAAATTGTAATTCCAAGTTTCGATAATGCTGCGATTTTAGGACTTTTAAGCCTAGGCCTGACTAATACCGCCTTTTGAGGAACAGAATCTCAGTTATTTAGATTATTCACAAGTGATTAATGCTAAAAGCCAGAAACATGAATAGTTGTTCGTGTCTGCTCGTACTAGAATAATACGTATATTTAGGCTTATAGAGCTTTCTTCTAGATTTAGCTGAATAGCTAATTTCGTGGTATGCCTCTAGTGCCTTCACTTCGTAATTGTCCTGAGCTCGACGCACATTGTGATAGCCAGCAGAGTGCGGCTTCATATCGAAAAACTCTGAGTATGCAGTGATCCACTTGTTGAGTTAATGAGGATTGCGAACTTTAGCCAGTTGGGTGTTTAATTAGAACTGGGGTTTTTTATCATTAGATGATGTTCACGATTGTGAAATACCCGCGGCGTAGCCTGTCGGTAGTACCTAGTAACTGCGCAGAATTTAACCTGTTAAGATTTTATGTGCCCAGATTCGAAAAAACAGCTTTTGCAGGAGCTTTAACGATTCTAAGTGGTGGTGGGATAGTCCGTATCTATAGTTTCTAACGCATCCAATTAGCTGTGAGGCTTTTGTTGCACTTATCGCGAAAGTACCTGCTTGCCATGCACCAAGGTGTAGACCACCGGTAGGGATAACAGTGACAGTAACGAGGTTATTGCCAATCCACCCATGATAGTGACGGCCATAGACTGGAAAAACACATCCGATAGCAGAGGTGCCATGCCTGCGACTGTGGTCATTGCGGCTAACATAATAGGTCTAAAGCGGGAAACACAGCTGGCGACGATGGTCGATCGGTCGAGGGTTCCTGCCGCTGTTCGGCGATCGATTTCGCCGATCATAACAATCGCATTTTTAAGCAGCATACCAATTAGGCCTATCAGACCAAGAAGTGCCGGAAAATTGAATGGCAGTTGGGTGATCAGCAGCGCGCCGAGCACACCCACAGGTAGCAATAGTAGGCAGCTCCAGGCAACGATGGTCTGTCTGATACGTCCAAAGATAACCAGTGTTACCATCACCATAACTAGTAGCGCTAGTGGGAATTTTGTACCGAGAGAATCATTGGCGACCTTATTGGCTTCGTATTCTCCGCCCCATTCCAGCGTATACCCGTCGGGCAGTTTAATGGCCTCAATGTCGGCGCGGACGAGGGTCAATGCGTTGGCCGCGGTGCTGCCGTGGGCTGGGTTTGCCTGAGCGGTCAGGGTGCGTATGCGGCTGCGGCGGATAATTGTTGCGTCCTCTGCAATCAGGCTAGGCTCGTCTATAACGTGACGTAGGGGCACGTATCTTTGCTGGTCTCGACTCCAGACATTGCCATCAATGAGCTGGTTTTGCGTGGGCATGAGTCGACTGCGAGCGATGATTGGTACCTGTTTGTCATTGTCTCGCAGTACGGCGACGGGTGAGCCCGTGGTTACAAAGGCTAGCGCCTCGGCAATGTCTTGTCGATCGACACCGCTGGCCTGTGCGCGCGCGGCATCGACCATTGGCGACAGTGCCAAGGTCGGTTGTCGCCAGTCGGAACGAGTATTCACCAAACCCGCTTCCTGAAAAATCGTCAGTGACTTCTGCGACAATGAGCGCAGAATAGCCACATCATCGCCTGAGAATCGGGCTTCTAGTTTCCATGCGCCGCTCGGTGTCATTTCGGCACGCCTTACCATGACATCAAGGTCCGGTTCGCCGGCTAACAGTTGTCGACTAAATAGCACCAGCTCGGCGACGTCATCCATATTGGCTGCGCGGATCGCAAATTGTGCATAGGCTTGGTTTGGCCGTTCTGGAATCGTGACGACGGTAAAGCGAGACGGGCCCCTGCCGATCCAAGCAGTAATGTCGGTAATCTTGGGATTTTTGGCCAGTCTTGATTCGAGCTGGGCGGCTTTCTGTTCAGTGGCGTGAAGATCGGTCCCTTCAGGAAAGTAGAGGTCGACATAAAATACTGGGGTCGGCAGGTTAGGAAAGAATCCCTGTTTCAGCGAGCCGAAGCCCATCAGTCCTGCGATGGCGATGGCTAACAGTCCAACAAAACACAGGCGGGCATTTTTTAGGGCCGCGGTTAGGCACCTCGAATAGAGCTTATATAACCAACCGTTGTAGATCGTCGACTCATCTTGGGGAGATGTCGTTGGCTGCAACAGATGTATGCCCAGCGAGGGAATGAGGGTGACGGATAACACCCAGCTCAGCAACAGTGAGCCGCCAGCCACATAAAATAGCGACCCCATAAACTGTCCCGTTGAGTCACTCGATAAGCCAATGGGTGAAAACGCGGCCATACCTACGATGGTTGCGCCAAGCAGAGGTAAGCGAGTGTTGACGACTGTTTGGATCGCGGCTTGCCGTGCCGTTTGGCCCCGTTGCATGCCGGTTACCATGCCTTCGGCTACCACGATAGCATTGTCGACGAGCATACCCATCGAGATCATCAGTGCAGCCAAGGAAATTCGGTGTAGCTGTATGCCTATGGCTGCCATGAATCCGATGGTGCCCAGCACAGTGACCAATAAGACTGCACCGACCAGCAGTCCAGCGCGCCAGCCAGTGAACAGGCAAAGCACGACAATGACCGTGAAAATCGACAGGGAGAGGTTGATCAAGAAGCTGCTGATGGTGCGATCGACCACCCGATGTTGCTCGTAGATTGGTTGAATATCCATACCAACCGGCAGTGATTTTTTAAGTGCATAGATCCGCTGCTCAACGACTTTGCCCACATCGACAACATTGGCCGACGTTATGACAGACACGCCAAGAGTGAAAACCCGTTGGCTGTTGTGGCGAATGATAATTTTGGGCTGGTCGGTTTCGACTCTAGAGATATTAGCCAGAGCACTGATCGGCACCATAGCGGAGGAGCCGCTTTGACCCACTAGGATTTTTCCGAGTTGGTCTATGTTGCCCTCTAGTGGGGCGGGTGCGATGCGCATCCTTCGATCGCCAAAGCGTAATGAAGAAGCGCCATTAAGGGCGGTTTGCGCACGGATTTTGTCAAAGATAGCGTCACGGGAAATACCAAGTTGCACCAATTGGGCATCAATAAAGTCGAGGTATACTCGCTCTTCTGGCAACCCGTCAATCTGCACCTTGGCGACATATTTGATCATCTGTAATCGACTCTGCAATAGCCGCGCCGCATCGTGTAACTCCGCGATCGAATACCCCTCGGGCAGTGTCACTGCATACAGAATGCCGTAGACATCTGAAAAATCATCTTCAACATGCGGTGTTTGTGCCTCGGGGGGCAGACGTTCTGCCGCCTCAGAAACGCGGCGTCGAAGCTCGTCCCAAATTTGCGGCGCCTGCTCTCCTGTAACCCAATGATGCAGTTCAACTTCAACCTCTGAATGTCCTGGGACAGAGCGCGATTCCATACGAGATATCCAGGGTAGCTCTCGCAGTGACAGCTCAATTTGTTCACTGACCTCTTGTTCGACCTCAAGTGCTGAAGCGCCCGGATACGGAGTCAGAATAAAGGCCTGTTTGATGGGGAAAGGGGGGTCTTCGAGCCGTCCAATATTTTCTAAACCATACAAGCCACTGACCACGCAGATAAGCGTGAACAACCAAACATAGAGCGGGTTTTTCAGAACGAATTCAGTCATGCTCGCTGATTCACCTAACTGCTGGGCTGGTTAGTGGGATAATTTTGTCGCCCTCTCTTAGTGCGTTGCCCCCTGCCGCGATAACCGTTTCACCGGCAGCTAAGCCCGCAGTAATAGTCAACCAGTCGGGGGAGGGCCTACCTACGTCCACCGGCCTTTTGTTGACAGTGTAATTTGGGGCTGAGGTAATCCATACGAAAAATCTGCCATCTACGTCTGTTTGTAATGCGGCCGTCGGCACCTGCGTCTGTTGTAGCGTCGGCGCCAGCTGCAAGAAAATTTGTGCGGTCATACCCTGTAGGGGCTGCCAGTCTGGCATTTTTTTCAAGGCAAAACGTGTTTTAAAGGTTGCCGTTGCTTCGCTTACCTGTGCCTGCTGTTCGACCCATGACAGTGGCCAGATGAGGCTTGGATGTGCGGTGAAGCGCGCATAAACAGCGGTAATACCCTGTTGGTTGATCGCTGCGACTAGGGTTTCAGGAATGTCAGTGACCAACTCGACGATGTCTGAACGGGTCAGTCGAGCAACTACATCGCCGGCAATTATGGCGCTGTGATTCTGTTTGAATCGCTCCAGAACAATGCCGTCATAGGGCGCGAGGATTTGGCTGTCCCTGAGAATCTCTTTGGCCTGCCCAACTTCAATATGCAGTAGCCTTTGGCGCGTGCGAGTCTGGTCCAGTGTGGAGATGGAGACTACACCTTTGTCATGCAGTTTCTCCATCCTCGAGAGTTCTTGTGTGGCCAGGATGAGGGAGGTACTGGCATAATCCAGCTCCAGCTTGTGTTCACGGGCATCGAGTGCCGCGATCAATTCACCTTTTTTAACCTTTTGACCGGCACGAATTGGCAAGGCCACGAGTTGGCCTGACACTTCGAATTGCAGGTCGATGCTGTCGCGATTGTGGATGCGGGCAAAAAGCCGATGCACAACGGGTTCGGTGGTGTTTTCCACCGCATACAGTTTTGCCGGCCGAGCCATTCTCAAGCTCGCTTGTTCAGAGGGGGGCTCGCTACAGCCAGCCAATAACAGGTATAGGAGCAACCCAAAAACTGTTTTCATGATACCAACGCTAAAAGGCGTTGCTGTAATCTGTCTTTTTCCGCTGGTTCAAATTGGTAGAGCCCCAGGGTGTCAAGGAGTTGCATGCCTTGCACTGCAAGCACGACGGTGGTGCCAAGAGCGGGATCGCTTGCTTCTTTAACTAGGTAGTCAAACAGCATTGAAAAATACTCCCGCGCAGGGTCTAACAGGTCAGGATTCTCGGCGCCGCCTGCCAGTATGGCATTGGCGGTAGCTCGCTCGGTCAGCGTCAAGGCGAATTCAGTGTTGATCAATGCCGTCAACTGGGCACTGCGACCCTGCTTGGCTGTGCTTGACAGGAATAATGCCTTTCTAGTCGACAGCAAGTCCTCAAGCATGGCCTCTAACAGCGCCTGTTTGTTGGCGTAATGATAGAGCAGACCACCTTTTGATACACCTGCGTGCTGTGCGACAGAATCGAGCGTCAAGTTTCCAGCGCCATGCTCTGCAACCAACGCCTGTGCGGAGGCGCGAATACGTGTACGTGTTTTTTCAGCGGTGCTCATAAGTGCTTCTTAATAGTAAACAGTCCAGACGGTACAGTATACTATTCGTTTTTTTATGGCAACTGCACTGTCGAGCTCTACATTGGTAAGGTTTTTGTCGGTAGCCTTTGAAGACATACAGGGTTGGCAGTCCACAGGTGTGATGCCAGAACTTATAGAATGAATGCTTTTTCATGACAGAAAACTGACCAGAAGGTCGTTTCGCTCCTTTGCTTGGTCCCCTTGACCGAGAGCAATCCACATTAAAAATAGTGTAGTAATCAAGCTCTGCATCTTCGACCATAACTTGTAAAGTTAATCCGTCTGCGTTTTTCTCGCCATAGCAACCAGTTGAATAGCAATCCACTTTGAGGTTAGTGATCAACATAATCTTAGACCAATCGCTTTATTGGTTCTGGACAGCTATTATTTGTCCTTCCAGAGCGTTTTCCCGCTGATATGGACGAAACCCATGAATGGGCAAGAGTATGACGAACAGGACGAAATAGACTCCTTAAAGCCCCTTTCTAGGTGATCTGGAGTACAGCCAACACACTCCGCGCATTTGGCCTTGATCGCATAGGCCCGTGATGACGAGTTGATATGGAACTGCTGGAGTGGGTTATTGCGCCTACTTTGAACTACCTCCGCGGCTCTCAACATATCGTCCATCTAGATATTCGTAGATTTCATGCTCCCACCATCCAGCTCCTCGCCCCCCAGCTACAAGTTTTACTGGTGCTGGGAAACGCTCGTTAGAAATTAGGTTGTAGATATGAGAGTGAGACAGTGGAATTATTTTCTGTACGTCTTTGAATCGCAGGATGCGCTTAGGCTCATTTGTCATCATTGATATTCCTCTGGGTAATTAGTTAGTACAGAGAAATATTGCCGTGTGGTTTAAAGAACCACACGGACATGAGTTGGGATGTTTTGTCTGCTAACTATTTATGAGCTTTCCACCTCCGATAATCCCTCAAAAAGCTATCTTGATCTATTTCATCCGCTATATCCGATAGGAATAACTCAGCGGCATAATCCAGCGATTTAAATTCGCCTTTGTAAACGAATCTCTCAAATTCGGCATATCTCAGAGCGTACTGCTGTTTGTAGCTTAGGCTTTTATATTTCGAGTGAGTGCTGCCAAGAAACGCTTGGTCTAATGAGATATTACCCTCAGATTTGAGATATGCATTAAATCCCCACATAATTTCGATCATTATTTCTGGTGGTGGGTATTTCCCCATTTCAACGTAATAGCTAAATGCGCTTATTGGATTGTCCGCTATAGAAACCTCTCGATTAAAAGGTCCGAAGTCAGGTTCTAATTTTTTCCATAGTTTCTCTAATGATTCAGCCGCAGAACTGGTGTCGATCTTATTCACCGATATGCAATTGATCAATAAGGTTTTGGTGAACCTGAGCGCAACTAGATTAGCGATCGGAAAAACCCACGCCCTAATCAATTAGGGATAAGCAGCAAACACACAAGTTGTAACCTGAGAATATTATTAATACCCAGAAACGAAAAAACCCCAGCATTTGCAGGGGTTTTAACGAATAGATATGGCGGTGGGATAAGGATTGACGATTAACCGACCGAGGTCTGTTAATCGGTTCTTCGAACCGCCTGTGGCGTCCAAAACGTTTTACGTTTTGTCGAACCCGCTAGGGTTCTCGGCCTATTTGGCCGCATACAAAAAAGGCCCCTTTAAAAGGGGCCTTTCTATGTATGGCGGTGGGATAGGGATTCGAACCCTAGTTAGGCTATTAACCTAAGCCAGTTTTCAAGACTGGTGCATTCAACCGCTCTGCCATCCCACCTAATGAAGGCGCGATTATACAGCGCCTTTTTG
>Ga0307488_10000436_pt1 | contig 33980 bp, 29 predicted proteins | sample SB02metaG_FD_202248 | JGI IMG/M metagenome (GOLD analysis project Ga0307488, IMG submission 202248) | Sea-ice brine microbial communities from Beaufort Sea near Barrow, Alaska, United States - SB 0.2 | ecosystem: Environmental > Aquatic > Marine > Coastal | place: USA: Alaska | collected...
CTTTTAGGGTTGTTGTGTATAATTTCATCCTCCCAGCCATCACTTAAATCAGTTTCATAATCATAGAAAATTAACAATCTACCGTTATAAAAAATTCCAAAACCTTGCGCTGGTTTCTTGTCATGTTCGTGAATTTTTGGTATTCCATTTGGGAATTTAAAGGTCTGATTGTAAATTTCATGGATGCTAGGAATTTCTGTAAATGCTAGTTTTGGAAACACCTTTTTGAGTTCTCTTCTTATAAATGTATCCAAGCCGTAATTATCTGAAATGTGTAAAAATCCACCAGAAATTAAGTAATTTCTCAGATTTTCTGCTTCATGATCAGAAAATAAAACATTTCCATGACCTGTCATAAACAACATTGGAAAGTTGAAAATATCTTCATTTCCAATAGCTACGGTTTGTGGGTTCTCTGAAATAGTTGTTTTAATATTTTTGTTTGCAAATGCAATCAAATTAGGAATTGCAGTTGGATTCGAATACCAATCTCCACCGCCATTGTATTTTAAAATAGCAACATCTTGAGCGCTTGCTATCGTAAAAAAAATCATAAAATAAGGAACTATAATTAGTTTCATAAACTTAGTATGCTTGCAATATAATAAATTACTCATTGATAAATGAAACAATATTTACAGCAACTAATCCGGCTGTTTCTGTTCGCAATCTGCTTTCACCAAGAGAAATAGGAATGCATTTTTTCTCCAATGCTTTTTTAATCTCTAGAGAAGAAAAGTCTCCTTCAGGGCCAATTAGAATTGTTGTTTTTTCAGACGGTTTAGTAATTGATTTCAAAGTGTTTTTTTCCTGTTCTGTGCAGTGAGCAATACATACTTTTCCATCAAAATCTTGACGGATGAACTCGTTAAATTTAACAGGTGCATTTAGCTTTGGCAATGTACACTTTAAAGACTGTTTCATTGCAGCTTGTATAATTTTCTCAAATCGTTCTAGTTTTACAAATCGACGTTCAGAATTAGAGCAAATAATTGGTGTAATTTCATCAATACCAATTTCTGTGGCTTTTTCTAAAAACCATTCTATTCTATCGTTGTTTTTGGTAGGTGCGATGGCAATATGAAGATAATATTTCCAAGGTTTTCGTTTTTCTGCTGCATTTGTAATTATTGCAGTGCATCTTTTGTCGTTTGCAAAACTAATTTCAGCATCAAATAAAAAACCTTTTCCGTTTGTGATTTTAAGAATGTCACCTTCTTTTTTTCTCAAGACACGCACAATGTGTTTACTCTCAATTTTATCAAAAGTAATTTTAGTCGTTTCTATAGAAACTTCAGAGTTATAGAATAATTGCATTTTTTAAATTAGTTTCAAAGGTTGGTGTTTTTCCTTGTGCTTCGTCAAAATGGTATTTGGCGATTTACTTTTAAATTTTTGTTGAAATAATTAAAGTTTCTACTAGGGCTGTAATCTAGTGATTTTTCAACTTCTTTAATTCTTTCTATTGAGATATTTCTAAGGTTTATGCGGCAATTAAAATTTTCACGCAGAACAAATACGAGTATGAGTATAGAAAAAAAAAGGTATGTAAACGTTTGTTTCATATATGAATGTTGTGCGCTTGTCTTCATTTTTTCAACAATATTTAATTCAATTATAGCGTTAAGAACCGTGTTGTAAAAAGGATACACTACTAAATAAACATCAAAATAATCAATGGAATTTGGCTCTGTCTTTCGCATTTCAATTAAAACGGCAATATATAACTGGCTTCGACTCTATTTTTATATGATTTATAGAAAATACATTTCAAATATATAAGCAATCAATTAAATGTAAATCAGTAGAATAACATTCATTTTTGCTGGTTTATAAATTGTATTTTCAAAAGGAATTCATCTTGTTTTTAATAAGCATAAAATAAACATTATAAAAAAAAATAGTACTTTTCTCAAGTATCATCAGTTCACTTTAAGTTTTTAAAAATGCACTCGTATTGGTTGTGCAATGCAAAAAATAATAGCAGTAAAAAACCGAATTAGCGAGATAATTCGGTTTTTTACTGCTATTATTAAACTTCTTGGAAGTTGATGACTATTTATAGTCCACTAATAAAATTTCCATAAGGATCTTTAAACTGTGTTCCTTCAGCAAAGCGATATTTGCTTAACTTTTTAAATTCAACCAATGCCCAGAGCATAAATTCTTTCATAAAATAGGTGTCTGCTTCACTCATATTTGGATGGTATTCTTTTATAAAGTCATCTAGAGGTTCTACTTTATCTAATTCTGCTTTGTATTGTTTATCAGAATGCTCATCTAACAATTCAAAATCGTCTTCGGCATTAAAAAACCAAGAAATAATGGTGTCGTAAGGGGTTTCTTCGTTTTGTTTTTCTAATTTTTTAATCTCTGGGAAATAAACAGGAAACAGTGTTGTTACTGCTTTTTTTATCAAACTATCTGCAACTACGTGAGCTCCTTCTTGTTCGCCTTCATACACCAATTCTACTTTACCCGTAATAGAAGGAATAATTCCATCAAAATCACTTAAACGAATCATTGTTTTTTTATCTCCAGAAAGTAATGCTCTTCTTTCTGCAGTACTTAATAAATTCTCAAAAGCAGAAATACTCAAACGTGCACTTACGCCACTTTTAGCATCTATATATTCACTTTCTCTAGCTTCAAAAACAATTTGTTCTAACAAATCTTTCGCCAATTCTGGCACTGCTATCGACTCTTTTTGAGCACTTGCTTTATTTGCTTCTTGTTGCGTAATTTTCTTAGCAGTTTCAATATCTTCAGGATAATGCGTTAAAATTTGCGAACCAATCCTATCTTTTAAAGGCGTAACAATACTTCCTCTATTTGTATAGTCTTCTGGGTTGGCAGTAAATAAAAATTGCATATCTAAAGGAAGTCTTACTTTAAAACCTCTAATTTGAATGTCACCTTCTTGTAAAATATTGAACAATGCAACTTGAATTCTAGCTTGTAAATCTGGCAATTCATTGATCACAAAAATGCATCTATTTGCTCTCGGAATCATTCCATAATGAATGACTCTATCATCAGCATAACTCAACTTTAAGTTCGCTGCTTTTATAGGGTCAACATCTCCAATAATATCTGCAACCGTAACGTCTGGCGTTGCTAATTTTTCTGCAAAACGCTCCTCTCTGTGCATCCAGAAAATTGGGGTTTGATCTCCTTTTTCTTTGATTATTTCTACGGCGAATCTTGAAATTGGATGTAATGGATCGTCATTGATCTCTGAACCTTCCACTACAGGAATGTATTCATCTAATAAATGGACCATTAATCTTGCTAAACGGGTCTTCGCCTGTCCACGTAAACCTAATAAATTAATATTGTGTTTGCTTAAAATAGCTCTTTCTAATTCTGGAATTACCGTGTTTTCGTATCCATAAACGCCCTCAAAAACAGTTTCTTTATTCTGTATCTTTAGAATAAGATTATCTCTTAGTTCATCTTTTATAGATCTCGATGTATATCCAGATTTTATTAATTGTCCTAATGTTTTTAACTTACTTATATTCATATATTATTTTATCTAAAACAAATTTTGCAACATTTGTAATGTGCAACTTTGTTATTTATTGTTAACCTTTAATCCTTTTTTTTCTATTTGTTTCGTAGTCTTCAAAGATCATTTCACCTAAACCTTTCAAGCCAGTATAAAATGCTTTTCCTTGATTTGCCTGTGTAAATGCACGAATAAATTGCATTAAGTATGGATCTTGTGCAATCATAAACGTGGTAATAGGAATGTGTAATTTTCTTGCCTGCTGCGCCATTGCATAACATTTGTTTACAATATGTGTATCTAAACCATTACTGTTTTTGTAGTATTGACCGTCTGGTAAACGCAGGCAACTTGGTTTTCCATCGGTAATCATAAAAATTTGTTTGTTGGTATTTCTTTTTCTTCGAAGTAAATCCATTGCTAAGTTTAAACCCGCCACTGTATTTGTGTGATAAGGTCCCACTTGCAAATAGGGTAAATCTTTAATTTTAATGGACCAAGCATCATTTCCAAAAACAATAATATCAAGGGTATCTTTAGGATAGCGAGTTGTAATTAATTCTGCCAAAGCCATGGCAACTTTCTTGGCAGGCGTAATCCTGTCCTCTCCATATAAGATCATAGAATGGCTAATATCTATCATTAAAACAGTACTCATTTGGCTTTTGTGAAGTGTCTCTTCAACGACCAAATCGTTTTCTGTTAAATTAAAATCATCTATTCCATTGTTAATCTGTGCATTCTTAATGCTTTCTGTGATAGAAACTTTGTCTAGACCGTCGCCAAACTGATATGCTCGGAGATCGCCAGTATGTTCATCTCCTATTCCAGGAGATTTACTTTTATGATTTCCGGCACCGCTTCTTTTAATTTTTCCAAAAATATGATTTAGCGCTTGTTGCCTAATCGCGCGTTCCGTTTTTGGTGTAATTTTAGTGTTTCCTGTTCCGTCTCCTTTGACTTCTTCTTTAATGTAGCCTTTCTTTTTTAAGTCTTCAATAAAATCGTCAATCGTATACTTTTCGTCTGTTAACTTATATTCAACATCTAAAGAGCGCAACCAATCGATAGCTTCATCAAAATCACCAGAAGTATGTGTAATCAATTCTTTGAAAATTTCGAATAACTTTTCAAATGGAGATTGATTTTCTGCTTCATAGGTTTTAAAGACAAAACCTTTTCTTTTTTTGTTATTTTTCATCCCTATAAAAATACGGCTTTATTGGATGCATAAAAAAAGATTAACATAGCTTTAATAGATAGGCGAATCGTTAAATTTTATACTTGAATAATTCGTAAATTTTGATTAAAATTAAGTGCTTTTAACTTTTTGAAGTCGTTTAATGATTGAAAACTAATTGCACCATAAAATTAATGTCTATTTTTATCATTAAAAGACGAACTTCCCATTTAATTTTTAAGATATCATAAACTTATGACAAAGATCTATTCAAGTAAATTTAAAATTATGTACGCTTTATTATTTGCTTTTACCATTTTAGGAGTGCAGGATGTAAATGCACAATTCTGGAAAAAGAAAGAAAATAAAAAAGAAACGGTAAAGAAGAGTGATAAATCGATCAAAGACCTTACAAAAACAAGTAAAAAAATACCAGGTTTATTTACTATATATCAAGACACTGTAACGGGTTCTATAAAATTATTAATAAAAAAGGAGCAATTAAATAAAGACTTTATTTATTTTTCTCAAATTGCGGACGGTGTAACGGAAACAGGACAATTTAGAGGAGCATATCAAGGTTCGAGTGTGTTTAGAGTTAAAAAATACTTTAACAAGATAGAATTTGTGGCGCCTAATACTGCTTTTTATTTTGATGAAAACAATGCGATTTCCAAATCTTCGGAAGCCAATATTAGTGATGCTATAATTGCAGCAGGCAAAGTTTTAGCTGCTGACGAAAAAACCGGTGAATATTTAATAGCTGCAGATGGTTTATTTTTATCGGAAACATTTACAAGGATTAAAGCACCTGAACGTCCAGGAAGTTCTCCACTTGACTTTAGTTTAGGGAAGTTTGACATAGACAAATCAAAAATTATCGAGATCAAAAATTACCCAAAAAACACCAATGTAAAAACAGAGTACGTGTATGTAAATCCTTCTGTTGTTAATGGAGGGGGAAAAGCAGTTACAGATGGTAGAAACGTATCAATAAAAGTATTTCATACGTTTATGAAGATGCCAAATGAAGAGTATGTAACAAGATTAGATGATACTAGAGTTGGTTATTTTACAACAGAAACAAATGATATGACCTCTACAGATGTTGTAAACTATAGGGATTTTATACATCGGTGGAAATTAATAAAAAAAGATGAGAATGCTTTGCGCTCCGACCCTGTTGCTCCAATTACTTGGTGGATAGAAAATACAACACCAAAACAATTTATAGAAACTATTAAAGAAGGGGTGTTGGCGTGGAATGAAGCTTTTGAAAAAGCGGGTTTTACCAACGCAATGGTTGTAAAAGTGCAGCCAGATGACGCAACTTGGGATGCAGGTGATGTTCGTTACAATGTGTTGCGTTGGACTTCTTCTCCGAATCCTCCTTTTGGAGGTTATGGGCCAAGTTTTGTAAATCCAAGAACAGGAGAAATCTTAGGAGCAGATATTATGTTAGAGTATGTGCATTTTACAAATAGAGTGTATTACGATAGAGTTTTTAGCAATGCATCTTCATTAAGTTTACATATTTTATCTGAAGAGGAAGAAAAAGTGAAGTTCTTTAAAAATAAAGAAAACCACTTATTTTGTTCTAAAGGACATTTAATGCATGAAAATACGTTATTTGGACAAACGGTTTTAGCTGCTGCAGGAGCTTCTGATTTAGAAATGGAGGGCATGAAAAAAGAAGGAATGAAGTCTTTAATTATGCATGAAGTTGGGCATACTTTAGGATTGAACCATAACATGAAGGCGAGTCAGTTATTTACACCAGAACAATTAGCAGATGCTACTTTTATCAAGGGAAAAGCGTTGACAGGTTCTGTTATGGATTATGCAGGAATTAATTTGACGTTAGACAGAAGCAAACAAGGGCAGTACTATGATATGGCTGTTGGACCCTATGATATATGGGCCATTCAATTTGGGTATACACCATTTAATACCGAAGCAGAAAAAAATGAAGTACTCGTACAATCTACAAATCCAGCATTAATTTTTGGCAATGATGCGGATGATATGCGTTCTCCGGGGAAAGCGATTGACCCAAGAGTAATGATAGGAGATTTATCGAATGATCAAATTAGGTATTCTGTAGATAGAATCAAATTGGTGAATAAGATGATGAAAGATATCAAAGCTCGTTTTAGTCATACAGGTGAATCGTACATGCAACTAAGACAAGCATATTATATTTTAAGTGGACAATCTGCAACTGCAGCTGAAGTAATATCTAGATTTATTGGAGGTGTTTATGTAGATAGAGCAGCACCAGGTCAAGAAGGAGGAACGCAACCTTTTACACCCGTTAATTTGAAAGATCAAAAAAGAGCAATGGATGCGTTGGAATCCTATGTTTTTGCACCCGATGCTTTTACAGCTCCTCACGGTTTATATAATTATTTAGCAAAGCAAAGAAGGGGGTATAATTTCTTTGACGGTCCGGAAGACCCAAAAATTCATGAGCAAGTTTTAAGTTATCAAACGAGGGTCTTAGCACACATTATGCATCCAAACACTTTACAAAGAATTTCCAATTCAGAGTTGTACGGAAATGAATACAAGTTGTCTCTTTTTATGACAGATTTAAATAGCATTATGTTTGCATCGGATATGCATGGAAGCGTAAACTCTTTCCGTCAAAATCTGCAAGCAGCGTATACAAAAGGCTTAATAAGCATGATTTCTGGTAAAACAAGTAGTAGGTATTCAGTAGCGTCAAAATCGATGGCTATCTACAATTTAAATAGCATTAAAACTTTGATGCGTTCTAAAAAGGGAGACATTGCTACAAAAGCACACAAAGCACATTTAGAGATTTTAATAACAAATGTTTTAAAAGAAATTAAATAATAAAATAAATATTATGTAGCATAACCACAATCTTCTAGGTTGTGGTTTTTTATCTTTACACCATGGCAAAAATATTAATTACAGGAGGCACAGGTATAGTCGGAACTAGGTTGACAGCATTGTTAACAGAAAGAAATCATGAAGTTCGTATTTTAAGTAGAAACCCGAAAGCAGTAAATGAATTTAAATGGGATGTTCCTAAAAATTTTATAGACGAAAAGGCTCTAGAGAATATCGATTTTATTATTCATTTAGCAGGCGCAGGAATTGCAGACAAACGTTGGTCTAACGAGCGAAAAAAAGTAATTATTGATAGTAGAGTAGAAACAGCGAATTTGTTATATCACAGAATAAAAGAACACAATATTTCTTTAAAAGGATTTATTACTGCCTCTGGAAGTAATTATTATGGGGCAAAAACATCAGATAAAATTTTTGAAGAAAAAGATAAAGCTGGAACCGATTTTCTAGGTGCTGTTTGTCAAAAATGGGAAGCTGCTGCAAATCAATTTAAAGCATTAGAAATTCCGGTAGCTATTCTAAGAACTGGTATTGTTTTGTCTAAAGAAGGAGGGGCTTTAGAGAAAATGAAAACGCCTGTTATATCGCCTTTGGGCTCCGGAGAACAATACATGTCTTGGATTCACATCGATGATTTGTGTGCGGCTTATATTAAAGTAATAGAGGAAGGTTTTACAGGAATCTACAATATGGTGTCACCAGAATATCATACAAGTATAAGCTTCTCTAAAACATTAGCTAAAGCTATAAAAAGGCCTTATTTACCAATTGCAGTTCCTGGTTTTTTATTGAAATTAGCTTTCGGGGAGTTGGCTATTATTCTTTTAGAAGGAAGTAGGCTGTCATCAGATAAAATAATTAAGAAGGGATTTGTATTTGAATACAAAGAATTAAAAAGAGCTTTAGAGAAATTATAATAATTAAAAATATGAAAATGTAAAAAGTAGTACTATGAACCTTACGAATAACATCAAGTGTTGTTTTTTCTCGAAATAAGCTAAAGTTTAGTTTTACAGTTAACAAAGATCAGCGAGAAACTGTGCTTAAAATATTGGAGAAAGAGATAGGAAAGCCAAAAGAGTCCAAAAAAAAGGAAGTGCTTTGGCAAGAGAAAACTAAAAATTATGAATATAAGATTTTAGTGAAGAAAAGAAAAGTCACTTTTTTTTACAAAGGGAATGACTCATTAGTTGAAAATAAAATGAGCGCATCTTACGTAAAGGTTAAAAAAATACTTTAGTTATTTACTTTGTAAATTTTATATTTACGGCCTATTATAGGGAAAAATGATTTGGGTACGTTTAGATTATTTTTAAAATAATGAACAAATTAAAAAGCGGTGAACGTTAGCGGTACATCCCTTTTTAGCTTGTTTAAAGCATTTTTTGTTTATTAAGAAAAACGTAAAACTTAGAGGTAATGCGTAAAGCAACATCAATCTTAGTTTTAGAAACTCCGTGAACAACAGTATGCAAAGCTTCACACATTATATGCAAAGCGTCTAAGGCTTTCCAGTTGCTAATATCTATATTGCCTTCACTGCGAAAGTATTGTCTGTAATTGTGTATTTAAAAGGTGTTTTTTAAAAAATACCATTCATTTTAATGGCTGCAGTTCCAACAGAATCGTTTTCTAGAAAGTAAGTTTATACTATGCAGCACTCCAATTTTTTTGAATTTTATAATTTTTACTAGCGTTTTTAATAAAAAGACTATTTGCTAGCAAAGAAAATTTTGTGTTACTTATAGCTGTGCTATCAGTAGTAATATAAAGTACTTAACAATATTTTTTTTGTAAATTTTTGAGCAATAAAAAGAGTCTTGTTGTCGAATTTGTTATTGAGAGAACTGTTTTATTTTCGGTTTTAGTAACTTGTGTTTCTTTTTTAACAGCCTTGCAAGAGGTGAGCGTTCGTATTTCTTGAAATTATTAATAATGGGATCACAATTTTTCGTGCTCTTTTTATTTATTGTTATTTAATACTGAGTTTGCAAGTTCAATATATTTTTTTTTTGCTGTATCAGAAGACATATCTTTTAACTGCATCCATGCATTTATTTTAAATGCACTTCTAACATCTAATTGACTATTAAAAGGAAAATTAGTACCAAAATTTGCTTGCTTGTAATACGCGTAGAATTTTAGCATAATATCTGGAGCTACAGCTTTTTTTGATTTTGAAATTGCAATGAAAGCTTCTCTAAACGTTGCGTCTAAATCAGAATTCATATTTATTTTTTTGCAACTACCTGTGTTCCTCCTTTTACCGTATCTCCTAACTTTATTGTCAATTCTGTTCCAAGAGGTAAATACAAATCTACTCTAGATCCAAATTTGATAAAACCAGCATCTGCTCCTTGCTCCACTGTATCGCCCTCTTTTGCGTAGTTCACAATTCTCCTTGCTAATGCGCCTGCAATTTGTCTATATAAAATCGCACCAAAAACTTTATTTTCAATAACCACAGAGGTTCTTTCGTTATCTGTTGACGCCTTAGGGTGCCAAGCAACTAAATATTTTCCCGGATGGTATTTATTATATTTAATAATACCACTCATTGCATACCTTGTAACATGCACGTTAATTGGCGACATAAAAATAGAAACTTGTAATCTTTTGTCTTTAAAGTATTCTGGTTCTTCTACTTCTTCGATCACAACAACTTTACCATCTACTGGCGCAATAATTGCATGGTCGTCAAGCTTAGTTGGTCTTTTTGGGTTTCTGAAAAACTGCAATATCGTAAACAGTAAAACTAATATTATTATTTGAACGGCTTTTACTAGCCAAATAATATCAATATTTTTTTCAGCTAATAATATACCTGTAATAGATAGTATAAAAGCAATTACAATAATTTTATACCCTTCTTTGTGAAAACGAATCATACCTAAATAATAAAGTTAATATACAAATATACAAACGGAGCTACAAACAACAAGCTATCTAACCTGTCTAAAATTCCTCCATGACCTGGCATAATAGTGCCACTATCTTTTATTTTTGCTTGTCTTTTTAATTTTGATTCTATCAAATCTCCAATAGTACCAATAATAGCTACAATGCCGGCAACGATGAACCAGTCATTTAAAGACAAGTCTGAATTAAATAGGCTGATTATATATCCCGCTATTAATGCGAAAATAAATCCACCAACAAAACCTTCGATTGTTTTTTTTGGTGATACAGAGACAAATAGTTTTCTCTTGCCAAAGTTTTTTCCTATCAGAAAAGCAAAACTGTCATTGACCCAGGTGAGCACTAAAATAGAAATCATTAAATAAGGGGTGTAATTTTGATTATAAAATGGTAATAAGATTAAAAAGCAAAAGGAGAAGATTAAATATCTAATAGTGAGTCCTAATTTTTCTCTTTCAGTATAGTAGATGATTTCTCTTTTTGTAAAAAGTTGATATACAAGATATGTAGATGACAATATGTTTATTCCTAGAACAATTGCAATTGCATAACTATCGGGTCTTTTAAGCACTAAAAACAAGGTGAGACCAAGTAAAATGTAAGAAACAAAACTTTTAAAATCTATTATTTTAGAAAGTTCCCAAATAGCAACAATACTAAAAAAAGAGATTAAAGCGATATAAGATTCTTTTGAAAAAAGAATAGCAGATAAAAAAATTAAAATGTAAATTATTCCTGAAAAACTCCTTTTTAAAAGGTTGCGCATATTATAAATCTTCTAGCAGGAGCAAATATAAGTTTTTTGTGCTACTGTTCCCATAGTTTAAAAAATTATCGTCTTTTTTATTAATTTCATAGTCTTTCACTGACGATATGTTAGTAGGTAGTATATTTTTAGAACTTGTTTTGATACCAGTCAAAGCTTCACCGGTGTTTTTAACTAATTGACTTGTTGTGGCGTACACAATAAAATTTTCAGAAAGATCAGATAATTTTGTGCTTTTTATTTGATTTGAAGAAAAAAGAACATCCCCCTTATCTGCAACTAAATGTTCGCAAGTTGTAAAATAGGGGATGGATTGTTTAAAATTAGAGTGTATTGCTACTGTTGTTTCGTCTAAAAAAGGAAGTAATACCGTATTAGTGACTAATATTTTGTTCCAATTATTTTCTAATAAAATTTTTTTAACATTTTCTATGACTTCATTTTCTTTTAGGCAATATAAAAACTTACCACCTTTTTTAATGAAGTTATGGACAAATAAGTCATCTAGAGATAAATCAACTTCTTGTTCTTTAATCTCATTGTCTTTGATACTTGCTCTGTTAAATAGTTTTTTTAAAAAATCCATTATAATAATTGTCGAATATTAAATTATTCTTCTGTATTTTTAGTAGCAGGAGAAGCATTTCCTTCTTCTTCTTCTTCTTCTTCTTCTTCTTTTTCTTCTTTCTCTTCAATTATGTTTTCAGCTTTTACTTCTGTATCTATTTCTTCAAATGGTCTTTTTCCAAAAATCTTTAATAAATCATCTTTGAAAATAACTTCTTTCTCCAAAAGTAATTCTGCTAAAACGGTTAATTTTTCTTTATTTTTCTCCAATAATTCAATAGCTCTTAGGTACTGATTTTCAATCATTTTAGAGATTTCTTCATCAATCTTTTTAGCAGTATCGTCACTATAAGGCTTTACAAAAGAATCGTTCCCAGAAGAGTCGTAATAGGTAATATTACCAACTTCTTCATTTAAGCCATAAACGGTAACCATTGCTTTAGCTTGTTTGGTTACTTTTTCTAAATCACTCAATGCTCCTGTAGAGATTTTATTAAAAATTACTTTTTCTGCTGCTCTACCACCTAAGGTAGCACACATTTCGTCTAGCATTTGTTCCGTTTGCACAATTAATCTTTCTGTTGGTAAATACCATGCAGCTCCTAAAGATTGTCCTCTAGGTACAATGGTAACTTTTACTAATGGTGCGGCATGTTCTAGCATCCAACTAACAGTTGCGTGGCCAGCTTCGTGAAAGGCAATTACCTTTTTCTCTTTTGGTGTGATTACTTTATTTTTCTTTTCTAAACCACCAACTATTCTGTCAACAGCATCTAAAAAATCTTGATGATGAATTGCTTTTTTACCGTGTCTCGCGGCAATTAAAGCAGCTTCATTACACATATTTGCAATATCTGCACCAGAAAAACCAGGAGTTTGTTGTGCTAGAAATTCAATTTTAACATCATCGGATAATTTTAGTGGTGTGATATGAACTTCAAAAATTTCTTTTCTTTCATTGATATTTGGTAAATCGACATAGATTTGTCTGTCAAATCGTCCTGCACGCAATAGCGCACTATCAAGAACATCTGCTCTGTTTGTTGCAGCAATTACAATTACATTCGTATCAGTGCCAAAACCATCCATTTCTGTTAATAACTGGTTTAATGTATTTTCACGTTCATCATTTCCACCGGTCATGCTATTTTTTCCACGAGCTCTACCCACGGCATCAATTTCATCAATAAAAATAATCGAAGGAGACTTTTGTGCAGCCTGTTTAAATAAATCACGCACTCTGGAAGCACCAACTCCTACAAACATTTCTACAAAATCTGAACCAGATAAAGAGAAAAAAGGAACTTCTGCTTCACCAGCAACAGCTTTAGCTAATAATGTTTTCCCAGTTCCAGGAGGTCCTACTAAAAGGGCTCCTTTTGGAATTTTACCTCCTAAAGAGGTGTATTTTTCTGGATTTTTCAAGAAATCTACAATTTCTTGTACCTCTTCTTTTGCGCCTTCTAAGCCAGCAACATTTTCAAAAGTGGTTTTTACTTTGGTGTCTTTGTCAAATAGTTTCGCCTTTGATTTTCCAATGTTGAAAATTTGGCCACCGCCACCACCAGCTCCTGATCCACCGCCAGACATTCTTTTCATAAAAAACAACCAAACTCCAATTAGTATGATAAAAGGTAAAAAACCAATTAAAGTATCTATCATACTCGTTCTACTTTCATTTTTTAAATCAAAAGTAAGTCCGTTATCTCTTCTGGCAATTTCTAAGTCATTTTCAAAATTTTGTAAATCACCAAAATTATATTCATACAAAAAACTTCCTTTTCTGTAAAAAGTAGAGTTTGTTAATTTTTGATATTTAGATTTTTTCATAGCGTCTTCACCAATAAAAATCTGAGCAAGATTGTTGTTTACTACAATAATCTTTGAAATATCATTATCTCTTAAAACTTCATTAAATTCGTTTTTAGAAATACTTTTTGTTGCTAAATCACTGCTGCTAAAAAACTGAAAACCTATTAATAGCACTAGAACTGCACCATATATCCAATAGGAGTTAAATTTAAATTTAGGAGTATTTGAGTTGTTGTCTTTTTTATTTTCTTTCATTTTCGTATAAAATCTAAAAATTTAAGCTTTTTTTATTTCCGTAATTTTTGCATCTCCCCAGAGGCTTTCTATATCATAGTAATCTCTAATTTGCTTTTGAAAAACATGCACGGCAACATTTACATAATCCATTAAAATCCATTCGGCATTATTTTCGCCTTCAATATGCCATGGCTTATCTCTTACCTGTTTGCTCACTAACTTTTGAACTGAACCAGCTATTGCTTTTACTTGTGTATTGGAGTTACCAGAGCAGATTATAAAATAATCGCAAACAGTATTCTCTATATCCCGTAAGTCTAGCAACTGAATGTCTTCCCCTTTAACCTCTTCAATTCCCTGAATTATTACAGCGATTAAATCATCTGAACTTACTTGCTTTTTAATCATTAATTTATTTCTGAATTTAAACGCAAAGTTATTCTATTTTTGCGACTATTTTGTGTATTATTGAACTACTTTACAGTTTATTTAACACTTGAAAACAATCAAACTCAATGCCATCGATTCTACCAATTCTTTTTTAAAAGATTTGGCGCTTAATATGGAGGTAGAAAACTTTACAGTGGTTGTTACAAACCAGCAGTTAAAAGGAAGAGGACAACAGGGGAGTAGTTGGGTTTCGGAGTCCTTTAAAAGCCTGATATTTAGTGTTTTTGTCTTGTTTAAAGAACTTAATATTTTAGATAGTAGGTATTTAAATTTTGCAGTTTCTTTAGCTATTTTTGAGGCTTTGAACGAAGAAAGCATTCCTGGGATTTCTATTAAGTGGCCTAACGACATCTTGTCAGGAAATAAGAAATTATGTGGTATTTTGATAGAAAATAGTTTTAAAAGTGGTGAAATATCTTCATCTGTAATAGGAATTGGTTTAAATGTGAATCAAACTGGCTTTCCTAAATCCTTAAAAAAAGTGAGTTCTTTAAAACTTTTGAGCAACAAGGATTTTAATTTAGAAAAATTATTGGAAAGCATTGTTTCAAAGTTGAAAGTTAAAATTGAAATGTTAGATTCGAAAGATTTCAAAACGCTAGAAGCAGAATACTTAAAAGTCTTATACCGAAAAAACATCCCAACTATGTTTAAAAATAGTCAAGATGTTTTGTTTATGGGAATTATTTCCGGAATTTCTAAGGAAGGCAAACTTCAAATAGCATTAGAAGATGATTCCATCCAAGAATTCGGGATTAAAGAGGTCTCTTTTCTTTAAAGTTTGCCAATATTTTCAGATAAAGTTTCTACAAACTTTGTCAATGGTTTTTTTATCATCATTGTCATCATTGGGTTAAATTCGCCAAGAAAGCTCAAAGTAACTTCACTTTTATTTTCTTCAATTTTTTTAATATTCGCAGCTAACGTAAATGGTAACTTACTACTTGCAGCGCCTAAAGTAACATTAGTAAACGGTGTTTTTTCAGCTAAAACCAATCTAATTTCTGGCATTCCAGGCAAACCGAATAAAAAAGAATTACCATCGATTTCAAATTTATTGATGTTTTCTGGCATAATTTTTTCAAAATTGGTCAAATCACTAAAAAAGTTAAATAATTCTTCTTGTGTTTTTTCTAATAGTGCTGTCTTTCCTTCAATATTCATTTTTATAATTATTTTATTGTTTCCAAGTACTTGGCTCTTTTCTCCATTCGTGCAAGGTAGTAAGTTCTTTCTCAGAAATGTAATTACTTTCTAAAGCTTGCTCTAGTAAATTATCGTAGTTGCTTAAAGTAGCTAAATCTATGTTTTTATTTCTAAAGTTTTCACGAGCGATATCAAAACCATAAGAAAAAATAGCAACCATTCCTTTTACTACAGCACCTTCTTCTTTTAAGGCATCTACAGCATTTAAACTGCTATTACCTGTGCTAATTAGATCTTCTATAACAACTACATTTTGTCCGCTTTCTAAATGCCCTTCAATTTGGTTTTTTCTACCATGTTTTTTTGGTTCTGGTCTAACGTATACAAAGGGAACACCCAACTCTTGCGCTACTAAAACGCCAATTGCAATAGCACCGGTGGCAACACCTGCAATAACATCTGGTTTTCCATACTTATTCTCTACTATTTTTGCAATTTCTTGCTTTAAGAACACACGAACTGGTGGATAGGAGAGCGTAACTCTATTGTCACAATAAATAGGCGATTTCCAACCTGATGCCCAATTAAAAGGTTCATTAGGATTTAGCTTAATAGCTTTTACTTTTAGTAAAAGCTCAGCTGTTTTTTTTGCAGTATCTTTGTTTAAAATCATAGTGCAAATGTATACAGTTTTTGTAAATGATAAACCAATTATTATAACATCTTCGCAAAAAAAAGAGAATAACTATCCAATTTACTTTCTCAAAAACTCTGTCACAGAGGAGCTTATTCACAAACTTAAAAATAAAAAAAGTAAAGGTATAAACTTATATACCCCCGATTTAGAGAAGGGTTGGTGTTTTTTTTTAAATACCTTTGATATTGTTTCTGCTGCTGGAGGTTTGGTTTTAAATCCGAAAAAAGAAGTTTTATTTATTTACAGGTCAAAGAAATGGGATTTGCCAAAAGGAAGAATTGAGGCAGGAGAATCTATAGAAGAAACCGCAGTTAGAGAAGTAGAAGAGGAATGTGGGATTTTTAATTTAAAGTTAATTAAACCACTACTAACTACCTACCATGTTTATTTTCAAAACGGAACGAAATTAAAAAAAACCTTTTGGTTTTTAATGACTTCTAATTATGAGGAAGCATTAGTTCCGCAATTGGAAGAGGGTATTACCGGTGTTGTTTTTAAAAATGAAGTAGCAGTTACAAAAGCATTACAAAACTCTTATAAAAATATAGAATTGGTATACGATACTTACCTGAAAATGTGATATTCTCGAAAAACAACCTATCTTTGCCGACTTCTAAAAAGGTACAAATAAAATGACTGAATTTATAAAAAAAATAACACCAAACGCTAAAGATGATGTTCTGGCAGGTATTACGGTTTCACTAGCAATGATCCCAGAAGTTGTGGCATTTGCTTTTGTGGCCCAAATAGATCCTTTGGTAGCACTTTCTGGTGCTTTTATTATTGGTTTAATTACTGCTATTTTTGGAGGAAGACCCGGTTTAATTTCCGGTGCTGCAGGTGCTGTTGCTGTTATTTTTGTAACAATGATTGCAGAAGGACATACCAAAGGGATGTTATTCGATACACCAATAGACAATATGGGATATTTCTATTTGCTAGCTTGTGTAATTCTAATGGGGGTTATTCAAATATTAGCAGGAGTTCTAAAGATAGGAAAATTTGTACGTTTAATTCCGCATTCTGTAATGATGGGATTTGTGAACGGATTGGCAATTGTTATCTTTTGGGCACAAGTAAAAATGTTTACACATAAATCTTTAGAAGTTTCTACCGACGGTGTAAAATCATACGTAAGTGCGTATATGCAGGGATCAGAATTGTATATTATGTTAGGTTTGGTTGCCTTAACCATGGCCATTATTTGGTTATTACCAAAACTAACAAAAAAAATACCAGCTGCTTTAACAGCAATTTTAGTAACTACGCTACTTGTAGTGTTTTCGGGGATGGATGTTTCTACCGTGGGTTCTTATATTATAGAAGGTGGTGGAACTGGATTAAAAGGAGAATTTCCAACGCCGAATATAGCGCTTTGGCAAAACCTACCTATTAATGTAGATACGTTCATGTTTATTTTACCATATGCATTTTTAGCGGCTTCTGTTGGTTTAATAGAGTCTTTAATGACCATGAACTTAGTGGATGAACTTACAGAGACTAGAGGTAATGGAAATAGAGAATGTGTTGCACAAGGGGCAGGAAATATTTTAAGTGGTCTTTTTGGAGGAACTGGTGGGTGTGGAATGATCGGACAGACGGTCATAAACATTAATGGTGGCGGACGTGGACGTTTGTCGGGAATCATGATGGCCTTAACTTTACTTACATTTATACTTTTTACAGATCAGTTAATCGAACAAGTACCAATTGCAGCCTTAATAGGAGTGATGTTTATGATGGTTATTGAAACATTTGCTTGGTCTAGTTTTAGAATTTTAAAGAAAATACCAAAGTCAGATGCTTTTGTATTGATTACCGTTTCTGCAGTAACCGTAGTTTTCGATTTGGCAATTGCAGTCTTTGTGGGAGTTATTATTTCTGCCTTGTCTTTTGCTTGGGAAAATGCGAAGAAAATTAGAGCCAGAAAACGTTTTAAGGAAGATGGTACCAAAGTTTATGAAATTTGGGGTCCTCTGTTTTTCGGGAGTATTTCTGCTTTTAATGAAAAGTTTGATGTAAAAACGGATCCGGAAAGTGTAGAAATAGATTTTGTAGAAGCTCGTATCTCAGATCATTCTGCCATAGAAGCAATTTCTTTATTGGTAGAAAAATACCAAACTTTAGGTAAAAAAGTAAAACTAAAACATTTAAGTGAAGATTGTAAAGTGTTACTTTACAAAGCATCTCCACTTTTTAAAGGGGTTATCGAAGAAGGCATAGATGATCCTAGATATCATTTGGCTGCAAATCCAGAAGACTTTCCGAAACCCTTGGGTGAGTATAAGTTTTAGAGGAAATAGATATAATTTAAAAAGCTCATCTTTTAAAAGTTGAGCTTTTTTTATGCACACGCAACTTCATTTTAATTTATCACACCTACAAATTCTCCAGGAACTTTCATCTCTTTACTGTTTTCTTTATTGACTATAATGTCTTTAAAATGGTTATCATAGGAGTTAGGTTTTAATAGAATTCCCTTATGATGATTCCCTTTTTTGAAATAGTTTTTTTACTTGAATACGTGTTTGCAGTAAAAGCAGCATTGAAATTAGGACCGAAAGAATCTATATTTTCGATACGTAAAATTTTGCCACTACGAGATCCAGCAAAATATTTCTTGAATATACATATTGCGTTTTTTGGAATTATTTTATTCATTGATGCTCCAATTACTTTACAAGCAAAATAATTTTCTTCCTATTTACAAATAGAAGTTTCATTTACCAGTAAGCTTATTTCAAAATCTCTCTGAAATTTGTTCATTACCTGACCCAATATAGCGCTTGAGTTTCTAGCAGAAACTTTCAGGATCCCTTCTTTGTTTGTAGATAATGCGGATGATGTTAAATTACTACTTCCAATAAGTAAGTTGTAATAATCAGAACGTCCAAAAAGATAACTTTTGAAATGTGAATTCTCTTTTGTGATTATTTTTAAACGGAGATCGTTTTCTTAATGCTTCAGGCTGTGTGAAATGTAGCTATTGAGAAACAAGTATTTTACCTCTAATTCCTTTTTTTTCTAATAAATCAAAAGTAATCATTCGTGTTACAACTCCTCAAGTTGTCACAAATGCAGCAGGGATGTAAAAACTTTCGCAATTTTTTAATGCATTAATAATAGTCTTTGATACCTTTTTTTCTTGGAGTTTTCTGATTTACTAATAATTCTGGTAGGTAATTTAATTCTGAATTTCTCGTTTTATCAATAAATCCACGATGTAGACTTTTTCAAAATATTTGGTATTAAACTTACCCATTCGCTATCAATTTATTTACAATAGGGATATTAGCAGCAGCCCAATCCAAAGAGTTCAGTTCGTTAATTTTAAGCCAATGCGAAGAAATATATTCATTTAGCGTTAACTCCTTTGAATTTAATTCGCAAATGTAACTATGCATTGTTAATCTAAAATCAGGGTATTGATGTGTAATCGTTAAAAATAAATCTTTAATTTTTGGATAAATGTTTAACTCTTCAATACGTCCTCTTCTTAAGGCTTCTATTTTTTTATCAATTTCTATTTTAAAAATAGCGTTTAAATTATTTTGAATAATTTTTTCAAAAACTAATTTTAAACCATTCCCAAATCCATCAAAGGCAAAGATCTTACCCGCTCACCAGTAGCATTAAAAATAGCATTGCAAATGGCAGGCGCAATTACAGGAACTCCAGGTTCGCCAACACCTGTTGGAGGTTCGTGCATGGCATCAACAATATTAATATGAATGTTTGGTGCATCTTTCATGCGTGTCATCGGATAATCGAAGAAATTGTTTTGTTCTATAGCGCCTTCTTTTGCAGAAATTTTACCGAACAGGGTTAAAGACATTCCAAAAATAGCGGCACCTTCTAATTGATTTTTAATAGTGTCTTTGTTTAGGGCCAAACCACAATCTATGGACGTCCAAATATTTTCTACTTTCACTTTTTTGTCAAGTACAGAAACTTCTACAATGGTGGCAATATAGCTGTAAAAACTATAATGAATGGCAACACCCATGCCATGATTTTTAGGCAATTGTGCGCCCCAATTTGCCGTTTTAGCGGTGGTTTTTAGTACGTTTTTTAAACGTTTCGAGTGAAAAGGAAATTTTGATTTTCCTTCAATAACCCTATCTTTTCCAAGCAATTCTAAATGAAACGCTATCGGATCTTTTTGTGCTGCAGCTGCCAATTCATCTACAAAAGAATTGATGCCAAAACTACTGTGAATGTGCACTACAGAGCGCATCCAACCGATTCTTAAATTTGCTTCTGCTTTGACACTTTCGAGTCTAAAATTTTTGATGGCATACGGATTGTTGGTGAAACCTTGATTCAGTTCAAAACCAGAGGCATAGTCTGCATAAGGCGTAAAAGAGGATACAATAGACGGAAAGCCAACACGCTGCAACCAACCGGTTACATTTCCGTTTTGGTCGATGCCTCCTTTTAAATATTGTGCACTTGTGGCATGGTAGAAACTATTTTGTATATCATCTTCACGCGTCCAAACTACTTGCACAGGCGCTTTTATTTTTTTTGAAATGGCAACCGCTTCTACGACAAAATCAGATTTGGATTTTCGACCAAATCCACCACCTAAAAAAGTGACGTTTATGGTAATATTTTCAATTGGGATTTCAAAGAAATGCGCCAATTCGCTTCTTGCTGTTTGTGGATCTTGCACAGGCGCCCAAACTTCAATTTTGTCAACTTGAAACCAAGCAGTTGCGTTGGGAACTTCCATAGGTGCATGTGCCAAAAACGGAATGTGATAGGTGGCTTCAATGGTCTTTGCTGATGTTTCAAAAGCCGTGGTTACATTTCCATGAGCCCCGGGAACTAATTTTCCTGTTGTATGAACGCGTTTAGTCAGTGTTTTTTTGAATGCCTTAGAATCAAAAGATTCGTTTGCACCTTTGTTCCATTCAATATCTAGGTCTCGTTTTCCTTCAAATGCAGCCCAGGTATTGTTGGCAACAACTACAACGCCGCCTAACATTCCAAAGAATTTTCCTGTTGGAGGAAGCAATCTTGGAAGTTCAAAGATGTCTTCTACGCCACTCACTTGTTCGGCTTTGTTTTTGGTAAAACTTTGCACAGTACCAAAAGTAACAGGACATCTTGCAATGGCAGCAAACTTCATATTCGGAATGCGAACATCAATTCCGTAGGTTGCCGTTCCGTGCGTAAAATCTTTTAAATCGACACTTTTTAAAGTTTTTCCTATAAATTTAAAGTTTTCAACTTTTTTTAGTTGGATGCTCGCTGCTGCTGGGATTGCCAATGCAGCAGCTTCTTCGACTAAATCTCCATAGAAAATGCGGTCATTTGTCTTTTTATGAATTACAAAGTGATTTTCAGCGATACAATCCGCTTCGGCAACATTCCATTTGTTGGCAGCTGCGGTGATTAACATCATTTTTACAGTGGCGCCCATTTTACGCATCGGCATTAACTTGGTTCTTACACTTCTAGAACCGTCGGTATTTTGGTTTCCGTATTTTTCATGTCCAATTGCCTGTTTTACAGAAATATATTGCCAATCTGCTTCCAATTCGTCTGCAATTGCAGAGGCCAAAGAAGTTCTAATGCCTTGTCCCATTTCAGAACGAGATGCTACTAAAGTAACGTTTCCATTTTTTTCTAGGTGTACAAATAAGTTTGGATGAAAGACGTCTTTACTTTGCGAAGGAATAAAATCTTTCTGTTCTGAAGCTATAGCGCAACCTAAGAGAACCCCTCCAGAAGCCAAGCCAACTAATTTTATAAAATCTCTACGGTTTATTTTTTGGATGGTGCTCATACCGTTTCGTTTTTAAGAGCTACCGCTTTATGAATTGCTTTTTTAATTCTGGTATAGGTACCACACCTACAAAGATTAGCACTCATGGCGTCATCAATATCTTTATCTGTCGGTTTTTCTATTGCATCGAGTAGAGAAGTGGCAGCTATTAATTGTCCCGATTGACAGTATCCACATTGTGGCACATTTCCGTCAGACCAAGTTTGTCTTAAGATTTCTAAATTTTCTGAAGTTCCTTCTATGGTGAAAATTTCTTTTTCAATTACATCCGCAACAAGAATGCTGCAAGATTTTGTGAGGTTGCCATTAATTAAAACAGAACATGCGCCACATTGGCCAACTCCACATCCAAACTTGGTGCCTGTTAGACCTACAATGTCTCTAATAGCCCACAGTAAAGGCATCTTTTTTGGTGCTTGAATGGGGTATGATTTTCCGTTAATTGATAAATTTGTTTTCACTTTTAGAAGTTTTGAGACTACAAGGTACAAATAAATAGAAATCTCTAGGAATAGTTCTCGATACAATTTTCTCATTTTTTTGCAATTATATGAATTGACATTGCGATTTACTGCGCTTCGTGCATGTACTTTTACATCGCGTGGTCTTGCTTTTGAGCGCGATTATTTAGAGATGTTGTAGGTTTCTTTTTAACAATGGTAATCGGCTTATATTCGGGATCATCAATGGATTAGAATTAGGAACCCCTTTTAAGCGTTATTGTCTTCTTCGATGCCATCATTTAGGCATATTTTGTGTCAAGATGTCACCTATTTATTTCATAAAAATAATAAAACTGACATTTTTCTTAAAATAAGTGGATGGCACACAGTTTGCCTATTTGGTATTGTAAAATTGAATTAAATTATATTAAAATAAATATCATGAGTAAAATAATCGGAATTGATTTAGGAACAACAAATTCTTGTGTTTCTGTAATGGAAGGTAATGAACCAGTTGTAATTCCTAATTCAGAAGGAAAAAGAACAACACCATCTATTGTTGCCTTTATTGAAGGAGGAGAGCGTAAGGTTGGTGACCCAGCGAAAAGACAAGCGGTCACAAACCCAACAAAAACAGTGTATTCTATCAAACGTTTTATGGGGAATAAATTTTCTGAATCTTCTAAAGAAGCAGGAAGAGTTCCTTATAAAGTAGTAAAAGGAGACAATGATACACCAAGAGTAGATATTGATGGTCGTTTGTATACGCCTCAAGAAGTTTCTGCAATGGTGTTACAGAAAATGAAAAAAACTGCTGAAGACTATTTAGGAACTGATGTAACTGATGCAGTAATTACGGTACCCGCATATTTTAATGATGCACAGCGTCAAGCTACAAAAGAAGCTGGTGAAATTGCAGGTTTACAGGTAAAAAGAATCATAAACGAGCCAACTGCTGCGGCATTAGCTTACGGATTAGATAAAACAAATGACGATAAGAAAATTGTTGTTTTTGATTTTGGTGGTGGAACACATGATGTTTCTATCTTAGAATTAGGAGATGGTGTTTTTGAAGTATTATCTACAGACGGAGATACGCATTTAGGTGGTGATGACATTGATGAAAAAATAATCAACTGGTTAGCAGAGGAGTTTAATGCTGAAGAAGGAATGGACTTACGTAAAGATCCAATGTCTTTACAACGTTTAAAAGAAGCTGCTGAAAAAGCGAAGATTGAATTGTCTAGTACTGCATCAACAGAGATTAACTTACCATATATTACGGCTACCGCTAGCGGACCAAAACACTTGGTAAGAACAATGACAAGATCTAAGTTTGAAGCTTTAATTGACGATTTAGTAAAAAGAACAATTGCTCCATGTAGAAAAGCTTTAAAAAATGCGGATTTAACAATTACTGATATCGATGAGGTTGTTTTAGTTGGTGGTTCTACAAGAATCCCTGCTGTACAAGAAGCTGTTGAGAAGTTTTTCAAGAAATCTCCAAGTAAAGGTGTAAATCCTGATGAGGTTGTTGCTTTAGGAGCTGCAATACAAGGTGGAGTTTTATCTGGAGATGTAAAAGATGTATTGTTATTAGACGTTACACCTTTATCTTTAGGTATTGAAACAATGGGAAATGTTTTCACAAAATTAATTGATGCAAACACAACAATTCCTACAAAGAAATCTCAGGTGTTTTCTACAGCAGTAGACAACCAACCATCAGTAGAAATTCACGTTTTACAAGGTGAAAGAGCAATGGCTGCAGACAACAATACTATTGGACGTTTTCATTTAGATGGTTTACCTCCTGCACAAAGAGGAATTCCTCAAGTTGAAGTGACTTTTGATATTGATGCAAATGGTATTATTAAAGTATCTGCTTTAGACAAAGGAACAAACAAATCTCATGAAATTAGAATCGAAGCTTCTTCTGGATTATCTGAAGAAGACATTGATAAAATGAGAAAAGAAGCAGAAGAAAACGCGGATGCTGATAAGGTTGCAAAAGAAACTGCAGAAAAAATCAACGAAGCAGATTCTATGATTTTTCAAACAGAAAAGCAATTAGCTGAATTTGGTGATAAATTATCTGACGATAAAAAAGGACCAATCGAAGCTGCTTTAGTTGAATTAAAAGCTGCCCACGAATTAAAAGATCTTGCACAAATTGATACTGCATTAGCAACAATCAATGAAGCTTGGAAAGTTGCATCTGAAGAAATGTATGCTGCTGAACAAGGTGGAGCTGAAGGGGATGCACAACAAGGTGAATCAGAAGATGCTGCTAAAGGTGACAATGTTGAAGATGTAGACTTCGAAGAGGTAAAGTAAGCAGAATGTTGAATTTGTTTTACAAATTCTTATAAATCGCTTATCCCGCCTTTAGGAGGGATCTCAAAATAAAGAGGCTCTGAATAAAATTTAGAGTTTAGAAAATTAAAACGCAATCATTTATTTGATTGCGTTTTTTTATTTTTAGAATACAGTATCTTTGAGTTTCGAAAATTCATTAAAAAATGAAAAAAAACATTTTATTTTTAGCACTATTTTTAGCTGTGGTTTCTTGTAAAGAAAAAAAAGAAACCTCTTTTAAAATAGGAATTATTTCAGATTGTCAATATTGTGATTGTGATGTTAAATGGGATCGATATTACAAAAAAGCACCACAAAGGTTAGCGGAAGCAATTGCTGTTTTAAACAGGGATTCCTTAAAATATTCGATTCATTTGGGTGATTTTATTGATAAGGATTTTAAAAGCCTAGACCGTATTTTACCTCTTTGGAAAAAATTAAAGTCTCCCTCATACCACGTGTTAGGAAATCACGATTTTGAAGTAAAAGATTCCTTAAAAGCAGCAGTAATTAAGCAACTGAATCTTAAAAAAAGGTATTATAGTTTTGTGGAACAAGATTGGCGCTTTATCGTTTTAGACGGCAATGATCTTAGCTTTCATGGTGCCTTAACAACTGCTAAAAAAGAACAAACAGACTCTCTTTTTAATTTATTAAAAGACAATAAATTACCCTATTTAAAAAAATGGAACGGTGCTTTAAGCTCCGATCAATTAACGTGGGTTCAAGGCGAATTAGATGCTGCCGTAAAAAATAACCAAAAGGTTGGTTTTTATTGCCACTTTCCAATTTTCCCAATTGATCAACATAATATTTGGAACAGAGAACAATTCTTATCACTGATAAAACCTTACAACAACGTAAAAATATTTTTTAACGGTCACAATCATGCGGGTGCATATCAAATGGAAAATAACGTTCATTATGTAACCTTTAAGGGGATGGTTGACACAAAAAGCACCTCTGCATTTGCAAAAGTCCAGTTTGATAAAGACACCGTTTCTATTGAAGGTTTTTATAGAGAGCCTTCTCGGAAATTAGTACTTAAATAATAATTTTGAAAATCTACAACCAATTCAATTTTTTTAAACATACTTTTTGCGAATTTCAACAAGTTGATACATTTGATTTTTCCGAAGAAACTAATTACAAAAGTAAATCTGAAAGTATGTATTTTTACACAAACGAAGGAGTCTATAGGAAATCGAATCATTGGGGAAGAGTTGCCAACTGCAGATGGAAAATCATCGCAAATGATACTTATAAGAACCAACAAGTAGTTACCGGGTTTGCAAAATGGACAAATTTCTATCCAATCAATTTAACTGAAAAAATATTTTTTATTGCTGTTGATTTTGAAGAAAAAACAGCGATACTTCAACCGAAACGTTTAGCATCTGCGAACTATTTTTTTACATTTTCGATGGCACAGAAAAAAATAAAAGAAATAACATATTTATTCCAAGAAGATGCTTGGGCAAAATATTTCGAGACAGAAGTAGAAGAATTACGTTTTAAAATTATCTCTGAATATATGCGTTCAGAGAAATCAGTTCAAGAAATAAAAAGAGAATTTAAATAAAAAATCACTGCTTTTTAAAAAATGAAAAGCCTGCGTTTAATTTTTTTTGGCTGCGCTAGCTCCTGTTAAAACTAAATATTCTTTCGATAGGTTCTTCTTCTTTTATGCGTTACGGGATTAAATTTCTCCCATAATTTTTTAATTGCTTCGTTGTCTTCTAACTCAGGTGTTCGAATGCAATTATCGATTCCTAAGGGGGCAAACGTCTTCGTGTATTGATCAAAAATAATGGCGTGCACGCCTTTATTTTGGTATTCTGGATGTACGCCAATTAGGTAAAATGTAACATCTTTTGAGTGCTTTCTAGCGCTTAGTAAATGAAACAATCCAAAAGGAAACAACTTCCCTTTTGTCTTCTGTAAGGCTTTAGAAAATGAGGGCATTACAATGGCAAAAGCAACTACTTTATCTTGTTCGTCAACCACAAATTTGATGTATTCTGGGTTGATAAATGAAATGTATTTTTTTTTAAAAAACACTATTTGAGAAGCAGAAATAGGAACAAAAGTGGACAATTTAGAATATGATTTATCAAAAACTTCAAACATTTCGTCTACATAAGGCAAAAGGTCTTTTGTCTTCGTAAAATCTAATGCTTTAAGCTTAAATCGTCTTTTAATAATACTACTAACTTTATCAAAATAAACCCCATCAACATTTTTAAACTTAAACTTATTTTCTAGGTATTCTTTTTCTTTAACAAAACCTAAGGCTTCTAAATGATCTTTGTAATAGGGGTGGTTATACCAGGTAATCATGGTTCCTATATGATCAAAACCATCCACTAAGACTCCCGTTTTGTCTAAATTATTAAAACCAACAGGACCTTCGATATAGGCTAGGTTATTTTCTAAACCAATCTCCTTTACTTTATTCAGCAATACTTTTGAAACTTCAATATCATCAATAACATCAAACCAACCAAAACGCATTTTTTTAATTTGTTGTTTTTCAACTTCAAACCAATTGATAATTGCTGCAACCCTGCCTACAATTTTTCCATCTCTAGAGGCAATAAAAAATTGTGCGTCAGCATTTTCAAAAACAGGGTTTTTCTTGGGGTCAAAATTATCAATTTCATCTTTGATAATTGGTGGAACCCAGTATGTATTGTTTTTATAAATTGAAAAAGGAAATGTAACAAATTCCTTCATATCTTTCTTACTTGCTATTTTTTTTAGTGTAATCATTTAAAAAAAATTCTAATTATTATTCTTTTTACTATTTTTTTGTCTCCTTTTCTATTTCTTCTTTTAGCTCTTTTATTTTGCTTTTGTTCTCTTTTCCTTCTTTTTAAATAGACCAAAGAAGCCTCTTTTTTTCTTCTTAGATTCTTTTTTTCTAGTTCTTTTTGGCCTTGTTCAAATGCCTTTATTCTTTTTCTTAAAAAGACTAAAAAGTCTACTAAAGAAACTATCTTGTTTTTTATTGTATTTAGTACTGCGTGTGTCTTCTAATACATCCCCATTTTCATTCAACTCTGTGTATGAATCTTCATGTTTATTAATTCGATAAGAAACCCCCAAACCAGCATAAAATCCTTGCGCTTTTCCTTCAAAAAGGAATCTTCCAGAAGCATTCAATTGCAAGTCTCTACGATACAAATAAGCAAGACCTAATGCTAAACTTGTTTTATTTTGGTGTTTTTGAAAAATAGTTTCATTTTCAAAAAATACAGACCATCGGCCACTAAAAATTTGCGTTGCAGTAATGATGTAAGATAATTCAGAAAACTCTGTGCCTATATAATTATAAAAAACATTGGTAATTAAATTAAAATCTTTGCTAAGATTGTGTTGTAATAAAAGACCTGCTTTTGGTGTAATACTTTGTGTTTTATAGCGCTCATTTACAAAATCTGTATTCATTCCTAAGTAAATAGCAACAGAGGGTATCAGGCGTTTTTTATCAAAGCTGTGCCTTTTTCTATAACTTCTAATTTCCTTGCTTTTATCATCGTACTCTTGTTCAAATAACAAGTATTTAGCTGCTATGGATACACGGCTAAAACCAGCAGTAAAATAATGAGAGGTAAAAATATTTTTAAAGGCAACTTTATCTTTCTGATATGTTATTTGTGCATTGAATTCTAATTTTTCTAAAAACAAACCAGTCCTAAATATAATATCCATCCCTAAAGATTTCGGTTCAGAAAAGGTCGGTGCTATGTTTAGGTTTCTTAGAAAGATATTACTTTCAAATTGATACACACCAGTGCCAACGCTATAAGGACTCTCAGAAAAACCAGGTTTATTAGAGTTGATTACATTTGTATATTGCGCAAAAAACGAAACGGAACCCACTAAAAAGAAGACTATAAAAAGGTGTAATTTATGGAGATGTATCGATAAAGAAAACAGTTTTTTTTTTAGGTGTGGCATCTGTTACAAACATAGTATAAAAAAGCTATTTCATAAGAGCAAACGCTACTTTTTTAGCTTTGTGAAATTTTTATAGATTCAGAAGGCTCCAATTGTACTCAAATTGTTATTTTTGGTATATTATTAATTTAATCATATCGATGGGCTTACTTAAAACACTCTTTTTTATTCTCATATTTTTTTATGGATTTAAGTTTCTAGCAAGACTTTTTGCACCTTTTTTAATAAAAAAAGCGGGAGAAACCATTAAGAAAAAAGCGGAACAACAATTTGGTGGACAACAAAGACAACAGCAACAAGAAAAAGAATCTTCTATTAAAGAGGGTGAAACAATTATTGATAAAAAACCAGCAAACGAAACAGAGAGTAAAAAATCTGTTGGCGACTATGTGGATTTTGAAGAAATTGATTGACCTTCTCAATTTTGAAAATTATCAACCAAAAAATAAAACAACAAAGTGAAACTTACTAAAATATTTCCCTATGTAGTTGCTATTCTTGTGTTTGCACTGGCCTCTATTATTTACTTTCATCCTGTTTTAAAAGGGGAAAAATTAAAGCAATCAGACATTACTCAATTTAGAGGAATGGTGAAAGATATTAATGATTTCAGGGCAGATAATAATGCGGAACCTTATTGGACAGGAGCTTCTTTTAGTGGAATGCCAGCGTATCCAATAAGTGCCTATTATCCGAATGATCTTGTTAGAAGCTTCGACAGATTGCTCCGTTTTTTACCAAGACCTGCAGATTATACTTTCTTATATTTTTTAAGTTTTTTTGTATTGATGATGGCTTTAAAAGTGCACTGGAGGTTGGCAATATTAGGTTCTTTGGCCTTTGGTTTTTCTACCTATTTAATTATTATTTTTGGAGCAGGACACAATTCAAAAGCGCACGCAATTGCATACATGCCATTAGTCTTAGCTGGAGTTTTGTGGGTTTTTCAAAGAAAATTTTTGCTTGGGTTTATCGTTACAGGAATTGCAATGGCTTTAGAGATTTATACGAACCATATTCAAATGACCTATTATCTTGGTTTTTGTTTACTGATCTTAGGAATTGTAGAATGCTGGTATGCAATAAAAGAAAAGAAAATAGCATTATTCGCAAAGCAGGCAGTAGTTATTATTGCTGCGGTTGTATTAGGCATTGGAGCTAATGCACCTCGATTAATGGCCCTTAAAGAATATTCAGAAAACAGTACAAGAGGAAAATCTGAGTTAACTATTAATTTAGACGGTTCTAATAAAGAGCGTACTCAGGGTTTAGACAAAGCATACATCACACAATACAGTTACTCAAAGTTAGAAACGTTTAATTTGTTTATTCCTCGTTTCATGGGAGGTGGAACGGTAGAAAAACTAGGTAAAGATTCTAATTTTTATCAATTTATAGAAGCAAAAGCAGGTAAAAAAGCGGCCGCAGATTATTCTAAACAGGTTTTAACCTATTGGGGAGATCAACCAATTGTAGAAGCTCCTGCTTATATTGGTGCAGTAATTTTCTTTCTTTTTTTTCTAGGAATGTTTTTGGTAAAAGGAAGGTTAAGACACTGGTTAATTGCAGCGACAGTTTTCTCAATTATTTTAAGTTGGGGAAGAAATTTTGAGGTTGTCACTAATTTCTTTATAGATTACGTCCCGCTATATAATAAATTTAGAGCTGTTTCATCCATACAAGTAATTGCAGAATTGTGTGTGCCAATTTTAGGTGCTTTAGGCTTGAAGGAATTCTTTTCTTCAAAAATAACGAGGGTAGAAAAGCAAGAGGCCTTAAAAAAAGCAGTACTTTGTTTTGGGGGTTTAATTATCGTAGGTTTTGGACTTGCGCATCTGTTTGGTACTTTTGAAGGCTTAAGAGATGCACAACAATACAGCGAAGTTCCTGGCTTTTTAGAAGCCGTAATTGCAGATAGAAAAGCCATGCTGTTTTCAGATACCATTCGTTCATTAGTTTTAGTACTTATTTCTGGAGGCATTTTATGGTTCTTTTTAAAAGGGAAAGTAACATCAGTTTTTGCAATTGTTGGTTTGACACTGTTTATTTTGTTTGATTTAATTTCAGTGAATAAAAAGTATACCTACAAAAATGACGAATCTTGGCAAAAAGCAAGAAAAATTGAAAAACCATTTATAGCTTCGGTAGCCGACAAAACAATTTTGCAAGATAAAACGCATTACAGAGTTGCAAACTTTACTGTAGATTTAATGAATGACGGAAGTACTTCTTATTTTCATAATTCTATTGGTGGTTACCATGCAGCTAAATTAGGACGGTATCAAGAATTGTTCGATTTTCAAATAGCAAAGAATAACATGCAAGTTTTAAACATGTTAAATACAAAGTACTTTATGATTGCTGATGATAAGGGAATTCCACAAGCGCAAAAAAACAGCGATGCAAATGGAAATGTTTGGTTCGTAGATGCATTGATTCCTGTGAAAAATGCAAACGAAGAAATACAAACTTTAGATGCTATAAACACAAAAACAGCCGCAGTAATTTTAGAAAATGATTACAAAAAATCAGCGATTCAATTTCCCATTCAGCCAGATGCAACGGCTACGATAAACCTACTACATCACAACGTAACGTCTTTAAATTATAGGGCTAAAACAGTATCTGCACAATTTGCAGTCTTCTCTGAAATTTTCTACAAAGAAGGGTGGAACAGTTATATTGATGGAAAATTAACACCTCATTTTAGGGTGAATTATGTTTTAAGAGGAATGAAAATTCCTGCAGGTACCCATGAAATAGAATTCAAGTTTGAGCCAAAAGTAATTGAACAAGGGAACGTGTTTTCTTTAACATCGTACGCTTTACTATTCTTTGTTTCTATTGGTTGGTTTTTTTATGACAAGAAAAAACAGAGACACAATGTATAGTAAACTACCCTCTAAAAGATACGAACATACATTAGCTTTCCTTCAAAAAGCAATTCCTGCTCCAGCTATAATTCTAGATTTAGGAATCAGAAATCCGTTTTCTGAAATTATGGAACAAAATGGATATACCGTTATTAATACCGTAGGAGAGGACTTAGATATGTTACCAGAAATTGTAAAAAAACACAAGGTAGACGCAGTAACCGCTTTTGAAATATTTGAACACCTAATAGCTCCTTTTAATGTATTGAGAGCAATTGAGGCGACAAAAATAGTGGCCACTATTCCTTTGAGTCTATGGTTTGCTTCCGCTTATAGAAGTAAAACGGATCTGTGGGACCGGCATTATCACGAATTTGAAGATTGGCAATTTGATTGGTTATTAGAAAAAGCAGGTTGGCAAATTAAAGAAACAGAAAAATGGACGAGTCCAATATGGAGGATAGGCTTTAGACCCATTTTAAGAAAATTTACGCCAAGATATTATGCCGTTTTTGCAGAAAAAAATAGCATATGAAAATAGGAATGATCTTAGATGCTGAGTTTCCTCCAGATCCTAGAGTAGAAAATGAAGCAGTTTCTTTAATTAAATCGGGTCATGAAGTCTTTCTGTTTTGTTTGCAGTATGGGCAGCAAAAGTCATCTGAAATTATCAATGGAATTCATGTTAAAAGGTTTTTATCGAATAAATTAGAATATAAATTATCTGCTCTAGCATACACGATTCCGATCTACACTTTTTTAATGAAAACTAAGATTCATCAGTTTATCAAAGAAAATAAAGTAGATGCTTTGCACATACACGATATGAGAATCGCAGCCTCTGTTTTTAGCGTAAATAAAAAGCACAAGCTTCCGGTAGTTCTAGATTTGCATGAAAATAGACCAGAAATCATGAAGTTTTATCCCCATTTATCTATATTTCCGGGAAAATATCTAATCTCGTCTAAAAAATGGAAACATAAAGAAGAGCAATTTATAGTGAAAGCAACCAAAGTTATTGTGGTTACTACAGAAGCAAAGGACGAGATTTTAAATAGAGTAGCTATTGATGCTGATAAAATTATTGACGTTCCAAATACGGTAAGAGCGCGTTTTTATAAAAACCCAAATCCACTACCAGAAATTATAAATCAATATTCCAATAAGTTTGTTTTACTATACATTGGAGATACGGGAATTAGAAGAGGTTTGAAGACAGCTATAAAATCAATAGCCACACTGCAGCATAAAATTGATACTGTGAAATTAGTCATCGTAGGCAAAAACCCAGCTGATAGCATTTTAAAAAAGTTAGTTAAAGAGCTGCAGATTGAGCCATATGTAGATTTTTTAGGATGGAAAGAGCAACGTTTGTTTCAATCCTATATTTTAGCAAGTGACATCTGTATTTCTCCTTTGCATCGAAATTTACACCACGATACAACCTATGCAAACAAAATTTTTCAATATATGAGTCTGGCAAAACCTTTATTAGTTAGTGATGCAACTGCTCAGAAACAATTGGTAGAAAAGGTAAACGCCGGTTTGGTCCATAAAGAGAGAGATGTGGAAGACTTTTCTAATAAGGTTTTGGCATTGTATAAAAATAAACCCTTAAGAGTAGAATTAGGTATAAAGGGTAAAGAGTTTGTCCAAAACGAGTTTTCTTGGGAAAAAACTTCTAAAAAACTGATTCATTTATATAATAATTTGGAAGTTTGAAAGTATTAATAATTACATATTATTGGCCACCAGCAGGAGGTTCTGGCGTACAACGTTGGTTAAAGTTTGTAAAGTATTTACAAGCATTTGGAATAGAACCCGTTGTTTTTACTGTTGATAATGCGAAGTATGCAAAGGAAGATACATCGCTTTTAAGGGAAGTTCCTGAAAATATAGAAATTCTAAAACTACCCATTTGGGAACCTACAGACCTGCTGTTTTGGAAAAAGAATAAACAGCAAAAAAAGGGAATTTCTAATCTGAGTTCAGGTGGATTATTTTCCTTTATTCGTGGTAATTTTTTTATTCCAGATCCGAAAATATGCTGGGTACAACCTGCTACAAACTACCTTCAAAAGTATATCGATGAGAATAAGATAGACACAATTATTTCTACGGGTCCGCCGCATAGTATGCATTTAATTGCACAAAAATTGCAGCAGCAAAATGAGGTTAAATGGGTAGCAGACTTTAGAGACCCTTGGACAGATTTATATTACAATAAAGATTTTAAGCAAGTTTCATTCGCAAAAAATAAGAATAAAAAACTAGAGGAGGGCGTTCTAAAAAACGCAGATTGTATTCTAACCGTAAGTGCTACTTTACAACAAGAGTTTTCTAAAATAGCGAAAAGAGTTGAGGTGATAACAAATGGTTTTGAC